>ERZ651768.1722-NODE-1722-length-15821-cov-8.053290_pt1 | contig 15821 bp, 15 predicted proteins | sample MGYA00514754_ERZ651768 | MGnify/ENA metagenome assembly ERZ651768
GCTCTGGCCCCGGTGAGTCCGATGGCGGACGGTGACCTTCTTCTCGTCGTTGCCGTAGAGAATCATGTCGATATGCTTCTGGTCCAGATCTTTGACCGGTGTCTTAGACGAGAAGCCGTTGGCCTGGGCCACCGATTCCATCAGGCTGATGTACCAACTGCTGGACGGGCCGCCACGGGTCCAAGGAGCAATGGCCCCCTGGGATAGTGACAGCTCTTTATTGGAGATGATCAGGTTGGGGTCCAAAGTCAGTTTGAAACCCAGCCCAGTGCAATCGCTGCAGGCGCCATGGGGGCTGTTGAAGCTGAATGTTCGAGGCTCAATCTCCGGCAGGCTGGTGTTGCACTTAGTGCAGGCAAATTGCTCGGAAAAGACCAGTGTCTCGTCGCCCTCCACATGGGCTTCGACAACGCCGTCGCCTTCACGCAGCGCCGTCTCTACGGACTCAGCCACCCGGCTCGTTTCGGTGTCCGGCCGGATGACCAGGCGGTCAACGACCAACTCGATGTAATGCCACTTCTTCCGGTCCAGGCCCAGGTCGCCTATCTCTTCCAGCATGAGGATCTCGCCGTTCACTCTGACACGGACGAATCCCAATTGACGGGCGGTCTCAAAGACGTCTTTATGCTCGCCTTTCTTGCGGCGGATCTTAGGAGCCATCAACGTTATCCGGCTGCCTTCTTCAAGGCCCATAATAGCGTCGACAATCTGAGATATGGTCTGCCGTTCAACGGGGCGGCCGCATTTGGCGCAGTGGGGAAGGCCGACCCTAGCGAATAACAGACGCAGATAGTCGTATATCTCTGTGACCGTGCCCACCGTGGAACGCGGGTTGTGGGAAACACCCTTCTGGTCGATGGATATGGCCGGCGAAAGACCTTCTATATAGTCGACATCCGGCTTATCCATCCGGCCCAAAAACTGCCGGGCGTAGGCCGATAGGGATTCTACGTAGCGGCGTTGGCCCTCTGCGTAGACGGTGTCAAAAGCTAGGGAACTCTTGCCGGAACCGGATACTCCGGTGATCACCACCAGCTTGTCGCGTGGAATGGTGATCTCTATGTTCTTAAGGTTGTGTTCGCGGGCACCTTTAACGTGAATAAAATCCTGGGGCATACAACTCCACCCTCACCCAAATCTCGACCAATATTGTAACATCGTTATGACAACACGGTGCTTCCAGCCAGGCTTGCTGATGCGATATGATGCGGGTGCAGAACTGTGCATTTTTGAGCAATTATAAGAAATAATTGAAGAAATAGGCACCGGAATGACTGATAAATATGGCCAACAATTTCTTGACGGCGCCGCCAATAGACGGCGGGCGCTGGAGCAGATACTCGAAGACACGGCAATAGGGTACCTAGAACTGCGCCGCACGACCGGTCTGACTGAGTCAATCCTTGACGAGGCATTGCCGGAATTGGAGCAATTGGGCATGATCCACTCCAACAAGTCTGCCAATGAAGTCCTTTACTAGAAAGCCGTGGCCCAGTCGGTCAAAGAATGGTATTCCGTGGATGACGCCGCGAAGTACCTGTCTGTTTCGAAGCGCACAGTCCGCCAGTTGATTCGCGACGGGGAGATGGTGGCATACCGGGTTGGACGAGGCGGGCACCGACGAATACGCCGTGCGGACCTAGACGGTCCGATGCACCGCGAAGACAACGCCGGTTTAGTGGAATTGGGCGAGGCGGTAGACCCGGTGCTGTCTGAACTGTGGGACAACGAACAAGATGCTGTTTTACGACCGACTATAGGCGAGTGGATATCGTCTTGGTAAATTTCGTCTTCGCTAAGGAAACCGGTAGCAAGCGCCGACCGGTTTTGCTCCTGAGTTCTGACGAGTATATGGAAGGCCGGCGGAAGGCCGTTGTCTCAGCAATCACCAGAAATACGCGGCGGATACTGACCGGCGACTATCTGATGGTTGGTTGGGAGGACTGTGGTTTGATATTCCCGTCGGTCGTCACCGGCATCCTGCGCACTATCAAGCAAAGCATGATTGAACGTAAGATGGGAGAGATATCTCCGCGCGACCTCGCCGAGATCGAGTCCAACCTCACCCAGATCCTGGAGTTGAACAATTAAAGATGAGCCGTAATCTATTTGGCCGGTCCAAGGCGTTCATCGGGGTGGTCCACTTGCTGCCCCTGCCCGGTTCTCCCCGCTGGAGAGGGAACATGCGGGCGGTAATCGACCGAGCCGAGGAAGAAGCGAACATTTTGGAGCAGGGTGGCGTAAGCGGGATCATCGTGGAGAACTTCGGTGACGTTCCCTTCCGCACCGGGCGTCTTGACCCGGAGACCATCGCCGGGATGACCGTGGCTGTGGAGCGGGTTGAGGAAGTGGTGAACGTCCCAGTTGGAATCAACATGCTGCGAAACGATGCCCTATCGGCTCTGGGAATCGCCGCGGTCACCGGGGCCAAATTCATAAGGGTGAACGTACATTACGGAGTCATGGCCGCGGAAGAAGGCCTGATAGAGGGAGAAGCCTTCCAGACCATGCGCCACCGACAGGCCTTGAACACCGATGTGAAGGTCTTGGCCGACGTTCTTGTGAAGCATGCAGTGCCCCTGGGCTCGGTTGACCTGGGACTGGTGGCCAGGGAGACCGCCCAAAGGGGGTTGGCCGACGGATTGATCGTATCCGGGGCGGCAACGGGCGAGGAAACAGCCAGTTTCGATGTTTCCGTGGTGCGCCGCGCCACGCCCGATGGGCTGGTACTGGTGGGCAGCGGGGTAACCGAGAAGAACGTCTGGCGGGTGATCGAGCATTCCGACGGGGCGATCATCGGCACCAGTCTGAAAGAGGCCGGTATCGTCACCAACAAGGTTGACCCGGAACGGGTGCGGCGGATGTCCGAGATATTCCAGAGTCTCCCCTAAGACCCTAGCCTCATGAGGCTACCGGTCGTCCTCCGCCTTAGACTAAAAAATCCCCTCCCCCGGGGTTGAGGGAAGGGATTTTTGCATTCCTGCTATTAGACGCCTAGTGCATGCGAAACTTCGCCGAATACTTTGTCCATGATCGTGACCAGATCATCGACCTCGCTGGAGGTGATGCAGAGGGGCGGTGCGACGTTCATGCGGTCGCCGCCGCGTACAAGCAGGCCGTTCTCGGCAAAGCCTTGGGTGAGGCGGTTGGCCAGATCGGCCTCGGAAGGGAAGTACTCCTTGGTCTCGCGGTCTGCGACGATCTCTATGCCGCAGAACAGGCCAAGTCCGCGGACATCGCCGATCATTTTGTATTTGTCTTTCATCTCTTTCAGGCCATCCAGAAGATACGCACCCTGTTTGGCCGAATTCTCGACCATCCCTTCGTTCTCCATGATCTCGATGTTTTTGAGGGCGGCGGCAGCAGCAACCGGGTGCCCACCGAAGGTGATCACGTGCTTGAATGCCGCTTTTGGGCTACCGATGAACGCGTCGGAAATCTCGCCGCGGGTGATGCAGCCGCCCGCAGGTATATAGCCGCTGGTGATTCCTTTGGCCACGGTCATCATGTCAGGGGTGACGCCCCAGTGCTCGGTGGCGAACATCTTGCCCGTGCGGCCAAATCCGGTGATCACCTCGTCGGCGATGAGCAGGCAACCGTACTTGTCGCAGATCTCCCTCAACCGGGGCCAATAATTGTCACCGGGAACCGCACACCCCGGAGGGCTGGCGATGGGCTCGGCCACCACCGCGCCTATGGTCTCCGGGTCTTGGAACTTGATCATCTCTTCAACCGCATTCGCGCAGAGTTCAGCGCATTCCTCGGGCGTTTGGCCGCCGAACTCGCAGCGGTAGGGCAGCGGCTGTGGCACGTGGAAGACACCGGGCATAAGCGGCTCGTAATCTATCTTGGGGTAAAGATGAGAGCCGCCCAGTGCCATCGCACCCATGGTGGCGCCGTGGTATGAGCCTTTGCGGCTGATGAACTTAGTCCGGTTGGGTTCGCCCACCCGCTTGAAATAGGCGCGGGTGAGTTTGAGGGCAGTCTCTATGGATTCCGAGCCGCCGCTGGTGAAAAAGGATCTGGTCATGTCGCCGGGCGCTATCTGAGCAATCTTCTCTGCCAGGCGGATAGTGGGCTCGGTGGTTGTGCCCAAAGGCATATAGGTAAGATTCAGCATCTGCTCGTAGGCGACGTCGGCGATCTCTTTGCGGCCGTAGCCCACGTTCTTCAGCCACAACCCCGACATACCGTCGATAGATGTGTTGCCAAGGGCGTCTGTTACGTGGACTCCCTTGCCACTGACGAAGATCGTCGGGTCGCCTTTTTCCGCCATGTCGGACGGTTCCCGCAGATAGACCCAAAGATGCTCGAGGGCTGATTCTTGCAAGCTTTTAACTTCTTCAGATGAGTGAATGGTCATAGGTGGCTCCTTACTGGCTGTCAGCTTTGGACGGCGGGAATCACAACTTCGGCCAGCATTTCCATGATCGGGCGAAGTTGGGTTTGATCGCGGGTGTTGGGTGAGACTACGAGACGCTCTAGGCCCATCTCCTGATATTTCTGAGACCTCTCGAGTATCTCCTCTGGGTCTTCACCAAGGGAATACCGGTTGTGATTGTGTGTGTTGCCAATGGCGGCGCTGATTGACACTGATATCTCCGAAGGGTCCCGGCCTGCCTTTACGGCTTGTTCGTTCAGATAATCCATGCCCTCAGCTAGAGCCTGTGGAGACAGGGCCGTTGGATGCCAGACCGTTCCCGAACGGGCGGCCCGGCGTATGGCAGCTTTGCTGGTGCCGCCGATGATTATCGGTATGTGAGGTTTCTGCACTGGCTTAGGCGTGAATTTCATACCAGAGAAGCTGTGGTACTTGCCCAAGAAACTTGGGTCATCCTTGGTCCACAGTTCCTTCATGACCGCAATCATCTCATCTGATATGGCGCCCCGCTCCGCGAAGGGGCTGCCCATGGCCTCCAGTTCCTCTTCGATCACGCCGACACCCACGCCCAGCATCACCCTCCCGCCCGAAAGGACGTCCAAAGTGGCGGCGACTTTGGCCAGGCGGATGGGGTTGTGATAGGGAAGTACCAGCACGCTGGTACCCAGGGCGATGGTGCTGGTCACCGCCGCTACGTAGGTCAGAACGGTCAGCGGCTCATAGTAAGGTTTGTCGCCAATGCGGTCGTAGACATAGCTAACATTGAAAACATGCTCGCTGGCCCAAACGGAGTCGAACCCCAGCTCTTCTGCTCCGACGGCTAGGTCTATCACCCCTTGGATATCTTCCATACCTTGGTTGTTGGACAGCGAGTAACCGATCTTCAAACGGCGCTCCCGACTCTGATTTTTGTTAGGTTGATCCTAGCTAGCCGACTTAAAGATGAAAAACATCGCGCCTTGTGGGTCTTTCAGTCCGGCGAAACGGTCGATTCCTGAGATGTCGGCCAGCGGAACCTCCACGGAGCCACCTGGGGACTCGACTTTGGCTGCCGTATCGTCCACATTGTCGACCCCAAAGTACACCGCCCGGTGTGGCGGGACCGGCCCCATGTCGTCGGTGATCTGCATCACCTCCGCTAAGTCTTCGCCTCCGACATTGAGCATGGTGTAGTCTATCGGGCCGGGCATTTTGGACGATGATATACCAAGGTGTCCAGTATGGAAGTCTGTGGCTTCCGCTGCCGAGTTGGGCATCAGTTCGTTCCAGATGGCGGCCCCCGTTTCACCCTTGATCCGTGCCCGATGTAGTCTTTGGTCCGCCAAAAGGCCAACACGGCGCCCTGGGGGTCTTGAAGAATCGCCGCATAACCTGCGTCGAATACCTCCATAGGGCCAAATATCACAGAGGCTCCGGATTCCTTGGCCTGTTCCGACGACTTTCGAATGTCATCAACGGTAAAATAGACCTTCCAATAGGGCGGCACGCGCTGTTGCTTTTCCTCTTCACCCTGTTGGTACAACGCAGCCACTTCCAGGCCTTCAAGCTTTTGCATGTGGTAGTACATGCCCGGACTCATCTCATTGGCCTCGTCCTCCCACCCGAGTAGGGCACTGTAGAACGTGAGGGCGCCCTGGTAATCTGAAGTAGTAAGCTCCGCCCATGACGGCGTCCCTTGGATGTGGCTTGTAAATTCAGGCATGGTTCAATCCCTGTGGATTTACGTCCGAAGGCGGTCAAAATTTTGTGTGTCGTAATCCCGGTAAAAAAGACCAGGCCACCAGTTTACATCCGCAGCCAGGTGTCCACAAATCCGGTACCCTCACCCCCTCCAGCTTGAAGCCAAAACCCGATTCCGATAAGCTGACCCCTGATAGCTGAATGCTGATGATTACGGAGTAAACATGGCCACCACGGCGGCAACTAGGGTACGGGCATCAGAACGGGACGATGTCGAGAACGCGCTCAAGCGCCGGGTCTCGGGCGAGGTCAGGTTCGACCCTTTCAGCCGCGTGCTCTACAGCACCGACGCCAGCATCTACCAGATGGAGCCGGTAGGCGTGGTCATTCCCCGCAATGTGGAAGACGTTTTGGCCGTGATCGAGGTGGCCAATGAGACCGGTGTTCCGGTACTGCCTCGAGCCGGCGGCACTTCCCTAGCCGGCCAGACGGTGAACCATGCCATCGTCACCGACTTCAGCAAGTACCTGAACCAGATCATAGAGGTCAACAAAGAAGAACAGTGGGCTAGGGTCCAGCCGGGCATCGTGCTGGATGATCTGAACCGTCAACTGCTGCCCTATGAGCTGATGTATGCCCCAGACCCTACCACCTCCAGCCGGGCCTGCGTCGGCGGCGGCGTGGGCAACAACACCTGCGGCGCCCACTCGGTGATCTACGGTAAGACGCTGGACCATATCAAAGAACTGGACGTGGTCCTCTCTGACGGCACTCAGACCCATTTTCAGCCACTGGAGACCCGGGAGCTTGAGGCCAAGCTCAGCGGGGCCGGCTTGGAATCGGACATCTACCGGGGAGTGCGGCGGCTGGCCCAGGAGAACGCGGCCGAGATCGAAGCTCGCTACCCCAACATCATGCGCCGGGTCAGCGGCTACAACCTGGACGAGTTTCTGACCGACTCGCCATTCAACATGACGAAGATGATCGTTGGCTCCGAGGGTACTCTGTGCGTGGTCACAGAAGTCAAGATCAACCTGGTGCCGCGCCCCACCATGACTGCATTGTCAGTGGTGCATTTTCAAGACATCTTCGGCGCCTCTGAAGCAGTCAAAGACATATTGGTGCACGACCCGTCGTCCATCGAGATCATGGACAACAACGTGCTGGAGCGCTCTCGGGCGTCCACCGGATTGGGCTCAAATATGGCGTTCATCGAGGGCACTCCCGGCGCAATCTTGGTGGTCGAATTCTACGGAGAGTCGGAAGCGGAACTGACCGACAAAACAAACAAGCTGAAAGACGACATGGCCAGCCGCGGCCACGGGTACGCCTGCGTGAATATGCAGGACCGGGCGGCCCAAGCCAGCGTCTGGGCGGTGCGGAAGAACGGACTGGGCCTACTGATGAGCATGCACGGCGACGCCAAGCCGTTGCCCTTCGTGGAAGACACTGCAGTGGACCCGGAGAACATGGGTGATTTCGTACGCAGGTTCGATGAAATCGTCCGGAACCACGACACCGAGGCCGCCTATTACGGGCATGCCAGCGTAGGCTGCCTGCACATACGGCCGGTGGTCAGCCTCAAGAAGCAGGACGGCGTGGACAAGATGCTGTCCATCGCCGACGAGATCAGCGACCTAGTCAAGAAATTTGGTGGATCGCTCAGTGGCGAGCACGGCGACGGCATCGTCCGAGGCGTTTGGAACAAGAAAATGTTCGGCCCGGATATCTACAAGCTGTTCCAAGAGTTGAAAGGGACTTTCGACCCGGACGGCCTCATGAACCCCGGCAAAATCATCGACACTCCACCCATGGATCAAAACCTGCGCTACGGCGCCGACTACAGTGCGCCAGGCATGCCGACCAAACTGGACTTTTCCATCGACACCGATTTCGCCGGAGCGGTGGAGATGTGCAACGGCATGGGCGCCTGCCGGCAACATGTGGGGACGATGTGCCCATCTTATGTCGCCACCAGAGACGAGGAACATTCCACTCGGGGGCGGGCCAATCTGCTCCGGGCCGCGCTTTCGGGCAAGCTGCCCGAGGGAACTATGACCAGCAAGCGGCTGTGGGAGGCCATGGACCTTTGCTTGGAGTGCAAGGGCTGTAAGTCCGAGTGCGAGTCTGGCGTAGACATGGCCAAACTCAAGTACGAGTTCCTAGACCAATACCACCGGGCCAACGGAGTGCCACTACGAAACAGAGTATTTGCCAACATCAACCGGCTGAGCGCCTGGGGCAGTCGCATAGCCCCGTTATCCAACCTGATGGCAAGCAACCCCGTGGGTAAGATGTTGTCTCATATGGTGCTGGGCATACACCCCAAGCGGAAGCCGCCCAAGTTCGTGCGGCAGACATTTACCAAGTGGTTCAAATCGCGCCAGGGGCAAAATCCCCCTAAGTCCCCCTTTTCCAAAGGGGGACTTGAAACGGCTACTTTTGTGGTAACTGACACAGTTGTGCTGCTGAACGACACTTACATGAACTACAACTATCCCGAGATCGGAAAGGCGGCGGTGGCTTTGCTTGAAGCCGCCGGGCTGAAAGTGGTGTTGTCAGACACCAAATGCTGCGGAAGGCCCATGATCTCCAAGGGGTTGATGGACGACGCCACCGCTAACGCGGTGTCCAATATTGACCAACTATACGCCTACGCTGAGCAGGGCATCCCGGTGATCGGCTGCGAGCCCAGTTGTTTGCTGACTTTCAAGGACGAGTACCCGCAGTTAGTGCGCGACGAGAGGGCCAATAAAGTTGCCGAGAACTCCTACATGATCGACGAGTTCTTGATGAAGCTTCAGGAAGACGGCAAGTTGGAGTTGACTCTGGGTAAGCTGGGAAAGAAGGTCTTGTTCCAAGCCCATTGCCACCAGAAAGCCGAAATGGGGACAGCGACATCGATGGCCGCTCTGCGGCTGGCCCCAGGCTACCAAGTGGAGTTGATCAACGCCGGTTGTTGCGGCATGGCCGGGTCATTTGGCTACGAGAAAGAGCATTACGACCTGTCGATGAAGATTGGGGAAGAGGCTTTGTTCCCAGCTATCCGGGCCAAGGACGAAGACTGGGAGGTCGCAGTCATGGGCGTCTCGTGCCGGCAGCAGGTTGAAGACGGCACCGGACGCAGAGCCCGGCATCTGGCGGAGGTGCTAGCCGACGCGTTGGAGTAGCCTCGGGCCACCAGGATTTCACCGATCGATCAGAAATCCCCCACCCTCTCCCAAACGGGGTCAAAGGGGTTTTTCGTAGTTCATAGTAATAAAAGTTTGTTGTGCCGCCAGCTAACACTCACCCATCTGCATTAGACGGCCTTCCCGCCAGCCCACCTGGCCGGCGCGGACGGTTAGGAAAGTGTCCAGACGGACTTTGCCCTCCTGCGAGTGGCCAGCCGAATCGATCCACTTGAAGTTACCTTCCCGCATGTCGAACACCGCTGCGTCACCGGACATTCCGGGCGCCAGGGAGCCGATGGTGTCGCTCAGGCCCAACACGCTGGCCGGTGTGCTTGTGCTGGCGGCAATTGCGTCCGGCAGCGACATGCCCATGGCGTGGAACTTGCTGACCAGGTCGTTCATCTTGTAGACGGTGCGGTCCGGCGGCGGGTTGTGAATGTCTGTGCTGATGGTATTTGGCATCAACCCTTGCTGCATGGCGGCGGTAGCAACCTCAACATCGCAGTGAACCCCAGCGTGGGCCACGTCCATTATCACGCCTCGTTCGGCGGCTGCGCGGACCTCGGGCCTTATCTTCAGGTTCCGGTCCAGTATGTTCTCCGGCAGGCCGTTGAAGGCGTGAGTGCTGATGTCGCCAGGTCCTAGAAATTCCAAGATGTCGGGCAGGGCGATGGGTGTGCCGCTGACATGGACCATGAGCCTGGTGCCGGACTGGTCGGCCACGGCCCTGGCGGCCCTCATGGCTTCGTGGGCGTTCCAGGCGGCCACCGCATTGAAGTGCATACGGACTTTTACCCCTAGACAGAACCCGGGGTTGGCCTTAATCGCATCAGAGGTCTGATCAACGTCGATCATCCGCATATCGTGGAGGCCACCCAGCAATAAGCGGTTGTTGGCCAGTCCCACTCCGCTGACGTGCAAGAAAGCCAGCAGCCGGGTGCGGTGAGCGGGAAACACGTAATCCCGCATGGCCTCGTAATTGATGAAGCCGGCGCTTCCGGCGTCGATACCGGTGGTTGTTCCAGACGATAAACAGATCTCGTCAGGATGAACAGATGTCGGGTTGCCGCCGTGGTAGAAGTGGCCGTGTAGGTCAATCAGGCCAGGGGTGATTAGTTTACCGGTCACATCAACGGAATTGGCCGCTTTGGCAGCATCGATGCGCTCGGAAACTTCGGCCACCAAACCGTCTTTGAAGGCTATGTCCCGACGGCCATTGATCCCATGGGCCGGGTCCAGTACGTTTCCACCGGTGAGTAGCAGGTCATAGGCGGGTGCGGTGGTCATTGTCTCCTCTCTAAACCGGGTTTTTACTAGGGCGCTTCGGAGGGGCTTTCGCCCTCAAGGTTTTCCCAGCCGAGTTCCACATTTGGTTGTGGTTCATCAGTGTATTCGATACGCCTGAGGCGAGGGTAGACCTGGACCTTGGGGCTTTCCAAGTCCTGATCCGTAATCTCGTTGGACTCTTCCAGTTCGTTGATACCCCATTTCTCGATGGCTTCGTCCATCATCTTTTGAACGATCTGGGGGGAACGCCCTTCCAACCGGCCCAGATGGTAGGCGAGGGTGACCGCTAGCTGGTTCTGGGTGATCTGCTCAAAGGCGTCATCGGATTTCAGGTCTCGGGGCATCCCACCCGACTGCTCCAAAAGGTCATCAAGCACCTGGCCCATGATGTCAGTCAGGCCGCCAAGTTCGATCTCGTGCATATAGCCGGTGAGGTTATCAGTCAACTCGACGACGCCCTCATTTGGCAGGACGCCGTATATCTCTTCAGGTATGTGTTCGTGAGTATGTTCCGTGGGCATATCAAGGTGTCTCCCGGTCAGGGATGGGCGGTATTCAGTTTATCACGCTCTATCGCTGACAATGCCGTTAATATCCGGTGGCTGCCGCGGTTAATATCCGCACGACGGGGCCGATGATTCCCCAAAGAATGCCAAACCCTAAGGCGAAATCGAGCATCACCATGCCCACCAGCACCGCCGGGCCGTTGCGCTGGAGCCTGGCGTAGGCGGCGGCGTGTTCCCGGGGCACTAGGCCTCCCAGGACCCGCGATCCATCCAGTGGGGCCAACGGGATCAGGTTGAACACGCCCAGAAGCAGATTGAAGAAAATAACCAAGGCCAGAACGTCGGCGGCCCCGTCGCTGAGACCGCCGGTCATCACATGAGCTACGCGGTCCAAAGATAGTGAGGCCGGCACCAGAAGCCCAATCTTAAACGGGATGGCCAATAAGAACGCAAAGGCCAGGTTGGAGATGGGACCCGCGACGGCCACTAAGGCAGTGTCAGCATGGCCGCGGGACAATTGGCGGGGGTCTACCGGGACGGGCTTGCCCCAGCCGAACCCGGCGACCAACATCATGACAGTGCCACTCGGGTCCAGATGCCGCATCGGATTGAGGCTCAGGCGGCCCATGCGCCGGGCCGTGTTATCGCCCAAGGTAGTTGCCACCAGGGCGTGGCTAAATTCATGGATGGTGACGGCGGTTACCAGAGCAAAGACAATCAAGACCGCAAGCCGAAAAAAACCCGACGGGTCGTCCGCCAGAAGGTCGTAGGACCCCAGAAGCATGGGTTAGGCCTGCGCCTTGTTCCCGAGCACCGCCAGGTTACTCGTCGTCGTCCTCATCCGGCTCGGGAGCCGCTTCCTCGCGCTGAGACGAGTAGGCCACGCCAGGCAGGATGGCATTGGACTTACCGGACTTCTCAGAGCCGGGCTTGGGCATCTCCATCAGGGTCTTCTTAAATGACTCCAATATTTCCTTGCCCACGGAAACATCCAACACCAGCCCATTGATCCCGGCGGTGCGCAAGACTTTCAGGTCCTCGGCGGAAGGCGGCTCGGTTATCTCGGCAAAGAGATATTTTCCCAGACGGCCACTAATCCGGGAAACCTTGGCCAGGTCGTCCAGGGTCCATGAGGACGAGGCGCCGGGCAAGGGAAACAGCACTGCGTCCACTGGCAGAGCGTTGATGTCACGCAGGTCTTCGATATCCATGTCGGCTTCGATGCACAGCACTGTGGCGGAATCCTCGGACGACACAGCGCCGAGGGAGGTGCCCTTCATCTGGAAGGCCAGCACACCGCTGCCTCCTTCCTCATAGGCTTTGGCGTCCTCAGCGCTCAGGGCATCGGTCCTGATCCCCCAAATGGTATCGGACAGCGCATCTTTCAGATCGGCAGCTTGGTCCGGGCCTTTCAATCCGGAGATGATTATGCCGTCCGGAGAGACTCCGTTGGCAGTGGCTGCGCCTGACTTGTGACTGCCTGAAACCTGGACGATCAGGGCCAGGCCGGGGGTCTTCTCAGCCCTGGCGGGTCCAAAACCCATGCGTGCCGGGGCTCCTTCTAGAATCTCTTCGATGCGGTCGATAAATTTACTCATTTAACCCAGTCCATATAGTTTAGCCCGTGGTTTAGACAACCCAGTATCGCAACTGGGAAGATTTTGGTTGATCCCGAAAGAGCGGTTGAGGCGCAAAACTGCACCGTAGTCACGCTCCTGGCTGATTATACTCTATAGACGAATACACGGGCAGTCCTAACCGCTGGATATTCTGTATCCTATGTAGGATTCTGCACCAGTTCTGACATTACCGCATCCAATTCGCCGGCCGTGGCCCTGATGCCGGCGTTGGAATAGCCCGGGAGGAAGCATGGCGATCGAAAAGCTGGACCTGATTAAGAACCCGGAGACGGCGCCTTTCTCCAAACTGAAGTACCTCAAATGGACGGAGGAAGACGATGTTACCGAGTTCTTCAATCGCATGTTCCATCTAAACGTGGCGGCTCGGGAGACCGGAGACTGGTCTCCGGTCGATCGGTTTTTGGAAGAAGAAGGCGACCGGATAGCGGCCAAAGTCGCCCGTCCCATGACCTTCGATGACACCCCTTGGTCGCCTTTCAAGAAACGGTTGTCTGAGTCGAAGGTGGCGGTCTTAACCACCGGTGGCATCTACGTTGAGGGCCAGGAGCCGTTCGATACCGATGGAGACTGGAGCTACCGGGAAATTCCCTTGGACACACCTCTAGACCAGTTGCGGGTGGCCCACACTCGCTATGACACCATCGGCGTTGCGGAGGATGTGGACTCGGTATTTGCCATGCACCGGCTGTTGGAACTGGAGGCCGAGGGCTTGGTAGGTGAGGCCCAAACACCGACCTACAGCTTCATGGGCTACATCCCCGACCCATCCGGCTTGATGGAAGTAACAGGCCCGGAAGTCGCTGGGCGGCTCAAAGAAGACGGGGTGGACGGGGTGGTGATCGGAACGACTTGACCCATCTGCCATCAGTCCGGCGGACTGTTAGCTAGGGCCATCGAATCGGCCGGCATCCCCACCGTTGTGCTCATGGTCGACCGCACCAGGGCCGAGGCATTGTCGGTACCCCGCGGGTTGGTGCTGCGGTTCCCCTTTGGCCGCCCGTTCGGAGCGCCAGGCAACCCGAACCAGCAGCGGGTGGTGTTGGAAGACGCCCTGACCTTGCTCAGCTCAGCCCGCGAGCCTGGGGAGATCCGCACCGCGCCCTACCGCTGGCGGCGGGAAGACTACGACCGCATATTGGCTGAGCGTCATGGTGGATCTTCGGCGGGCATTTAGACCCCTTTTACGACGTAGGCCACCCGCACACTGGCACCCGCCGTATTCTCGCGGCTGTCGTTGCCCGCTTTCATCGGGTTACCGTATAATTGCGTCCACATCATATCTCTGAGATACCAGTAATTATCTCTGGAATAATTTAACAGATGCTCTTAGCTGTCGACATAGGCAATAGTATGGTCAACCTTGGCGTTTTTGATGGGGAACGTCTGGTGGCGAACCTGCGGGTTTCGACAGACGCCAGGAAGTCGGCCGACGAATACGGACTTACCCTACGTGACCTTCTGGTTTTAAACGGAATCGACCCTTCAGGAATCACCGATGCTTGTATGTGCAGCGTCGTGCCGCCTCTGACCGGGATCTTCGAAGAATTGATGCAGACCTATTTCAAGGTCAATGCTCTGACGGTCACGGCCGGCGTCAAGACCGGCCTTCAGATCAGTTACGACAACCCGCGAGATGTTGGAGCCGACCGTATCGTGGATGCCGTAGCGGCCATCGAGCTTTACGGCCAACCGACAATCATCGTGGACTTCGGCACTGCCACGGTATTTGACGCCGTCTCCAAGGACGGGGTATATCTCGGCGGCGCGATCTCGCCCGGCATGAATGTCGCGGCCGAGGCGTTGTACCTAAACACGTCACAACTGCGCCGTGTCGAATTGGTAGCCCCGAAGTCGCCCATCGGCCAAAACACCACCGAGGCTTTGCAATCGGGCTTGGTGCTAGGCTACGCGGGTCTGGTCACCGGCATGGTCGCCCGTTTCAAGAAGGAACTTGGGAACGAAGCCAAGGTGATCGGAACCGGGGGGCTCGCAGATATCATCGCAGGAGTAGCTGAAGTCTTTGACGCCATCGATCCGGACCTGACTCTCATCGGGCTACGGCTGATCTACGGCAAGAACCCGCCACCGCCCAAGGTATTGGACTGATCCCATGGCTGGACCGCTAGCGGACAAACATGTCGTCCTGGGAGTAACCGGGAGCATCGCCTGCTACAAGGCGTTGGACTTGGCCAGCAAGCTCATGCAGGCAGGCGCATTGGTGGACACCATCATGAGTTATGGGGCCACCCAGTTCGTCGCGCCCCTGGCCTTCCGCAGCCTCACCCACCGGGTGGTAGTGACCGACACCTTCGACCCCGACTCCGAATACAGCGTTGAGCACGTGGCCCTGGCCCACCAGGCAGACGTGATAGTTGTCGCCCCGGCCACGGTCCACTGCATCGCCAAGCTGGCCTTAGGTTTGGCCGACGACCCCTTGACCACCACCATCGTGGCCGCCAAGTGCCCGTTGGTCGTCGCACCGGCCATGGACGGCAACATGTTCGACCACCCAGCCACGCAGGCCAATTTGGCCACCTTGAAAGAACGTGGCGTGGTCATCGCCGGGCCTGGAATAGGCAGGCTGGCCTCGGGTTTGTCAGGCGTGGGCCGGTTGCTAGAGACGCCCGAACTGTTGGGGCATATCGCCTACGCCATGGGAAAATACGGCGACCTTGCCGGTAGGACCGTTGTGGTCAGCGCCGGTGGCACCATGGAACCTATCGACCCGGTGCGGGTCATCACCAACCATTCCTCAGGCAAGATGGGCTACGCTCTTGCGGAGGCTGCCCGCGACCGTGGGGCTGACGTTGTGCTGGTCACGGCCCCAACCAGTCTGGCAGACCCCGCGCTGGTGAAGGTGGTCCAAGTGCGGACCGCGGAGGAGATGGGCCAGGCTATCCAAGAACATGTCACCAAGGCCGATGCCTTGGTCATGGCGGCCGCCGTGGCCGACTACCGGCCCACAGAAACCGCCGGCCAGAAGATCAAGAAGGCCGACGACGACCTGAACATCTCTCTGGCCAAGACCACGGACATCCTCAAGTCGGCCAAGGGCAATTTTGTGCGGGTGGGGTTCGCCGCCGAGAGCCAAAACCTGGTGGAGAACGCCAAGACCAAAGTCGGCAGTAAGAATCTAGACCTAATCGCGGCAAAC
>ERZ651768.1723-NODE-1723-length-15821-cov-3.652884_pt1 | contig 15821 bp, 13 predicted proteins | sample MGYA00514754_ERZ651768 | MGnify/ENA metagenome assembly ERZ651768
GTATTCAAGAGCCTCAATATAATCTTCGTCAAATTCCATAGCTTCTTGATCTCCAGAAGCCCTCTGTTCAACCTGTTGCTTAAATCTTTCCGATTGTTCATCAGGATCATTGAGTTCTGAAAAACCATTGGCAATTTCTCTTCCACCAATAAAGAGTTCAAATCGCTCTACATAGTTAGAGTCTTCATCTTGCGTTCGCGATAGTGGAGACACATCTTTAGGATATCCTTCTATAAAGGTTGGTTGATCCAGCTTATCTTCCACCCCTTTTTCAAATATTTCTACTTGCAACTTGCCATTAGATACATCTTTTATTTTCTCAACATTCAGCTTCTTGGCAATCTTTTCTAACTCTTTTCTATCCTCAAGTTTTCCTTTATCGACTCCTAAGTACTTAACGATAGATTCTATTAATGTCATTCTCTCGAAAGGTTTACTCAAGTCATATTTATTTCCTTCAGTCTCTATGACTGATTTACCTAAAACCCTTTTGGCTAAAGTGTTAAGAAGTGTCTGCATAAAATCCATTTGGTCTTTGTAGTCTGCAAAAGCGGTGTAGTATTCAAGCATTGTGAACTCGGGATTATGCTTTGTTGATAAACCTTCATTCCTAAAGTTTCTATTGATTTCAAAAACTCTCTCTAAGCCACCTATTACTAGTCTTTTTAAGTACAGTTCTGGAGCTACTCGGAGGTATAAATCCATATCTAGAGCATTATGATGAGTAACAAAGGGTCGAGCGGCAGCACCACCTGGAACTGGTTGCATCATAGGAGTTTCGACTTCCAAATAACCCTCCTCATGAAAAATATTACGGATTTCACTAATAAGCTTGCTCCTAGTTTTGAAAACCATAAGGCTTTCTTCGTTTGTCAGAAGATCCAAATACCTCTTTCTATATCGTTGTTCAGTATCAACCAAGCCAACATGTTTCTCAGGTAGAGGTCGAAGAGATTTAGTCAGAAGAAAAATAGATTCAGCTTCTACGGTTAATTCATTGGTCTTTGTTTTAAATAATTTTCCTTTTATGCCTACCACATCCCCTAGGTCCCATTTTTTAAATTCCTTATAGGTTTCTTCATCTACATTGTCCGATTTAATATAAGCCTGTATCTGACCGGTGAGGTCTTGAATGGTAATAAAGCTGGCCTTACCCATTATTCGTTGCAACATTATTCTGCCGGCCACAGAAACAGCAACTTTCTTCTTCTCCAATTCAGAAGACTTAAAAGAATCGTATGAAGAGTGAAGATCCGCAGCTAAAGCATTACGCTTAAAATTGTTAGGAAAAGCATTGCCTTTAGACCTTAAGTCATCGAGTTTAGCTCTTCTAAGAGCTAAAAGTTCATTTTGTGATATTTCTTCTGTCATTAAGGGTTACTTTAACTAAATATTGGCTTTAAGGCTCGCTTCAATGAGACTATCTAAATCTCCATCCAGAACGGCTGTGCAATTCGTAGTTTCATATCCCGTTCTCAAGTCCTTGATTCTAGACGAATCTAATACATATGATCTTATTTGACTACCCCAGCCTATGTCAGCCTTTGATTTTTCCAAAGACTGCCTCTCAGCATCCAATTTCTGTAGCTCAATTTCGTACAGCTTAGCCCTTAGTTGTTGCATGGCCTTGTCTCTATTTTGGTGTTGAGATCTCTGTGATTGGCATTGCACTACTACGCCTGTAGGTTCGTGAGTGATCCTAATAGCTGAGTCGGTCTTATTAACGTGCTGCCCTCCAGCTCCGCTTGCTCTATAAGTGTCTATTCTTAAGTCAGCGGGGTTTATTTTTATCTCAATCGTTTCATCAATCTCAGGAGAAACAAAAACTGAAGCAAAAGAAGTATGCCTTCTACTTCCAGCGTCAAAGGGAGATTTTCTTACCAATCTATGCACGCCCGTTTCAGTTCTGAGCCAACCGTATGCATAATCTCCTTCAAATCTAATGGCAGAACTTTTGATTCCAGCTACTTCTCCTGGAGAAACTTCTATCATCTCCACATTAAATCCTTTCGATTCTCCCCACTTTAAATACATCCTCATAATCATTTCAGCCCAGTCTTGAGCTTCTGTTCCTCCTGAGCCAGATTGAATATCTAGAAAGGCGTTGTTGGGATCCATGGGATTAGAAAACATTCTTTGAAATTCTAATTGGTGCAATTTCTTCTCGTTATTTTCTACTTCTTCAATTAGTGATTTAAGCGTGTCCTCATCTTTCTCTTCAACGGCTAGGTCAGACAGTTCCTTTGTATCTTTGATGGCCTGTTCTAAGTTAGAAAACGAGTTTAATTCCTTTTCAAGATGAACTTTTTCTTTGTTGAGATCTTGTGCAACTTTGTGATTTTCCCAAAGTTTAGGGTCATTTAGTTTTTCTGTTAACTGGTCAAATCGGGATTGTTTTTCTCCAAGGTCAAAGGTACCCCCTTAGAATTTCAATTCTTTTAATTTGATCTTTTAACGCTTCATTAATTGAAGTTACTTCTACCATACTTTTAACCCACCTTAGAAAGGATATATTCTCTCACCTTATCTATATTATTGGGTAACACTACAAAATCTTCTTCTTTGCCCTTTATCGAGGTTAGTTGTTCTGGTATTGAAACGACTTCTTCTGATAAAACCTGTTTTATGGCATTTATGAATTTAGCCGGATGGGCTGTTGCCATAGTTATCACAGATTGCTCAGGTGTAGACAGTTTTCTTGTAGCTCTGACTCCTGTGGCCGTATGGGGATCTAAAATGTAATTATGCTTCTTATAAGTGGCTTCTATTTCCTTTAAGATCTCTTCGTCATTAGAGGACAAACTAGAAAAGAAATTATGAACTTCTTGCCAGCAGTTTTCTGGAACTGAGATCTCTTTTTGAGGAAAAGTAGACATCGCTTCGTTTAATAACTGAGAATTGTTTTTATAGAGATTAAATAATAATCTTTCAAAGTTGCTGGCAACTGAAATGTCCATGCTGGGTGCCAGAGTTTGACTTACTTCTCCCTTTTTGTAGTTGTTAGTAGAAAATAATCTGTGTAGTACATCGTTGGCATTAGTTGCAACAATTATTTTTTTAATTGGTAAGCCCATTTCTTTTGCTAACCAGCCAGCATAGGCATGACCAAAATTTCCAGATGGAACTGAGAAAGTTAACTCCTTTAGTTGTTCTTTTAGCCTTAAATAGGTCCAAAAGTAATAAACTGACTGTGCCATACACCTAGTCCAATTAATTGAATTTGCAGCTATAAATCTAGTCGGGCTGGAAGAAATGCTCTTGTCTAAAAACAATTCCTTAACCATTGCTTGACAGCCATCAAAGTCGGTTTCAACTGAAAGTGCATGGACATTAGAAGCTTGGGAAGTAGTCATTTGCAGTCTCTGAATATCTGTTACTCGTTGATGAGGGAATAAAAAAAATACTTCTACATTTTTGTGTCGAGAACAAGCGGCAATAGCAGCTGGACCCGTGTCTCCAGAAGTCGCTCCTAAGACGGCTATTTTTTTATCTCCTTTCTGCGCAAAATGCCCCAGCAGAGCCCCAAGTAACTGCATTGCTACGTCTTTGAAAGCTAAAGTGGGTCCGTGAAATAACTCCAAAATCCATCTCTGTTCTTCTAAATTGATTAAGCGAACAACTTCCTCGCTCTCGAAAACCTGATAAGAACTGGTAATTATGTTTTTAAAGTCCTCAGCTTTTAGCTCTTCTGATACATAAGGAAAAAGTAATTCGAAGGTTAGTTCTTGATAGGTCAAAGTTTGAAAGTCATTTATCTGTTCAAGACTAAAATGAGGAGTCTTTTCTGGTACATAAAGGCCTCCATCAGAGGCTAAACTACCGAGTAAAACCTCACTGAAAGGCCTTCTAAGGGAGGAATTCCTTGTACTTCTATACTGCATTAGCTTCTACTCGTATGGATCCTAAACTTCTTAACTCCAGGAAAAACTTCTGTTAAGTCTTCTAAAGTGTTCTTAAGTTTTACAGCTTCATTGTCAGTTATTTCACCTGATATTATGACCACAGGCACTGAATCAAGCTGTCCTTTTGATCTAGCCTCATGCTGAATTAATGCATCAATACTTATTTCCTTTTCTCCAAATACAGAAGATATTTTTGCTATTGCCCCAGGTTCATCTTTAACTTGTAAACGGTAATAACGCGCAGCCTTTTGGGTATCCGAAACTTCCAATTTATTTGAAGAATCACTGTTTATGTCTAATTCCCATCCTCCTTTGGCTATATCGACCAAATCTGCTATGACTGCAGAAGCTGTTGGTTCTGCTCCTGCTCCCGGTCCGTAATAAACTGTAGAGCCAACCCCTTCAGAAAAGATCTCTAATGCATTCATCTCTTTGCCTACTTGAGAAAGTAATGTCTCCTGGTTGACCAAGGTAGGGAGAGCGCTTACGCAAGCAATGTTATTTTCTAATTTTCCTTGAGCTATATGTTTAATGGCGTAACCAAGCTCTCTAGCATACTTCTGATCCTCAAGTTCTACCTCTTCAATGCCTTCAAAGCTAACCAATGAAAAATTGAAAGGCACATGAAAAGCTAAGGCCGCTAGTATGCTAGCTTTTTGAGCAGCATCTGTACCATTTATGTCTAAAGTAGGATCGGATTCAGCTAAGCCTAATTCTTGAGCTTTTCCCAAAGCTATTTCAAAAGAACTTTGATTAGACTCCATTTCAGTAAGAATATAATTACTGGTTCCATTTAAAATCCCTGCGAACCATTTAATTCTGTTTGCTACTAAGGCTTCTCTAAGTGCCTTTATAACTGGAGTGCCTCCTGCTACAGAAGCTTCAAAGCCTATTTCTACTTTATGTTCCTTGGCGAGATTAAATAACTCATTACCGCGATTAGCTATGAGGGCTTTATTGGCAGTTACTATGTGTTTTCCTTCTTTAATGGCAGTACTTACCAGTTCATAGGAAAATTCAACCCCACCAATAACTTCAACCAAGACGTCCACATTTGGGTTAGTCGCTACTTCTTTTAAGTCCGTAGTAACATTTACTCCCTCAAATGGCACTGCCTCCTTTCCCCTTCTTGCACCGACCTGTTCTAACTCAAAATGTACTCCCCCTTGTACTTCAAGCAATCGGGAAGAAGAAATCAAGGTTCTTAATACAGCCCTTCCTACATTTCCGACCCCACACAGGCCAACTCTTAAAGACTTCATAATTATTTATCCAATGGCATGGATTTCTTGTTAATTCTAAGAAAATCTATATCCATAAATCTTGATACAAAATTTTAGCTATTTAATAATCCAATAAGCTCTTCAGGCGATACATAACCTGGAATAAGTTTGCCTTCAGAGGTAATTATTGAGGGTGTTCCAGAAACCCCTAAACTGTTACCTAGGTTAAAATGTTTTTCTATTGGATTATTGGGGCAAACATTCTCCTTTATTTCATATCCTAATTTTAATTCAGTTATGGCCTTGTGGGGTTGAGTTGAGCACCAGGCTGAAGCAATTTTTATAAAAGAGTCAGAATCTACTCCAGCTCTAGGAAATGCAAGATAATTTACTTGAATACCTAACTCTAAATAAGTGTTAATTTCGCTATGAAACTGTCTACAATAACCACAATCAACATCGGTGAAAACAAATATTGAATGCTCTATTGTCTTTGGCTGAAATGTAATAAATTCTGATTTATCAAGTTCGTTAATAGTAGTTTTTCTAAGGTAACTCCTTCTAGATTCTGATCTGTTTACTAACCCCTCAGTTGTAATCTCGAAAATATCACCAGAAATAAGATATTTACCATCTTTGGATACATAAAGAGGTTCTATGTCTTTAAAATTAACTTCAAAGTAACCATCGATATCAGCTTCACTAACTGAAACGATTTCTATGGACTCAGGTAACATAATTTCTAAAGTTCTTTTTATTTGAGAAATTTCAGATTCAAGTTCCGGCTCCTCACCAAAAAATTGGTTGCTAGTAAAAAGTAAGCAATAAACTAACGGAAGATTAAATAAAAGATGATGAAACTTCATATTTAACCTCTAGGATGATGTTCTCTATGCAATTCTTTCATTCTATGCCTAGCAACTTCAGTATAAATCTGTGTTGTCGATAGACTAGTATGCCCCAATAACAGCTGCACTGTCCTCAAATCAGCTCCATGATTTATCAAGTGAGTGGCAAAGGCGTGCCTTAAGGTATGAGGAGAGAGACTTGTATCTACACCAGATTGGTTAGCATAATGCTTAATTCGATACCAAAAATTTTGCCGAGTCATTTCTTTGCCTCTATTGCTTAAAAAAAGAAAAGAGCAATTTGTATTATTTCCAAGTAACTGATCTCTGCCATAAGCTAGATAATCAGAAATCCAATCAAGTGCTTGCTCACCCATAGGTACTAATCGTTCCTTACTACCTTTACCTATTACCCTAACCACTCCCTGCCTAATGTTTAAATTTAAAATATCTAAACTTATTAGTTCTGAAATTCTAAGACCGCAAGCATATAGCAGTTCCAACATAGCTCTATCTCTTAAACCTAAAGGTTCTTTAGTATTTGGAGCATTTATTAATTTTTCAACATCTTCCTCAGAGAGTATTTTTGGAAGACTGTGACCTAGTTTAGGGCTTTGAATTTTGACAGTCGGGTTTTCATCAACTAGCGATTTTGAAAGAAGATAAGAATAAAAGGCTCTTAAGCTTGAAAGGGAACGTGCAGTAGACCGACTGCTGTAACCTTGCTTAAGCCTGAAAGCTAGATAATCAAGTAATTTAACTTTATCAGCTGTTTCTAAACCGTGAGGCTCTAACCAATTACTGAAATTTGATAAATCTTGTCGATAAGCGTTGAGCGTGTTTTGACTCAAACCCCTTTCAAGCCAAATGTTATCAATAAAGCTATCTATCAGCTTGACAGATTTAATATTACCGCTGACCATGAAGTTTAACAGCGTAAAGAGCTACTTAATCTAGTTTCTCTTTAATGCGTGCTGCTCTTCCAGTTAACTCTCTAAGGTAGTAAAGCTTTGCTTGTCTCACATCCCCCTTACGCTTTACTTTTATACTTCCAATTAAAGGACTGTGTGTTTGAAAAGTTCTTTCAACCCCCACTCCATTGGAAATCTTTCTTACTGTGAATGCAGAACCTAGTCCTCTTTTCTTAATACCTATCACTATACCTTCAAAAGGCTGAAGTCTTTCTCTTGAACCTTCTACCACTCTAACTTGAACAACCACAGTGTCTCCTTGGGAAAACTCAGGTATGTCGTCTCTTAATTGGCTAGCTTCAACTTGTTCAATGTATTTATTCTTACTCACCAGTCTTTGTTACCTCTGGGGTTATTTGGGGCGCCCATTCTATCAGATTAACTTTTTTCTTCACTTATAATTTCTTCTAAAAGGCTTTCTTCCTCTGCATTTGAGCGTCTGTCTTTTAAAAGATCTGGTCTATTTTCTTTAGTTTTTAAAAGGGATTGTTTAAGTTGCCATTTTCTGATTAATTCATGATCCCCACTCAGTAAGATTTTTGGAACTTCTCCGTATTTACTGGATTCTGGTCTTGTGTACTGGGGGTGTTTAAGAAGTCCCCCACTAAATGTATCATTAAGTACAGAACCAGGATCACCAAGAACACCTTCGATGATTCTACTCACTGAATCCATTATTACTAATGCAGGTATTTCACCTCCACTAAGTATATATTCTCCTACGGAACATTCTTCATCTATCTCCGTATCAATGATTCTTTGATCAATCCCTTCATATCTGCCGCAAACTATTATTAAGTGTTCTGCTTTAGATAACTCCATGGCTTTGCCTTGATCAAATGTTTTACCTTGAGGCGACATAAAAATAGTGTGAGGATTATCAGAGTTCTTTTTTGCTTCTTTTATTGCAGAAATCATTGGCTCTGCCTGCATTATCATGCCTGGACCCCCACCATAAGGGCGGTCATCAATTCTCCCATTAAAGTTTGTGGTGAAATCTCTAGGATTCAAAGTACCCAAAATGACCTTCTTATCCTGTAAAGCTCTTCCAGTTACTCCATAAGTAAAAGCATTTTTTATAAGGTCAGGAAATAAGCTTATTACATCGAAGCGCATAAATATTTAGTAGTCTTTTGGCCATTTTACATAAACCAAGTTATTACCTAGGTCTACTTTGACAACAATTTCCTTTTTTAAGAAAGGAATCAGTCTTTCTTTATCATCAATACTTCCTTTAAAAGGTTTAATCGCCATTACATCATTGGCGCCAGTAGGCATTAAGTAATCTATGGCTCCAAGAATTTCATTTTGTTCGTTTATGACTTGAAGTTTCTCAAGTTGAAACCAATAGTGCTCACTCTTAGGTAAGACTGGTAACTGATCTTCAAATACAAACACCTCTTCATCTCTAAATTTCTCAGCCTCATTCCTGTCATCAACCCCTTTGAGCTTAATGGTTAATTTTTCTTTTCTAATCAATACTTCTTCGACTTCAATAGAAGTAATTTCTTTGACAAATAAGTCTTTAAATTCTTTTATGTTTTCTGGATTACCTCCGTAATACCTCAAAAAAATAAAACCTTTTAATCCAAAAGGCTTCCCAAAAATACCTAAAGGAATTTTTCGGTCTTTAGACCGATTGATCATAATTTATAAAGTTAATTTTCAGGTTTTTCTTTAGAAGCCTTTTCTGTTTCTTCACCTAAGCCTTCTTCCTTAACTTCTTCTGCAGGAGTATCTTCAGATGCAGCTTCCTCGACTGGAACTTCCTCTTCCTTAACTTCTTCAACGGGAGTTTCTTCTACTTTCACTTCATCAGCTGGAACTTCCTCTTCCTTAACTTCTTCTGCAGGAGTATCTTCAGATGCAGCTTCCTCGACTGGAGCTTCCTCTTCCTTAACTTCTTCAACGGGAGTTTCTTTTAACTTCTTTTCAGCACTCTTGGCAACTTTTTTAAGTCTTCTTTTTTCCTTTTTTTCTTCTCTTTTTATCTTTTCTTCAGGGGTTTCTTTACTTTCTTCAATAAGAGTTAAAACTCTTTCACTAAGTTGTGCTCCTTGAGATACCCAATAATCAATTCTTTCTTGATTAACTTCTAATCGCACCTCTTTTCCCCTAGAGATAGGATTAAAATAACCAACTCTTTCTATGAACCTTCCATCCCTTGGCATTCTTGAATCAGCTACGGTTATATGAAAAAAGGGCTTTTTCTTTGCCCCTGCTCTAGCCAAACGAATCGTTAACATTGCTTATAAATATACCCTTGTACTTAAAAAGGCGATCATTCTAAGGGATATTAAGTACCTTTCAACTAAAAATTACTTTTATCTCTATTTTTCAGATATAACCCCTTAAGATATAATGAAATAAAAGAATATAAATTAATAAATTTTTTGAACCTTATTTTCACTCTTAAAGCATTTATAGCTTAATTCTGTTGAACGAAATTCCTATCTGGATCCTTTTTTCTCTGGTTGGTGTGCTGGTGCTTTTGTCTGCCTTTTTTTCAAGCTCCGAAACCAGCATGATGGCTATAAATCGATACAGGCTAAAACACTTAGTTAAAAATAGACACAAGGGTGCTAGGAGAGTTACAAAATTATTATCAAGAACAGACAAACTTTTGGGTTTGATCTTAATTGGCAATAATTTTGTTAATATTTTTGCTTCCGCCTTAGCTACAATCATAGCTATAAGAATATGGGGAGAGGTTGGTATTTTCTATGTTTCTCTTCTTTTGACTTTTATTATTCTTATTTTTGCCGAAGTAACTCCTAAAACCATTGCAGCGATTAAGCCCGAAAGCATTGCTTTTCCTGCTTCCTTTGTGTTGAAACCACTTTTAAAGATTCTTGAACCAATTGTTTCTCTTATTGGAGCAATATCGAATTCACTTACTAACCTTGTAGGTGTAAATCCAGAAAAAGAGATCGAAGAGGAGCTTAGTTCAGAAGAGCTAAAAACAATCTTGCAATCATCTGGAATGCCTAAAACACAACTTGAAATGTTATTGGGCATTTTTGATATGGATTATTTGTCAGTGAATGATGTCATGATCCCTAAAAATGAAATAGTTGGAATTGACCTCACAAGTGATATAGAAAGCATAGTTAGGGATTTAAATAACATTAGATTTACCTACATACCTCTCTATAAAAACACAATCGATAATATTGCTGGCTTTATTAGCACTAACAAAAAAGCTGATTTTTTAGGGTTGAATAAGCCCAGCAAGACGACTTTAAAAAGTTTTACAGAAAGCCCTTTGTTTATTCCAGAAAATACCCCTTTAAATAAACAGTTAGCAAGTTTCCAGTTGGAAAATAAACGCGTTGGTTTAATAGTTGACGAATACGGCGATATCGAAGGTCTGATCACTCTTCGAGATATTTTAGAAATCATCGTTGGCGAAATAACTTCCGATAGAGCAGAAAAAATGGATATTATGCCGCAAGCAGATGGTTCGTTTATGCTTGAAGGTAGTATGATGATAAGAGACATCAACAGAAGGATAGATTGGGATTTGCCAACTGATGGTCCGAAAACGCTCAGTGGATTAATCCTAGAAACAGCTCAATCAATTCCTGAAAGCAATGTTGGAATTAAAATAGGTGAGTACAGATTTGAAACGGTCCTAATTAAAGATAATGTCGTTAAGATGGCAAAAGCTCAGAGAATTGAAGAAGAAATTGAAGAAGAGGATTGAAAATGACAAATTTTATTGAAATTTTAAAAGAAACCTGGAACGAAGGCATTAGAGGATTTGGAATTAGTGAAATAATCATTTGCCTAGTGATTATTGTCTTAAGTTTGCTTCTAAGATATTTCATTACTACCAAAGTCATAGATTGGTTAAGCAATAAAGCACAGAAATCTGACAATAGGTTAGACGATAAAATTATAGAATCTCTAAGAAGCCCCATTGGACTTATCCCTATAGCTTTTGGCTTTTACCTGATAACTTTCTATTTGCCTCTTGAAGGGTCCTTGGATTTTGTTGCAACAAATTTCGTCAAGATGATAGTTATTTTTACGATCTTTAGTGCCCTGGCAAATCTTGCTGGTCCTTTACTCTCTTTGTTGGATGACAAGTGGATGACTCAGGCGATGATTGATTGGCTGAAAAAAACAATTCAAGTTCTAATATGGATTATTGCAGCTGCTATGATTTTAGATATATGGGGTATACAAATAGGCCCCATAGTTGCTGGATTAGGACTTTTTGGAGTTGCCCTGGCCTTGGGAGCTCAAGATGTGTTTAAGAATATCTTTGCCGGTATTTTTATATTAAGTGAAAACCGATTTCAAAAGGGAGACAGAATAAGAATTGGAGACTCACTTCACGGAATAGTCGACCATATTGGCTTTAGGTCTACCACGGTAAAGCTTTTTGATTCTTCCCCTGTTTTTGTACCTAACGCGGACCTATCTGATGCCCAGGTTGTAAATCATGCAATGATGGAAGTTAGGAGGCTAGACTGGACGATTAATGTCACATATAACACGACAATAGACCAACTTAAAGCAATAAGTTCTGATTTAGAAGCCTATATAAAAGATGATAAAAATTTGCCAACAGATTTAACTAAAGATAATTTTGTTAAAGTTTCTGAACTAGGTTCAAGCTCTATTGATCTTAAAGTAATTTGTCATACAGACCCTGTAGCTTTTGCTGAGTATGCTGATATTAAAGAAAAGCTTATCTTTAAAATAATAGAATCAGTAAAGGCTAATGGTTCAGACTTTGCATTTCCTAGTAGATCACTCTATGTTGAAAATCTTCCAGAGAAAAATTAATTTTTGCTTCTTGAGAAGATTTACGATTCTTAAAACCAAGTTATCATTATCACTGGGATCGAGATAAGAACAATTAAAATCTCTAAAGGCAATCCTAATCTCCAGTAATCACTGAATCTATAGTTGCCTGGGCCCATTACCAAAGTGTTACATTGATGGCCTATAGGAGAAAGAAAGGCACAGCTGGCACCAACTGCAACTGCCATTAAGAATGGTTCAATAGGATGATTCATTTCAACAGCAACCTGCATTGCAAGAGGAGCCATTATTACTGCAGTGGCAGCATTGTTGATTAGGTCTGAAATAAACATGGTAACTACAAGAATTATTACTAATAGCCAAGCGACATTTAGGTCTGAAAAGTAAGTCGTTATAAATCCAGCTGTTGATAAAGTTAATCCGGAAGAGGTCAAAGCACCACCGATCGGAATCATGGCGCCTAACATAACCACCACAGGCCATTCAATGTGCCTGTATATTCCATCACCTCCCAAAAGTCTATTAGCAGCATAAGCCAAAACACAAAGCAAAAAAGCAATAATAATATTTACGTCAAAAAATATAACAGCAACTAGGGCCGTCAGAAAAATAAACAGGGCCTGAATAGCCTTAGAAGTTTCCCTTATTACATCTAGTTCTCTCTGCCAAAGAGGCATTAAACCCAATAGCTCCAATTTCTCTGCGGCTCTTTCCTGAGTATCTTTATTTAATAAAAGCAACACATCTCCTGCCTTAAAGATTTCTCTAGCTAACCTTCTTCTAAGTTTCGTTCCTTGTCGCCATAAACCCAATAATGAAAGAATGGGTCTTCCCATACGTTTAAAATAATTGAACTTACGACCGATAAGTCTAGACCTTGGAGTAATCATGGCTTCAATTACTCCCAACTCTCCTTGCAGCATTTGATCTTCTAGATCAGGAACTAAGGATAATCCAAATTCAGTTTGCACTCCTGCCACATCATCAGGAGATATTTTTAGTACAAGTATTTGTAATGCTTCAAAAGTTTCTTGATGATGTGGTTTTCTAATGGTTCCTTTCTCTGAAACAACCCCCATCAAAACATTATCCGAACCTAGTTTTCCTGTTAGCCAATGTATCCGTTTGCCTACTAAATCACTTCCTTCTTCAATAGTCATCTCAACCAAATAATCTTGTATGTCGAGTAAAGGTCTCTGCTCACTTCCTTCCTCTCTCAACTTAACAAAGCGCCAACCGACCAAAGTTATAAATAAGATACCTAGAAAACTTACTGGAAAACCCGCGAAAGCAAAATCAAAGAATTCAAAAGGGTTACTAGTATATTCTTCTCTAAATTCAGAGATAATAATGTTGGGAGGAGTGCCGATCTTAGTATTCATTCCTCCGAGGATAGAAGCAAATGCTAGTGGCATCAGAAATTTGGAAGGATTCCATCCCATCTTTTGAGCTATTCCTATAGTTACTGGTAAAAGCATGGCCATAGCTCCAATGTTATTCATAAAAGATGAAAGAAATCCTGCAATCAACATGAGCATTACCAGGAACTGCATTTCTCCAGAGATCCTTTGTCTTAGAAAATCTCCTATCATTCCAATAAATCCAGATTTTTCGAGTGCTTTACTTATTAAAAGCACTAGAGCAACAGTTATAACCGCAGGGTGTCCAAAACCTAAAAAAGCTTCCTTAGCAGGAACTAGTCCTAGTAGGACCATCAAAGCTAAAGTAACTAAAGATATAGCATCGTATCTCCATCGACCCCAAACTAGAAAAACCAGAAGTATAAGAAGAATTAAAGCAACCTGTAGCTGAGGATCCATAGGAATATTCTAACTTTTCAAAATAATAATAGCTTAAAAAAGAGGGGCTCAAGACCCTCTTAATTTTTCATATCAAACTACAGGTAGTAGATTAAACCCGATAACGCTATTGTTAAGACAAAACTAGAAATTATCACGTCTCTAACCGACGCAATAACTGTAAACATTTTGCCCCAGATTGCATTGGCTTCAATAGCCAGAATAACAACAATACCCGCAATAAAGGCATTGGAACTTATGTCTCCTGCAAATAGATATCCTCCATGAGGATAATGCGCTGAAGAAACCATGAAATAGAGCATCGGAACAGAAAAAAGTGTATTTGTCCTAGAAGCTAAACCCGCTTTAGGACCAGCAACTCCTGCATCTCCCTCTTTCAGTCCAATAACAATCTTTTGATTTGGCCAAATAATACCCCATACATTTAACATCATGAGTGTGCCCATAGTAGCTCCAAGAATAATGTCCAAATTAACTCTTTGGGTAATGAAATAAAGTAGAACTAAACCGGTTAAGAAAGTAAAGAGAGCAGCCCAACGAAACCACCATAAAGCTCTAGGAGCAAGCTTAGAGACAGCATCTTTTCTGGCACTTTCTTCAGCTTCTTTAAAGTATTCAGTTTGAACAAAGTTGAAGTAATACAAAAGACCAATCCAGGTAATACCCACTAGGATATGTCCCCAACGAAACAACATATTAAATAATTCTTCCATCTTCTCTCCTTTTTTGTTTATCTTACAAGATAAACATTAAGTATGAAAATTATTGGAAAGAAAAAGAAAAAGGCCCCGAAGGGCCTTTTTTCTTTTTACATCATGCCGCCCATTCCATCCATTCCGGGAGGCATTCCTCCAGGCATGCCGCCTGCGTTTTCCTCAGGGATTTCTGAAATCATGGCTTCTGTAGTTATCATTAAGCCTGCTACAGAACCAGCCGCTTGTAAAGCTATCCTAACTACTTTCGCCGGATCAAGAATACCCATCTTGATCATGTCGCCGTACTCGCTGGTAGCTGCGTTAAAACCAAAATTACCTTTCCCATCTTTAACTTTATCTAAAACTACGGAAGCTTCTTCTCCAGCATTGCTAATTATTTGCCTGAGAGGTGTTTCCATTGACCTAAGAGCAATATTAATTCCAACATTTTGATCTTCATTGTCACCCTCAAGACCTTCAATCTTTTGTAGAGCCCTCACCAAGGCTACTCCACCGCCGGCTACAACACCTTCTTCAACTGCCGCACGAGTAGAATGAAGAGCATCTTCAACCCTTGCTTTCTTTTCCTTCATCTCGATCTCGGAACCAGCACCAACTTTAATTACTGCAACTCCTCCAGCTAATTTTGCTACACGTTCTTGAAGCTTCTCTTTATCGTAGTCAGAAGAAGTATCTTCTATTTGAGTTCTTACTTGATTAACCCTACCAGAAATTGCGTCTGGTGCTCCGGCACCGTCAATTATAGTTGTGTCTTCCTTATTCAGCTCAACTTTCTTGGCTTGACCAAGATCTTCGACCGTTGCACCTTCTAAGTTAAGCCCAACTTCTTCAGAAATTACTGTACCACCAGTCAGAATAGCAATGTCTTCAAGCATGGCTTTTCTTCTGTCTCCAAATCCTGGAGCCTTACATGCAGAAACTTTGACCACTCCTCTCAAGTTATTGACTACTAAAGTTGCCAAAGCTTCCCCTTCAACATCTTCAGCTATAACCAATAGCGGCCTTCCAGCTTTTGCTACGGCTTCAAGTAGTGGAAGTAATTCGCGGATATTAGAGATTTTTTTATCGTGCAGAAGAATGTAAGGGTCTTCTAATTCAGCTGTCATTTTGTCCTGATTATTTATGAAGTAAGGAGAAAGATATCCTCTATCAAATTGCATACCTTCAACTACTTCAAGTTCATTCTCAATGCCACTGCCTTCTTCAACAGTGATAACACCTTCTTTACCAACTTTTTGCATCGCCTCTGCAATAATTTCTCCAACCGAACTATCGCTGTTTGCTGAGATGGTACCTACTTGCGCTATGGCAGTATCATCTTCACAAGGTTCAGAAGCTTCTTTTAAGGTTTCTACCGCTGCGGCCACAGCCTTATCAATACCTCTTTTTAAGTCCATAGGATTAAAGCCAGCCGCAACAGATTTTAATCCTTCGTTTACGATGGATTGGGCTAAAACTGTAGCCGTGGTTGTGCCATCTCCAGCCTCATCTGAAGTTTGAGAGGCAACGGTTTTAACCATTTGGGCACCCATGTTTTCAAACTTATCTTGAAGTTCTAATTCTTT
>ERZ651768.1725-NODE-1725-length-15815-cov-3.186110_pt1 | contig 15815 bp, 15 predicted proteins | sample MGYA00514754_ERZ651768 | MGnify/ENA metagenome assembly ERZ651768
GAGCCATCACCAAGGACACGATAGACATCAGCTTGATCAAGATGTTCATCGCCGGCCCGGAAGTATCTTTGAGCGGATCTCCAACCGTGTCTCCTACCACTGTAGCATGGTGAGCCGGGGAACCTTTACCACCCAAGGCACCTGCTTCCACATATTTTTTTGCGTTATCCCAGGCACCGCCACCGTTGGACATAAACAATGCCAGCAAAACGCCGGTAAGCGTGGCGCCCATCAGCATTCCACCAAGCGCTTCCGCACCCAGCAACCAACCAACAATGATGGGACTAAGGAAAGCCACCACACCCGGGGCGATCATTTCTTTCAAGGCCGCCTGAGTACTGATATCAATACAACGGGCGCTGTCCGGCTTGGCGGTACCTTCCATCAGTCCCGGAATCTCCCGGAACTGGCGGCGAATTTCTTCAACCATAGTCATGGCTGCCTCACCCACCGAAGTCATGGTGAGAGCGGCCACATAAAAGGGAATCGCCCCACCTATAAAGACACCAATGACAACCGTCGTTTGGGTAATATCAATCGACTCGATGTTTGCCGCCTGAGTGAAGGCCGCAAACAAGGCCAGCGCCGTCAGGGCCGCAGAACCAATGGCGAAACCTTTACCGATAGCGGCCGTGGTGTTACCCACCTGGTCCAGTCCATCGGTGATTTTGCGGGTTTCTTCTCCCAGTTCGGCCATTTGAGAGATTCCGCCTGCGTTATCAGCAATGGGCCCGTAGGCATCGACCGACATAGTGATTCCCACCGTTGCCAGCATACCTACTGCCGCAAGAGCTACCCCATAAAGACCCGCGAATTCGGCACTCACAAAAATCGTCAACGCAATGATCAGGATAGGCACAACGCAACTTTCCATTGCTATCGCAAGACCCGTGATCATTACTGTTGCAACACCTGTATTGCTTGACTCTGCGATGCGGATAACCGGCCTGCCGGCCGTGTAATATTCGGTAATCAGTCCAATACCGATACCTGCCAGACAACCAAACAGCAGGGCGACAAAAATGCCTGAAGGCAGGCCCATGACCTTGATCAGGAAAAAAGAAACAAACAACATGGCACCTGCGCTGATAAAAGTACAATTGCGGAGCGCTGCGGAAGGGTCCATGCCTCCTAAAGCGCTCATGGCCCGGATTCCTAGGACAGATGCAACCAGGCCGATCATAGCTATCAGAATCGGCAAAGCCATGTATTCGAATTTCATGCTGGCCATTCCCGCTCCAAGGGCAATGGTCGCGATCATGGAACCACAATAGGATTCAAAAATATCCGCTCCCAGACCTGCGGTATCGCCAACACAGTCTCCTACGTTGTCGGCAATAACCCCCGGGTTTCTGGGATCGTCTTCGGGAATTCCCGCTTCCACCTTACCTACCAAGTCGGAACCTACATCGGCGGTTTTGGTATAGATGCCTCCCCCCACACGCGCGAACAAAGCAATGGAACTGGCGCCCATGGCAAATCCGCTGATGATGCTGATCGAGTCTCCCCGGCCAAATAAGGTGAACAATCCTCCAACCCCGATCAAGCCCAGGCTAGCCACACAAAGTCCCATTACAGCACCGCCATTGAAGGCGATATTGAGGGCTTTTGCCTGGCCGCCATCCAAAGCGGCCTGGGAAGTTCGCACCCCAGAGGTGGTCGCCGCATTCATACCAAAATACCCTGCAAGCATGGAGCACCCAGCCCCTGTTGCATAGGCAATCGCAGTCCATAAACCGATCCACAAACCTTTTTGCACGGAAATCAAAATCAACAGCAGGATGAACACCCCTCCCACAAAATAGCCAAGCATTTTATATTCCCTGGAAAGAAAAACCATTGCTCCTTCATGGATGGCATCGGCGATTTCAGTCATTTTTTCATTGCCCGCAGGTTCATCGTCAACACCTTCAAAAAGTTTCCAGGCGATGATGAGTCCGAACAATCCAAATAAAACTGCCAGATAAACAAATTTCTGCGACGCATCTAAAGCAGCCATCACCAGATACAAGATCATGGCAATGCCGATGAAGATCATTTCTCCTTTATGTTCCGATAACATTCTTTTCAATCCTCCGTTGATTTTGATCGTTTATTTAGTTCTTTGAGCGCCACTTCCACCGTTTGCACCGCTTGTTCCATAACCTTGTTTAACAGACCCGAATCTTCTTCGTCAAATGGAGACAACACATAATCGACAATATCGTCTTTATCTTCGGGCCGGCCGATTCCCACGCGAACCCGCGCAAATTCCCCGGTCCGTATGGATTGAATCGTTGATCGAATTCCTAGTTGCCCCCCATCGCCCCCTTTGAACTTTTTTTTAATCCTGCCAAGGGGAAAATCGATTTCGTCATGAATCACCAGCATTCGCTCTGGTGAAAGATTAAAAGCGGAAAGCAACGACTTGGCCGCTTTTCCGCTTTCATTCATATAAGTCATCGGTTTCGCTAAAACAACTTCGAGACCTTCCACTTCTCCTTTTCCATAAAGAGAAAAATATTTGTGGCGATCCAGCCGAATGTTATATTTTTCGGCCAGGTTATCTACCACCCAAAACCCGGCGTTGTGCCGTGTCAGCTCGTAGCGTGGGCCGGGATTGCCCAGACCCAAAATTAAGAACACCTTTTATTTTAACCGTCTTCTTTTTTCCCGGCAGTATCCGCCGGTTCTGAGGCGGCTTCAGCTTCAACGCCTTCCAAGCCTTCAACGCCTTCTTCGTCTTCAGGTTTTTCCTCTTTTACTTTTTCTTCGTGAATAGTCAGCACCACATCCGTGGGGAGATTGACAATGGTTATATCTTCTCCCACCACAAGATCGGATACATGCATCACTTGATTGAGTTGCACCTCATCCATGGGCAACTCAATTTTTTCAGGGATGTTCGCGGGGATGCTCTCTATCTCCAGTAGGCGAATGATGTGGTTGATCACCCCGCCCTGTTTTTCACCCGGGGCAACACCCACCAGCAAAACAGGAACCTTGACCTTAATTTTTTTTGTTACATCGACTTCCAGGAAATCCGCGTGCAACCAACCCGGCTTTATCGGATGGTCTTGATATTCCTTCAACACCACTTTCCGGCTGGACTCCCCTTCGATATTGAGTTCAATCAGAGCATTACGACCTTTTTCTTCAAGAAGTTTTTTCAGTTCCTTGGGGTTAACAACCAGGTTGAGGTTGTCTTTTAACCCATACACCACCGCAGGCATAGCCTCATCGTTTCTAAGTTTCCGTAAAGCAGATCTGCCGGTTACTTTCCTTAATTTTCCCACTAGAGCTGACATTCTATACTCCAATCCATGTGATAAAAGCTAAGAGCGCGCCACATAAAACCTATAACGCACAAGCCTGATTTTTTATTCCTTGGTTGAGTCGAATAACGAACTGACCGAGGTTTCCTCGTGAATCCTTAAAATAGCTTCTCCCAGCAATGGCGCGATCGAAAGCACCTTGATCTTCGGGTTTTGCTCCAGCCCGTTTCCCAAAGGAATACTGTCTGTCGTCAACACCGTTTTGAGCGGAGAGTTACTGATTCGCTCCGCCGCAGGACCAGAAAGAACCGGATGGGAACAACAGGCATGAACCTCTTTTGCGCCAGCCCCCAACAAAGCATCAGTCGCTTCCATGAGGGTTCCCGCAGTATCAATCATATCGTCCACAATAAACGCCACCTTGCCCTTTACGTCACCAATAATATTCATGGCTTTGGCTTCGTTAGGGAGATCCCGGCGTTTGTCGATAATAGCCAGAGAGGTATTCAGCCTTTTGGCAAAAGCCCTGGCCCGTTCCACCCCTCCCGCATCGGGCGAAATAACAATCAAATTCGGCAAATTAAGTTTGCGAATATAGTCAATCAGAACATTCATAGCGAACAGATGGTCCACGGGAATATTGAAGAATCCCTGGATCTGTCCGGCATGCAGATCGACCGTCAATACCCGGTCCGTTCCTGCCGTTTCCAGCAAATCGGCAACAAGTTTAGAGGTGATCGGCACCCTTGGTTCGCATTTGCGATCCTGACGCCCGTAACCGTAATAGGGGATTACCGAGGTGATCCTTTTTGCTGACGACCGGCGCAAGGCATCGATCATGATCAGCAACTCCATCAAATTGGTATTGCCGGGACAACAAGTCGGCTGGATAACAAAAACGTCTCCACCGCGAACATTCTCTTCGATCCGTACATAAATCTCTTTGTCGGAGAAATCGCGAATCACCGTTTCCCCCACGGGAATATCGAGGTACTTACAAATATTCGCCGCCAAAAGCGAATTAGCCCGACCTGAAAAAACAAGCATCCGCCCGTTATCGCTGGAATACATACTCTAAAAAATCCCTTTAATAATCTGGCTGGGGCGGGAGGACTCGAACCTCCGAATGCAGGAATCAAAATCCTGTGTCTTAGCCACTTGACGACGCCCCAAAGTATAAAAACTCAATTCGCGCCCAACCGGCTTCTCAGCGCAATAAGTTCTTGCTGTCTACCCTCACGGCTAGCAGGCTAACATTTCCTCAGGATATAATTCAGACAAGCTGACAACACTTTCAGCTAAAAATAGCCTGAATTTTCCACCCTCCAACCGGGCGTACGCAGTTTTCGCTGTTTCGAGATTGTCAAAAAGGCCAAAGACAGTGGAGCCGCTTCCTGAAAGGAGTGCCCCCTTTGCGCCGAAAGCAAGGATCTGCTTTTTTATCGCAAAAATCTCCGGATACTCTTGAAATACAACAGGTTCCAGATCATTGACCCAGGCCGCCCCCAATTGGGCAAACTTCGACTGCAAGAGAAAATTTTTCAAAATGCTAATATTATTTTCCTGCTTTGTCAACTTCAATTTTAGATTTCCATACACCCAGGCCGTGGACAGGGCAAAACCAGGATAAACCATTAGAATATAAAACTTAATGGAACTATTTACCGGTTCTAGAATTTCCCCCCTGCTCCTACCTATGGCACAGGGGGAAAACAGGAAAAAAGGTACATCGGAACCCAGTTCGGAAGCCATCAAAATCAGATCTTCCCGCTTTAATTTCAAGCCCCATAAGAAGTTGAGCCCCAACAAAGTTCCGGCGGCATTGCCACTGCCCCCTCCTAATCCGGCCCCATGGGGAATATTTTTTTTTAAATGGATTCTTGCCCCCTTGCACCGATCGGGAAAACGAGTTTGCAACAAGTGGGCGGCTTTGATGACCAGGTTTCCATCATCATTGGGAATGTCCGGCTGATTACAGATCAGGTCCAACCCATCCCCAAGGCATTCAATTTTAATTTCGTCGCACCAATTCACCATTTGGAACAGGGTTTCGAGTTCATGAAAACCGTCTTCACGCTTGCCAAGCATGTGGAGCCCCAGATTTACTTTAGCAGGAGTCTTAAAATCAATTGTGGTCATTGGTTTTTCAAGGAAGAAACGGGTTCCAGGAATTGAAACGTATCCGAGGGTAGCTCTTGGTTGATAACAGGATTTTTATATTTTACCCGAATGGTTTCCTGTTTTTCAGGAAACGATAACGTCACTAGATGAGGAAAGTCGTGATCCCCAATCTTTGCGTATTCCTGCCATTTAACAGAATAAATGGAACGCTCCCCCAGTTTTCGGGTCATCTCAAGAGGAAGCAGAGTCATGGCAGAAAACAGAATCGTTACACTACCACCCCGCTGGATATCGGTTAACCGCAGGATGTATTGCGTCCGATCTGAATTCAAGCGCGAATCCAAAACCTTAAGAAACTCGAGCCTTGGTATATGACCGATAAAAATTCGAAAATGCTCGCGAAAGTCCAACCGTATTCCCAGCATTTTCTCCATCAGGGATTCCACTTCCGGTCCGGAATAATACCTGCCATTAGCCGGATTAAAAAAAACAGTCCTACCCTTATGATAAGTAAAAACCCCCATGGCCTGGCCAAACAAGCCATAGGTATCCACCCGGATAGACCGGTTATTCTGAATCACTAGCGTTTGGCGGAATGTTTGCTTGAGCTTTTGGCCCAGAAAGGTGGTGCGGGTAAAAGATTTGAGGTTTATAATTTCCCCTGCCCGGTCTTTCAGCCTTTTTAAAACGTAACCGGAGGTGATGGAATCTTTTAATAAATGTGGAGCAACCGGTTCAACGCGGGGCTGACAACCCCAGCCCACAAACATCAAAATAAAAACGAGAAGCTTTAAAAATGGATGGTGGTTTGCCACGCTTGGTAACAGGTAGGAATTCAACGGGCCTTCTTAATAGCTCTGTCGCAAAAGATTTCGCGCTTTGTCGATTTTATTCTTAAGCGTTTGCGGATCCGGATATTCTCCACCCAAATCGTCTTTTGGGTTCACCGTGAGAAACAGGCTGTTTTTCCATGCCCCACTGGCCTCGTCATAATTTTTCAGGGAGAACAAAATATCTCCAAGATGGTCATAAAGAACCGGGTCTGGATCGGTATAGATCATGGCCTTCTGAATTTGCGTTAAAGCTTTTTCCGACTCCCCTTGTTTGAAATATATCCAACCCAGACTGTCCAGGAAATAGCCATTGCGGGGCTGGGTCGTCAGGGCTTTCTTCAAATGCACGAGGGCCTGGTCAAGATCATGCCCTTCCAGCGCGTACATATACCCTAAAAAATTATGCGCGTTGGAATGCAAGGGATTTAACTCAATCGCCAACCTCATATTTTCCATGGCCCCTTTGTAATCTCCTGCCTTTTCCATCAAGGCACCCAACTCAAAATAGTAGGAATCTTTTTGAGGGTTCAAGGCCAAGGCTTTGCCCATGTATTCAATCGCCTTGGCATTTTCATTTTGGGCCATATAGGCCAGCGCCAGCGAGTGATGAAGCTGGTCGTTGTCAGGTTGCATTTCGACAGCTTTAATGAGCAGGATCACCGGTTTTTTTGTCTTTTTCATTAAGCTATAGAGCCGTGCCGTATAAAGGATAATGTCTATAGATTCCGGCTCCAGCTTCCTGAGTTTTTCAAACTCCTTTACGGCTATATCCAGACGGCCGTGGATTTCATAAATCCGGGCCATGAGGACATGCGGATCCTTGTAATCGTGCTCGGTTATAACAAGTTGAAACTCTTCCAACGCTCGCATGTATAAAGTTTGCTCAAAGTAAATCGTTGCGATGCGCATATGGATATTGGGTTGCTTTTCCAGGCTGGGGGGAATGCCTTCAACCTGAGGACGGTCCGAGCTCAAAGAGCCCGAAGCGTGGAGTTGTGAAACCCGGTTCTTAATATAGTCACTATCCGGCTTTAGCTTTAACAATAGTCCATACTCTTTCAACGCCTCAACAGTTCTGCCCTGACGCTCGAACACCCAGGCTAAATGGTGTCGGGCCTGGAGCAGGTTGGGTTTCAGGGAGACAGCCTCTTCGAGATTTTTCTCGGCCTTCTGCCACTGGCTGGCGCGCAAATAGGCCCGGCCCAGGTAAAACTGCAAGAGAGGATTATTGGGCTCTATCATCACCCCTTTCTTATACTCTTCCAAAGCCTGGTCAAACTGCCCCAGCCCCTCCAACAGGGAACCTTTCAATAACGGTGCCCGGGAATTTTCTGAGGAAATCTGGCTGACCCGGTCGTAATGCGTGATGGCCTCTTCCGCCTTACCCTGACTGGCCAAAATATCCCCAAGGATCATCTCAATGTCCTCATTATCAGGAAAACGGGTCAGCGCATTTTGGCCGACCCGAATAGCCTCATCAAATTGACCGGTGCGGAGGAGCAAGCGGATCCATTTTTCATGGAACCTTTCTGTTTCCGGATCATGCTGGACCACTTCTTTATAATGCAAAGCAGCCTGCTCCAACTGGTATTCCTTTTCCGCCTTCAGGGCCATCATGTAATGGTAATAAGAACGGGGATCCCGTGTATCCAGTTTCTGAGAATGTTGCTTTTTATTTTCAAATGACTTGACCGCATAAGACGAAGACAAGTCAGCGTTCGTTGAGTCTAGGGTCCCGATCGTAGTCGCACAGTTCGCTAGGAACAGGAGGGAGAGCATTAACAATCCTGCCCTGGCCAATGCATTCGATTTGCTAAACTTTCCACTAGCCGTAGAGACAACTGGGCAAGGGCTTGTCAAGCTGAGAACATCATTGCTGGCCAAGGAAAGATATTGCACTTTGCCCGCGGAGGCATTCCGCTGGGTGATCCCGCAAACAAACTTTAGTTCGCAAGCTGTGTCTGTCATGTTCTGGATTGTCCTAACATATGGCTGGAAAAACTTTCTTCAGAGCGTATCAGGCAACCGCCTTAAATACAATACCGTTTAACAACGATTCTCCTGCCCTGCTGTTTATTTCCTGCATGATTTTCTTTTTTAAAGAATCTAAAACCGGCACCCACTCTTTACCCTTAACCCTAACATGGAGTATTCCCCGGGTCACCTTGTCAATGGAGGAAACCCCTGCGATTTCCTTTCCCACAACCAAGTTCCAATGATAAGTCAGCCATTCCTTTTGATTTCCCTTAGAAAACATTTCATCGGGAAGAGACTGAAAAAGAACCGACCTTATTTCCGACCAGTTCCTGCTTGAACCTTCTTTTACCTTCCTGTCCATAAAACGCCATAACGGGGAAAGGGTTTGACCCACTATTCCATTTTAGCTATCTTAACGTCTAAGTTAAAGTTATTTCTCTGCTAGCCGCAGGGGCAACTGGCGATAGCTTTATACCCCTGCTGCTAATAGCTACTTATGAACAAACATAAAGACACATTGCCTTCCCCAGATCCACGGCTGGCCCAATTGGAACAACGGGTCTATCAGCTGGAGACCTGCTATAAAGTCACTTCCCTTCTTAATTCCGAACTGAATCTCTCCAATCTGCTCGACACAATCATGAACTTTGCCAAAAAAGTCATGAATGCCGATGCCTGCAGTTTACTGCTGGTGGACGAGGAGACGGATGAGCTGGTGTTTCAAATCGCCCTGAGCGATGTAGGTGAAAAAATAAAATCCATGACCCGACTGAAAATGGGTGAAGGCATTGCCGGAACCGTAGCCAAAACCGGTGACCCCATCATTGTGGAAGATGCCTACCAGCACCCAAAATTCAATCCGGATTTTGACAAAAAAACCGGTTTCCAAACCGGTTCTATTTTAAGTTCACCGCTTAAGGCAAAAGGTAACATTCTTGGGGTCTGCCAAGTTATTCATGGGAAAAATCAGGGTCGGGTGTTCCAGCAAAGTGATCTGGAACTTTTTCTCCTGCTCTGCGACAGCGCCGCCTTGGCTATTCATAACGCACGCATGCATCTAGTGCTTATGGAAAACCAACGGATGGAAAAAGACATGGAATTCGCGCAATCGGTTCAGGAAAGTTTCCTGCCAACCTCCACCCCGAAACATGTGCATTTTACATTTGCCGCACAAACCCACGCGGCCCAGGTAGTGGGAGGCGATTATTATGATTTCATTCCATTTGAAAACGAACTATTGGGCATTGTATTGGGAGATGTTTCCGGCAAAGGAGTACCCGCCGCCCTGCAAATGGCCCGGTTGATGAGCGATTTCCGTTACATTTCACAACTCGATCCGGCGCCTGGAAATGTACTGGACCAAATCAACAACACGCTCTGCAAAAGATCCTATCGGGGCATGTTCACCACCGCAGTATTCTGCCTGCTGGATATGAAAAACAGAAAACTAAGTATCGCCAACGGCGGCCACCTGTCGCTTCTTTTAAAAAGCAAAAACTCTATTCAAGAGATCGGTTCTGCCAGCGGGACCCCTCTGGGAATCCTACCTAACATGAAATACAGCCAAGAGGAGCACTCCCTTCAAATCGGGAACGAGATTCTTGTATTTACCGATGGGGTGACCGAACCCAAAAACAAACAGCAGGAGGAATTCGGATTGGACCGGTTGAAAAACCTGTTCGCCAACCACACCGGCTCGCCGGAAGAGTTTCTGCAAAATTTGCAAAACTCCATCAAACAATTCACCGGCGATGCCCCGCAATTTGACGACCTCACCGCACTATCCCTCAAAACCCACTAGGCCCGGCAAAGCGGCCGGTGTCGATGGACCCCTCTTTTTAAAGAGGGGTTGTGATGATTGATGTGGTAAAACTCTCGGGAGTGTGCCACTAGGCGTGGGGGCTTGACCGTTTCCAGCCACATGATTATAATCCGTAGCCGGGGTGGAAAATTTTAATACTGAACAATTGGAAAACTATGACAACGATTGGGAAAGAAGAACTGGATTCATTGATCCAGAGCGAGTGGAATTTTCTGGAATCCAAAAAAGGCGAGTGGAGCCTTCTTGAAGGGAAACAGGATATGGAAGTACTGGAGCACGTTTTGCGCTGCATCCTGCATCTGGACCTGACCGAGGAAAAGTCTCGAGAATTCAAGGAATGCGTCAAGGTGCAAAACCCGGATGGCGGCTGGTCTAAAGAATCCTACACCGATAAAACCTCAATGTGGATCACTACTTTTGTAGGACTCAAACTCTGTCGAGGCAACCTGGTTCTTAAGGATCCAGACATTCAAGCCACGGTTGATAAAACCCTGGAATATGTCCTGTCCATGCAGGAAGAAGATGGGCATTGGTCCGACCCTGAGTGGTCCCACTTGGATACGACCTGTTCGGTTACATGCTTTCTGACCATTTATCAGGTCACCCAGGATAAAACAGCTGACGAACGAATCAATAAAGCCCGTATCAAGGGCTTTGAATTTATTGTGCAATGGCAAAGGGATTCCGGACTCTGGAAAGATGACACGTTTCATCCTGCAGGCATTGAGACCACCTCGCATTTGATGCAGTACACTCTGGTTCCCGCCTACTTCATGGACAAAATCGAATACGCCGGAAAAATGTGCATGCAAGCGGCCGAATCGCTGGTCGCTTCACAAGCTGAAAACGGCAGTTGGGACAATGAAAATACCGACCATACCATGGATGCCTGCCGAAACCTTATGCTGGTTTCGGATACCTTCAAGACCAAGGAAAAATACGCACCGGTTATTGAAAAAGGCGTGCGCTGGTTGATCGATATAAAAAATGAACAAGGTTGGGGAGATTTTCCGCAGGAACCGAGTAACGTAGAACGCTCGGCAGACGGATTGGACACCCTGCTTAAATTCCGGCGCTATGATAGCGGTGAACCCATGTCACATTTCTGGGCCTTCAGTAAATAACTGGCCACTCGGCGTGGGGCCAGTGAGCAATAAGTTTATCTGGTTAGCAAAAGGTTTTCTCGGCTTAACGGACTATTACAAATTGAGTACAGCGTCACGCTGGCCGGCCGGGCAATGCCAGGTGAGAATAGGGCAACGGGGCTTATTAAGCCGTCTATACTCTTTGCCGCCAAATAAAGTTATTACCATTTGCCACCGGCGGCTATGCCGGTAAAGGTTTTTTCGTGGAAGCAATCATATTACTTGCCGGATACGGCTCCCGCCTGGACAGGCAGGATCTGCCTCATAAAGCGCTTCTGCCTTTCGGCGAGGAGACACTCCTTTCCCGCCACCTGAAATGCCTGCGGGCTCTGGGCATCCGCAAAACCCATCTTATCCTGGGCCATAATGCCTCGGCTCTGAAAACTTATGTGCAGAACCTCAACTTGGATCTGCCGGTACATTTCATCGATAACCCAGTCTACCGCACCACCGGCAACACCTTGTCAATGGTGATGGGACTCAAACATTGCCAGGATGAAACATTGATTCTTGATGGCGATGTCCTGTATCCACCCCAAGCCCTGCTCGATTATGTTCAAAAAGCACCGCGCTCTTCATTCGCGTTAATACCCGCCGACATCGACAACGCCGAATGCACCAAGGTTTTATTGAATCCTTCAGGAACCATCCACGCTTTCATCACCAAACGGGAACTGACCCATGAGGAAAAATCCGGTTTCGGTTTCGGAGGCGAGGCGATCGGATTTTTCGTGCTCCACCAGGAAGATGTCCCCCGGTTTGTCGCCCTGTATGAAAACAATGAGCCCACCTACCGACCGGTTCTTTGGGAAATCCCGTTCACCGATTTTGCCCGCAACACCCCCCTACACCCCTGGAATATTACCCAGGATGGTTGCTTCGAAATAGATACCCAGGAAGACTACTCCGCCGCTTTGGATCACTTTCAATCCCACCCGGAGCAATACCGGCTCCCATAATTATATATTTTCATAATTTTATTAGATATGTATTATTTTTATATAATTTATTTATTAGTATAAATTTTTTTAAACATACACCTAAAAGCGCACTTGGGTTTAAATTTTTCGCACAGTTTTTTTGTAAAAATTTCCCTTTAAATACAAATGGTTAAATATACTCATCCTGAAAGCCCCCATATTATCTCCTCATTGGTATCTTTTTTGCTTTTTAAAGAAGAAAGTATAGGAGATATAAATCTTTTAAGGATTAAATTGGGTGAACATTATGTTAGGTATGAATGAAACTATTGAGTTTTTCGCAGATAAGGTATTTTTTATTTCCTTCGGGCAAATTGTGTTTATGTTTCTTACCTGTTTTCTTTGCCTGCTCTACGGAAAATATAAAACGGGACTGCTAATATCCTATTTCTTTATTTTTTACTGGGGTTTTGTGTCCAACCGTATTTACTGGCTGGAATTATTTGGTGACTCAGGAATGGGGCTTATGATGTATTTTTTCAGTGCCACCACCATAGCTCTGATGGGAATCATCAGCTTTTTCCAGCAAGACCACTAGCCCGGCAAAGCGGCCGGCGGCAAATAGCAATAACTTTTCTGGCTAGCAAAAGGTTGTCTCGGCTTGAAGTGCTATTGCTTGTTGGTCGCAGGAACTACTCTGCCGCGGCTCCCCCTCCCGCGAGGGAAGTTGAACGTAATAGCAATACCTGCGTTCACGAGCCGCTAAGCATTTTCCATCATAAGGAATTTAATAAAGCGGTAATGTTCAGCTCGTCTGAAGTGACCGCGAAATTTTAACCAATTGATCTGTTAATTCGCGAATGCGCTTTTCGATTTCAGAGTCGGCCAAGTTATCTCCTTCAAACGACTCGCCGGTGACATAAACGAACCGGGGCAGGACGATACATCGAAAGTCCAGCATTAGGCTGTTAGCCAGGCTCATGATGGACATATAACTGCCTTGTCCTCCAGCAGCGCAAAGGAATCCTACCGCTTTATCCTCCCAACTCTTTCCGGTAAGTTCGATCAGATTTTTTGCGGCGGCATTGGCGTCGTAGTTATAAATAGGGACGGAAAGCAAAATCCCCTCAGCTTTTTGAATCCGTTCAGCGGCAGATATTACCTCCGGCTGTGTGTAAACCGAATCTCCATCGCAAAGGGGCAATGGGTTTTTCTTCAGAGCCATAAAATCCACCGTTGCCCCAGTTTGTCGAAGCGCTTCTTCGGCATGCTGTGCCAGGACAAGACTACGGCTTTCAGGATTGAGACTGCAAGCCACGATTAAATAAGACATATATTTCCTCATTTTTTTAGGATTGGCCCTTAATACTCTCATTTTCTTAACAATTAAATCAAACTGTGACCCCTTTCACTCTGGGATCTATGCCGATCAGAATTTTTCAGGCTAGTCTACCCCTATATTTTTTTTCGTTTCATGTTTCCTATATGTTTATACTTTTCTCGTTGCAGATAAAAGCCGTAAACGGTTAATCTGTTGGGAAATCCCTTTAAAAATGGAATTTAAACCTAGGAGCGGACACTTGTCTTTATCTTCTTTCAAAGCAGTTTTTTTTGATGTCGGGGGAACCCTGATCCATGTTCACCCTTCGGTCGGGGATGTCTATGCCCGGCACGCACGCCCCTTCGGCTTTTCGGGTTCCGCCCAGGATTTAAATGAAAGATTCCGCAGGCAATGGAAGAAAATGGGAGGCATCGAGTCTCTGGGTCATCAAAGCGGAGCCGAGGCAGAAAGAAAGTTTTGGCACAAACTTGTTTATGAGGTGTTTCAACCGCTTGGAGGACTCGACCGGTTTGAAGAATACTTCGATCTCATTTTTGCAGCGTTTCGAGAGAAGTCCAACTGGCGGATTTATGAAGATGTGATCGAATCGAAGATTCTCGAAACCTTAAAAAAAAGAGGAGTGGTGCTGGGGGTGATCTCTAACTGGGATTCCCGCTTGATCTCCACATTAGAAAATATTGGTCTTGCGCACTATTTTGATTTTATTCTTCCCTCTGCCGTGATCGGTTCGGCAAAACCCGATAAAAAAATATTTGAGGAAGCGTTAAGACGAAGCGGGGTCGCACCCCATGAAGCATGCCATATCGGCGATGAAATCCGAACCGATGTGGAGGGTGCCCAACGTGTTGGTATTCATTCTATCCTGCTGGACCGGGACAATCGCAGTGACAACGCAGGAACAACCAAAGTCACTTCATTTCTGGAACTGGTTTAAGAACCTCAACCAGATTGACCAATCCAGCTATAAACTAAATCGTTTAGGTGAAGTTTTTTACGGGAAGGAGAGCGGCAGGCTTTATACCTTATGGCCTTTTACGCCATCCATCTTGGCATTTTTAAAGCTGGCGTCTTTGGTGACAGCAGAGGTCAGGTCGGCTTTGGAGAGATCGGCTCCAAAAAAAGAGACGGCGCTGAGGTTGGCCTCGCTAAAAATGCAACCAACCAGGGATGCGAAGCTCATGCTAGCTTTTTTACATTTTGCCTTGTGAAAACTTGCCCCTCCCATTTTGGCTCGGCTGAACGAAACATTTTCCAAATTGGAGTGACCAAAATCGGCTTCTTTTAAATTGGCCTCACTAAAATCGGCATTTGTCATGTCGGATTTTCGGAAATTACATTTGGCTAAATATGCCTTGTTGAATTTGGCTTTTTTCAGCGAGCAATTGCTGAAATTAGTAGCGGCAATGGTCCTCTCACTGAAATCAAGACCCGCAAGATCCAGCCCGGAAAAATCCATATTGGTCAAATGAGGTTGTTTTTCATCTTCAAGCAATGCTTTAATTTTTGCCACCGTTATATTAGCCATCGAGTGCCTTCAGTCAATTTAAATCAAAGTCTTTTAAATATAACTGGTCACAACAATCTTGACAAAAAATAATTTGTTTTTCTAAATATCAAGTCTTTCGGGCTAATCCCTGTTCCCGAAAGGCTCCGCTAACTGTATTTTTTTTCGGCTCTCCCAGAATTGCAACGCCAATAAAAAATAAAACGGGATGTATTCGACCCAAGGAATCCATAGGCTAAATACTTGCAGTTCCTGGTAATCAAAATAAAAATCCAGGTAATAAAATCCTACTAGTCCGGTCAAAATAATCCACGCCCGGTGCGGGAATATACACAAAAATGGCACCACCCAGCAAAGATACCACGGGTTCTGCACCGGACTCAGAAGAAAGACCAGTGCCATGATCCAGAAAAATCCCCGGACAAATTCCACAGGTCGCTCAATAAGAGAAGCTCCCTTACGCAGGAACCACAATAAAACCCCAATTAAAATAATGGCTACCGAAACCTTGCTCAGGAAAATCGGTAAAGGATTAAACAGGATCATTTCATTTGCGAACCCGCCCAAAACATTATTAAAAATAAAAACAAGAATGGCGAAAATGCTGTCGTTGCTTTGCCAATATAGGGTAAAGGCTTTGAGTCCTTCAAACATCTGCAGTCCAATTCCCATAAAGGGCAGGTACCCCAAAACGACCACACCCAGAAACAAAGCACTGTTCCTCAGGAGGGCCAACCAAGCCCTCTTTCCATCCTGCAACATTTTTTCATAACAGGCCTGAAGGTATAAGGGGAGCAAAATTATAGGATACAGTTTTCCCAAGAAACTAAAGGCCAGAAACAGGGTCGCCATGGTATGGCGGTGGTTAAGCAGAAAATAAATGGAGCCGCAGAGCAA
>ERZ651768.1726-NODE-1726-length-15811-cov-10.424495_pt1 | contig 15811 bp, 12 predicted proteins | sample MGYA00514754_ERZ651768 | MGnify/ENA metagenome assembly ERZ651768
TTCTTCCCAACGAAGGATTGGAAACTGGTGGTCATCCTGATGAGAAGACAATCTTTGCTACGCTGACGATCAAAACGTTGGCTCCCAGCTGTCGTGTTGTTGCCTATATCACAGAACGTGACAATCTGACACATATCCGCCGGGCGAATGCTGATGAGGTGATACTCAGCGACGATTTTGGTGCATACATGGTGGCGTCACATGTCATTGATCCGGGAGTTCCGCAGACGATGGAATCGCTCTTGGATTCTCACCAACCAGGCACACTGAAACGGGTGTCAATTCCGGAAGAGTTTGTTGGTGAATCATACAATAAGTTGTTTGATCATTTCCGTTCGAAGAGGTGGGTGCTTATCAGTGTATATTCGGAAGATGAACAAATCGGGATTGGTGAAATACTCTCGTCCGATTCCTCCGCCTTGGATGCCTTCATTGAGAGAAAACTTAAGGAGGCCGGGCACTCCCTTGGCGATGAAAACAAGACGGCCGTGGTCGTCAACCCCACAGACGATTATGTCATCAAAGAAAATGAAAGAGCGGTTGTCATTCAGTAGGTGAAGGTATGAGCGAAAACAGAGAATACTCAAAATACAAGATTTTCAACGGTTTGGAAGATAAACAGATCGGTCACTTCGAAGAGGTAATTAAGGTGAAAACATTCCCTTCTGGAGAAGTGATCTTCGAAGAAGGTGACGTTGGCGACTCTCTCTATCTATTGTTGGAGGGGAAGATAGAAATTAATCAGGCGCTGACGCTTCAGCTGAGCAAAGGAGATTATGATACTCGTGAGAAGGCCATAATAAATCTTTCCAGTGATATTCACCCTGTTTTTGGTGAGATGTCCCTGCTCGGTTCCGATGACAAACGGACAGCCGCAGTGAAGGCCATCACCGACTGTGAGATGGGAATCATCATGAAGGATGACCTTTTCGCGATTTGTCAATCCGATCCTGATATTGGTTACGTTATTATGAGGAATGTGGCTTCTATTGTTACAGACAATCTTATCAAAGCGAATACAAATGTCCTCAAGCTTACAACAGCTTTCAGCCTGATTCTGGAAAAATAGAGAACCTCTCCTAGATGTCTTCTGATGACAAGATTTCGAAGGTCTATGACCCCAGTCTGGTTGAAAAGGAATGGTATGAGCACTGGCTGGATCGGGGCTATTTCCATGCTGAAGTAAACAGCGACCGTTCACCTTATACTGTTGTAATTCCTCCTCCCAACGTTACCGGCAGCCTCACCATCGGCCATGTACTGAATAATACCATTCAGGATGTACTGGTTCGCCGGGCGCGCATGCAGGGGTGTGAAACCTGCTGGATCCCGGGAACAGATCACGCTTCTATCGCTACTGAGACGAAAGTGACAAAGATGTTGGCGGATAAAGGGACAGATAAGCATGAGATCGGCCGAAAGGAGTTCCTTAAGTATGCCTGGGAGTGGAAAAATGAGTACGGTTCACTGATCATTCAGCAGCTCAAACGGCTGGGATGTTCCTGTGACTGGGGGAGAGAGAGGTTTACTATGGACGACGGCTATTACCGTGCTGTGATTGCCGCTTTTGTGAAACTTTATGAGAAGGGACTTATCTACCGCGGCAAGCGTCTTGTGAACTGGTGTCCTGCAACGAAATCGGCTATTTCAAACGAGGAGGTGATTTACAGGGAAGTTCAAGGGAAACTGTGGTATCTGAAATATCCATTGTCAGACAGTGATGATTCTGTAACGGTTGCCACCACCCGTCCTGAAACCATGCTGGGAGATACCGCCGTTGCGGTTCATCCTGGTGATAAACGATTTAAAAACTTCGTTGGGAAATCGGTGATGCTGCCGCTGGCTGACAGGGAAATTCCCATTATTGCTGACGATTTTGTGGACCCTGAGTTCGGCACTGGCTGTGTGAAGGTGACCCCGGCTCACGATCCCAACGATTTCCAGATCGGTAAGCGCCACGATCTTGACTTCATTAACATTCTAAATCCTGATGGCTCCTTGAATGAATCTGTGCCGGAACAGTTCCGGGAGCTGGACAGATTTGATGCCCGGGATAAAGTTGTGGATGCCCTGACAAAATCAGGAGCGCTGGAAAAAACAGAAGACTATACGACAAGCGTTGGCTATTCTGAACGGGGGGATGTCCCCGTTGAACCGTACCTTTCTGAGCAGTGGTTCATGGCAATGGAAAAGCTTGCCAAGCCGGCACTGGAGGCGGTCCGAAAAGGTGATATCACGTTTTACCCTTCCCATTGGTTAAAGACCTATGAACATTGGATGACCAACATCCAGGACTGGTGCATCAGTCGCCAGTTGTGGTGGGGGCACCGAATACCTGTCTGGTATTGCCGCGGGAATGATATTGGAAAGTGTGAACTTGATTGCAAGGATCCCATTGTCTCAGCAGATGAACCGGAATCATGTCCTGCCTGCGGGTCAACAGATTTAGTTCAGGATCCTGATGTTCTCGATACTTGGGCCAGCTCATGGCTGTGGCCCATGGGTGTTCACAACTGGCCTGAAGAGACCCCCGATCTTGACTACTTCCATCCAACGAATGATCTGGTCACCGGTCCCGACATCATCTTTTTCTGGGTAGCGCGAATGATCATGGCGAGCCTTGAGTTTAAAGGTGAAATTCCCTTCAAGAATGTCTATTTCACCGGCATGGTTCGGGACATGCAGGGGCGAAAGATGAGTAAATCGCTGGGTAACTCCCCCGATCCTTTGAAACTCATGGAGAAATATGGTGCGGATGCCGTTCGCTATGGCATTATGCTCATTGCACCGCAAGGACAGGATATACTGTTTTCTGATGAGCGGATGGAAATCGGCAGGAATTTTATGAACAAACTGTGGAATGTATCTCGGTTTCTGGACATGGCAGGTTCTGATATTGATGCAGAACCGGTGGATGAACTTGAAAGGGACCATTTAGATCTCTCCGATAGGTGGATTCTCAGCCGGTTAAACCGGACAATTACCGGAGTGGATGAAAGTTTTGATGCTTACCGCTTCAATGAGACAGCAAAAAAGATTTATGATTTCACCTGGTCGGACTTTTGTGACTGGTATGTTGAGGTGATAAAGTCCCGACTTTACGGCGACAACGTTGACCAGAAAAAAACTGCTTTCAGCGTGGCAAATCATGTCATGAGGGGCATCCTGAAAATGCTTCACCCCTTTGCGCCATTTATAACTGAAGAGATTTGGAGTCGTTCAGAGCCGAGTGAGGGGACTGGGGAAAATCAGACAGATATCATTGTTTCGTCCTGGCCAGTTTCTAATGATAAATGGATAGACGAAAGTGCCGAAGGGAACTTTGTTGAGATTCAGGAAGTAATTACGGGAGTAAGGACATTGAGGGCTGAAATGAATGTGCCACCGGGAATGCGTGCCGATCTTCTTATCAGGAGCGATAACGGCCAGTCCCTAAAATTAAACGAGCAGTTAATTCGTGACCTTGCCAAAGTGGACGACCTCACCATCGAACCGGATGTAGAGCGTCCGGACAAATCGGCTACAGTGGTAGTGGGGAAGAAAGAGTTGTTTATACCTCTGGGTGACCTTATTGATGTGGAGACGGAGAAAAAGCGGCTTACCGAAAAGATCCAATCGCTAGATGGACGGTTAAGTTCCGTGGCGGCGAAACTGAACAATCAGGATTTTGTCAGCCGGGCGCCAAAAGAGGTGGTAGACCGGGAAAGAAAAAAGCTCGGCGATATGAAGGAAAATCTCGCTAAACTGAAGCAGAATTATACTTACTTAGAATGAAGAAAACAGTGATCATACTTTTATTAGCATCGTTTGGATATGCGCAATCCAAGGATGCCTCTATTACCCTCTACAAGGACGGATACGGTCTTGTTCGTCAACCTATTTCTGTTAAGTTGAAAACTGGCTCTAACCAGGTGACATATCCAAATCTCCCGGATAAAATCGAACCAGCGTCAACTTTTCTCTCTATGTCTGAAGGGAATGTAATCTATCAGAAATTCAATAGAGATGTTTTCGATACGTTTGCTTTTCTCAATCAACAGCTGGGGAAAACAGTAACAGCAAAAACAACTGAAGGTAAATCGATAAAAGGTCATTTGGTGGATGTGGATAACAACTGGCTATCAATAAGGTCCAAGAGCGAAGTGCATGTTCTGAACATGAGTGAGGTCATTGAAATTTCTTCTGAGAACAGAAAAAAGAGACCCTCAGTTCGAGCTTCCATAGAATGGACTGTTCAGTCGCAGTCCAACGGTGCTGTAGGCGGAGAAATTGTCTATATCTCAGGCGGTTTCGACTGGAACACCAACTACCGACTAATTATTGCCCCTGATGAGAGAAATGCCACACTTGTTTCACAAGCGGTTGTTTTCAACAACACCGATCAAGATTTTATCAATTCTTCCATCGAGCTTGTGGAGGGAGATTTGAAGCACCGGAGAAACGGAGCGCGTCCATTGCCTCGTATGGCAGCCCAGACGGCTGCGCCCACCGAAACCGCCTTTCAAGTTGAGTCGTCCGGAGATTTCGTTCTTTATTCACTGCTGTCTTCTCTAACGATTCCAAGGAATGAATCTCTCACTGCTTCTCTTTATGCCGATAGGGAGGTTCAGCTCAACAGGACATATGTTTTTGAGAACAATGAAAGGGCGAATAGTGAAGAGCCCATGGCTATTGAAATTTCGTTTGCCAACGGTGGCAAGAGTCTGGATGTTCCCCTACCGGCGGGCGTCTTTCAGATCTATCAGCGTACTGAGAGCGGCGGAGTTATTTTTGCCGGAGAGGATTTCCTGCCTCAGACATCGGTGGGAGAGAACATTACTGTTGTGGCCGGTCGTGCGTTCAACGTTTTGGGCAAACGGACGGTCATGAATTATGACCGGAAGAAAAAAAGTGAAGAAGCCACCATTCTGCTCGAGATAAAAAATAACCGTCAGGATAAAGTAAACGCACGCATCACTGAACATATTTTTGGTGACTGGGTCATTCGCGATCCGTCCCGCGATTATCGAAAGGTGGATGCTGAAACAATCCAGTTTGATCTGACGCTGGGAGCCTCCTCTACAGAGACTGTCACCTATACGTACAGGAAAGAGTGGCAGTAAGCTTTCCGTCGGATCTGCTTCTTCTATATCATACTTACCTTAAAGCAGTCAAGATCAATCGTTCAGTCCCATGAGTTCTGAACAGTCTCTCTCAGCAAACACCTCTGTGCAGTACGTTAAGGGCGTCGGCCCGAAACGGGCTGAAATTCTGAAAAAGTCAGATGTCAAAACAGCTCTTGATCTTTTGTATTATTTCCCACGCCGCCATCTGGATCGCACTTCAGTCACGAAAATCCGGGACTTAACTAAAGGTATTACCACAACAGTAGTGGCAAAAGTTGAAGCGGGTGGCATGAGGTCTGCCCGGAAAAAGAAATACTACCAGCTTATGGTGAACGACAATACCGGATTCATGAAATGCACCTGGTTTAACGCTGCCCAGTACATGGAAAAAGTGTTTTCAGTGGGTGATGAAGTGGCCTTTCACGGCAAGGTTGATTTTTACAACGGGTACCAGATGGTCCACCCCGAGTACGATATTTTGAGCGATGAGGAAAGAGAACCGCTGAATACTGGTGCTGTTATTCCCATCTATCCTACTGGCGAAAGTTTGAAGAAGATGGGGTTGGAGAGTCGGGGTTTTCGGCGAATAATCAAGGCGTGCATCGATGCATATGAACTGGATGAGCTTGAGTTCATGTCAAAAGAAATGGTTGATGAACAGTCTCTTTCTCCACTGACCAGTGCATTACAACATATCCACTTTGCCCCGGATGTGGAAACGCTCAGCGGTGCGGTGCGACGTCTCAAATTTGACGAACATTTTTTTCTTCAGCTCCTCATGGCGCTTCGAAAAACAATCATTACTGAACAGAGCGGAAGAACTATGACAGAAGTGGGTCCCTATGTAAAGCAAATTTATGAAACCTTAGGTTTTGAGCTTACCGGAGCACAGAAGCGGGTTTTGAAGGAGATCCGAGCAGATATGGCATCACCCGAAGTGATGAATCGGCTTTTGCAGGGTGATGTGGGATCGGGCAAAACCATTGTTGCGATTCTTGCTTCGGCTGTGGCTGTAGGTAACGGCGCCCAGGTAGCGGTCATGGCGCCTACGGAGATCCTTGCACATCAGCATTATCACGTCTTCAAATCTCATCTCGATGCCGTCCGGGTGCCCACAGCCTTGTTGGTAGGCAAACAGAAATCGATGGAGCGAAAAAAGATTCTTGCTGCCATTCAGGAGGGGCGGGTGAATGTGGTCGTGGGTACTCACGCCATCATCCAGGATGAAGTGACCTTTCAAGATCTTGGGTTGGTAATTATAGATGAACAACAACGGTTTGGCGTTCTTCAGCGGGGGAAGCTTCTCAGCAAAGGTGACAACCCGGACATCCTCGCCATGACAGCAACGCCCATCCCTCGGACACTGGCCATTACTTACCACGGCGACATGGAGCTCTCCCTGCTTGATGAAATGCCCAAACACCATCAGCCGGTAACGACGCGAATAGTAGAAGTGGAGAAGATAGAAAAAGTTTACAGCTTCATGGCGGAGGAGATGAAAAAGGGACGGCAATGTATGGTAGTCTATCCCCTTATTGATGAATCTGAAAAGATGGATTTGGAAGCGGCGGTGGAAGGTTGTAAACGACTGGAGAAGCAGTTCTCAGATTTTGTCACCGCTCTATTACACGGCAGAATGAAACGGGAAGAAAAAGATGATATCATGGACCGTTTTGTCGGGAACGAGATACAGCTTCTTGTTTCCACCACAGTCATCGAAGTGGGGATTGACGTTCCAAACGCTACCATTATGCTTATCGAGAATGCTGAGCGGTTTGGACTCACTCAACTTCACCAGCTTCGAGGCAGGATTGGGAGGGGTTCAGAGAAAGGTTACTGCATCCTCGTGCAGCGTAATATCACTGCAAATTCCAGAAAACGGCTGGCCATCATGGAAAGAACCAGCGACGGATTTGAAATCTCTGATGAAGATCTCAAACTACGAGGCCCCGGTGAGTTTTACGGAACACGGCAACACGGTTATCCCAAATGGAAGATTGCCGATCTTGTGAACGACGGACAGATCATCCGTGATGCCCGGAAGGCCGCGTTCAAGATTGTAAAAGTTGATCCGCATCTTACCGATCCTGCCAACAAAAAGATTCGGTTAAGATTTATGAAGGACTACCAGCAGATGCTCGAAATGGTAAATATTGGTTGACAGGGCCATGAAGCCTCTCACTCACTGTACACTTTGCGGAAGCGGCAATCTCCGCCCGGTTCTTTCCACGCGCGATTATGTGGTGTCAGGTGAAAATTTTGATATTATTGAATGCAATGAATGTGAAGTTCGGCTTACGACACCGGTGCCTGAGCCAGACGAAATGGACCGCTACTATGAGTCGGATAAATACCATCCCCATTCCAGCGGTGGATTCAGCCTGTCGGACATTATCTACAAGGTTGTGCGTGGAATAATGGTGGGGAAAAAGCGTCGGTGGATAGAGCGCTTCACTGGCGTGAGAGGTGGCCGCCTGCTGGATATCGGTTGCGGCACCGGCGAATTCGCCGCGTCCATGCGGGACGGTGGCTGGGATGTATCCTGCGTTGATTCATCTGAGAACGCTCGAAAAATTGCAAAAGATCGATTTGATTTGGAAGTCATGCCACCTCAAGTCTGGCTTGAGCAAGACTGTGGTCCATTCGACGCCATCACCTTCTGGCACACGCTTGAGCATGTCTACAATCCGGAGTTTTATCTTTACCGGGCTCGTAGTCAACTCACTGAAAAAGGATGCATGTTCATTGGTGTCCCCAACTTTACCTCGCACGACGCCCAGACTTACGGAGATCAATGGGCCGCTTGGGATGTTCCCCGTCATTTGACTCATTTCAGTCCCACCGCCATGGAGCGGCTTCTTGACAGGTGTGATTTGTCACTTAGGAATATGAGAGGTCTCCCTTATGATGCGTACTATGTATCGCTGTTAAGCGCGAAGTGTAGCGAGCAAAATTCTCTGAGCGCCCTCTTTACAGGCTTCTTTTCCAACAGGAAAGCCGGAGCTGACAAGAAATGGTTCAGTTCGTTAATTTATATGGTTAGACCTAAGTCCAATGACGAAGGTTAGTGAAAAGAAACCGACCACTCAGAAAGGCATTTAAGCGTTATGTCAGAAACTGAAGCGAAAAGTGACGAGCATATTCTTATTCATGTTGTGACCATGTTCACGCAGCAGGCGTGGATGGCCATGGGGAAACTGAAAAATCCGATGACGGATAAGATGGAGCGCAATCTCCAGGAAGCCAGTTTCTTTATCGATATCCTGGATATGATGAAGAAACGGATGGCAGGGAATCTCTCCGACGATGAGGAAAAGTTCCTCGAGTCAAGTCTCAGCGGTCTCAAAATGAACTATCTGGAAGAGTCGAATAAGCCTGAGCCCGAAAAATCCGAAGAAGAACCAACTGATAGTGAACAAGACGCTGATCAGGATAAGGCCCCTAAAGAAGAACAGGCTGAAGATGAAAAGGATAAAAACACCGATGAAGCTTCCGCCGAAGAAAAGAATGAAGAAGAAAAATCTGAAGCGCCTGACTCAGATGAAAAAAGTGATGAAGATGAGAAGCCTGAATGACATCTGAGAAGCTGAACAGAATTTTAGCCGGCATTGTTTTTGTCGTCACTTTTATCATCTATTTTGATACCATGGCGCCTACGGTGTCTTACTGGGACTGTGGTGAATTCATCGCTACCTCCTACATCTTGGGAGTGCCTCATCCACCGGGCAGTCCGCTATTCCTAATTATTGGTAGGATTTTTTCCATGCTGCCGTTCAGTAGCGACATTGCTTATAGAGTTAATATCATTTCGCCGCTGGTAAGTGCTTTGGCGGTGATGTTTCTTTATCTCATTATTGTTCAGCTTGTGCGCCAGTTCCGCGGCAAGATTGAAACAGTTGAAGACCGACTAATCACTTTCGGCTCAGCCGCAGTTGGTGCCCTTATTTTCGCTTTTACGGACAGCCATTGGTTCAATGCTATAGAAGCCGAGGTCTATGCTATGAGCACACTTTCCACAGCCATTGTGGCATGGCTCATTCTTCACTGGGCTGAAAGAGCGGATAAACCGGGAAATGAAAGGTATGTACTTCTTATCAGCTATGTGTTGGGTCTCGCCACCGGTATTCACCTTTTGAACTTGCTTGCACTACCGTTCATGGGAATGATTATTTACTTTAAAAAGGTCAAGTTCTCCTGGCGTTCATTTATTATCATGGGTGCCATTACCGGAGGCATATTTTTCGGCATCTATTTGGGAATAATCAAAGGATTCCCGCAGATTGCCGCTAAGATCGGTCTTTTTGGTATGGCCGTTGTAATGGTAGCTGTTTTCAGCGCCACTGTTGTTGCTATCATTCAGAAGCGCCGTCTCGCTTCACTCATCCTTTCATCAGCGGTGTTGGTAATTGTGGGATACTCCACCTATGGAATGCTTTTCATCCGTTCCTCGCAAGATCCGGCCATTGATGAAAATAATCCTGAGACAGTGGGGCGGGCCATTAGATATCTAGAGCGTGAACAGTACGGTGCTATTTTCACCCTGCCCAGGAGGTATAAAAAAGAGCAGGTAGGTTCTTATCCTCATAAAGTTTCCGTTGTGGGTAGACCAGTAAACGGTCAAAATTTTTCTTCCTCTCAAAATTACAAATATATGTTTCACGACCTTGGCACCCAGTTGAATTTTCTATGGGATTATCAGATCGTCAGGATGTATGCCCGTTATTTCCTGTGGCAGTTTGCTGGTCGGGGACCGGCGGGAGATAAGTGGGTATCAGAATTTGGCGCTCTGAAAAAAAGGGGGGAAGACGGTGTTGATTGGAGCCAGTTTGGTTTACCACTTCCATTTCTTATGGGAGTCTTGGGTATGGTCCATCATTTCAAGCGGGATCCGAAACGAGCGTGGTCCGTTCTTGCGCTCTTTTTCATGACAGGCCTTGCCGTCATTTTCTATCTCAATCAGGATAAGTTTCAGCCAAGAGAACGTGACTATTCTTACGTTGGTAGCTTTCTTGCCTATTCCATCTGGATCGGCATTGCTGCCGCGGCTCTTTTGGATAAAGTGGTCAACACCTTGAAGCAAAAGAATATGGCTTACAATACTATGTATGCCAGTGTTGCACTTCTTTTTCTGGTGCCGGGCATTATGTTGTCGTCCAATTACCATTCTCACGATCGCTCAGGGAATTATGTGGCGTGGGATTATTCGTACAATATTCTCCAAACATGTGAACCGAACGCCATCATATTCACCAACGGTGACAATGACACATTTCCTCTTTGGTACCTCCAGGAAGTGGAGGGGATTCGGAAAGATGTTACCGTAGCCAATCTCAGTCTCCTGAACACCGACTGGTATATTCAACAGTTGCGGGAATTACGTTCCGGCAGTGAACGGTTTATCAATCTAACTGATGAACAGATTTCTGGAAAGAGACCTATCGGTCTCAACCCGGTGGATGGTAAACCGCTTTTCCTTAGGGTGGATCGTTGGAAGAATACGCCCATCACTGTTCCTGTTGCCGGCGACCCCGACAATAAAGAAGGGAAGGTATCCTGGATGCTCAAACCGACAATCGGGGGTGGTGGAATCCGTGTTCAGGACCTGATGATCCTTCATATCATACAGCAAAGTAAATGGCAAATTCCCATCTATTTTGCTGTTACTGTATCTCCAAGCAATAGAATTGGTTTGGAAAAATATCTTCAGATGGAAGGACTTGCCTTTAGGCTAAGGTCTCATGGAGTTCCTCCAGTGAATTATGATAGGCTTTCGAAAAATCTTATGACCGTGGTGGAGGATACGACCTGGACCACCGATTATGTTCCCGGCTACAAATACAGAAATTTGGATGATCCCGAAGTTTATCTTAATCCCAATATCCTGAAGTTGCTTCAAAATTACCGTTCCGCCTTTATGCAGCTGGGAATGAATAAATATCAGAAGTTGCGTAATAAACGTAAGGACAGTTTTACTACTGATGACGATTTGGAACGATTCAAGCGTGAAGCCTTGGAGCCACTCAATTTGATGGCAGATCTTATGCCTGAAGAGGTAATTCCCATCAACAGCGAAGAAATGAAACTGCAGATGGGCCAGATTTACCACGACTCTGGCGATGTAGAGCGGGGGAAAGAAATACTCCAACAGTTTCACAACTCGAACCGGCCGGACATTGTGGCTTATCTACTTCAGACTTACACCGAAAACGGTTACGACATTGAAGCCGTTGACGTTCTGGAAAAGTGGACATTGAAGTTCCCATCAGATACCAATGCTACCTCTCTTCTCAGGCAATATCGGGCAAGGAGCGAATCCCCTGACTCTTGATACCAGCGCACTGCCGCTGGTCTCAATCATTATTCCTCACTACAACGGGATCGAGATCCTTTCTGAATGTCTCGATTCGCTGAAAGCTACTACTTATCCCGAAATTGAACTGCTTGTGGTGGATAACGGATCAACTGATGACAGTGTCGATTGGGTGGCGGAGAATCATCCTGATGTTCGTCTTATCAAGAATGCTTCCAACGAGGGATATGCCGGCGGCTGTAACGGTGGTGCTCAAGTGGCCAAAGGTGAACTGCTGGTCTTTCTTAATAACGATACCATCCAGGAAGAGGGCTGGATTGAGCCTCTGGTTGAAACGTTTCAGTCAGATTCACGCGTAGCGGCGGTTCAGCCGAAAATCCTCAATTATTTTGAAAGAGATCTTTTTGATTATGCCGGAGGCAGTGGCGGTGCCATGGATCTGCTCTGTTTTCCCTTTGCCAGGGGACGTCTCTTTCTGACTCAGGAAAAGGACATGGGCCAATACGATGATGAGACTGATATTTTCTGGGCGTCAGGAACGGCCTTTATGGTACGCCGGAGCGATTTTGAGGCAGCGGGCCGGTTTGATGAATCGTTCTTCGCCCATCAGGAGGAGATCGATCTTCAGTGGCGGTTGCATCTCATGAGGCGCCGTTCCAGGGTCAATCCCAAGTCTGTGGTATACCATAAAAATGCTGTTACACTGCCGGCCCAATCCTTAAAAAAACAGTACCTGAATCATCGCAATTCGATGCTTATGCTCCTGAGCAATTACTCTCTCCCGCTTATGCTCTATCTTTTTCCCATTCGCCTTGCTCTTGAGATTGTAGCTATCTTCTACTCCCTGGCTTTGGTCGATTTCCGCCACGTTTTTGGCATCCTCCAATCATTAATCTGGATTTTGTTTCACCCTCACGTAATTCTAAAACGCCGTCGCCGGGTCAAATCGATCCGTCAGCTGAAAGACAGAGAAGTGATCTCCCGTATGTATAAAGGGAGTGTCGTTCTGCAGTATTATATTTTTAAAAAACGGAATTACCGGGACTTAGTATCAAGTCCTGATTGATACTTCGCTTTGTTGTCAGGATCCAACTCTGACAACCTTTTCAGCATCATTTTTTTCGATGAAATGCTCGCCGGGAGTTTGCTCAGTTCCTCAGCGTGACCGGTAAGAAATATAATTGAGTAGTGTTCTCGGGGAAACTGTGAAAAAGTGCCCTCCAGATTTTTCATCATCTCTTTAAATGCTTCGTCTGCACCTTTCAGGTCCTCTTCGTCGATATAAGCCATGGCGTCGTAGAAATGGAATTTAGCCAGTCGTGTTTCGCGGTATTTTGTCATGAGATTTACCAGCTCCAAACGCTCACTCCATCCCCGGCGATACTGAGATGAGAGGCCACGCAATGCGATCTCTCTTGCCCGCTCATAAAACCGTGTTCCGCCGAACTGTTCATAAGTGTCTGCTTCGCCTGCCATTACGATGTAGCCGTAAAACTCCAGGGCACTGGCCAACGGCTCAAAAATAACGGGTGAAAACACAACACTCTGTCCCATGGCGTATGGGAACTGAATAAGTTTGGCAAAGTAACGTTGATCAATACCTGTTGAAAAGAGGCATTGAGCGGAATAGAGCCTTTCACTCCCTTTATCGGCCACACCCTCGAAAATGATCTGAACATTCAGTGGGACTTTCAGATCACTGAATTCTTCATCCCAAGGGGTAACTTTAAAGAAGCTGGTGACTTCATTTGCCAGCGTCGAGGTAGTTCGGCGATCGTTCTCCTTCAATCGCTGAGCGTCCAATGTAACTTGAACATTGCCGAACTGTGCGTTTGATAGAGAAACGAAAATCAGGGTTAAGACAAGGGATCGCATACTTACAGGTGGAAGTTATTGCGGGACGGAAGCAGCTTCAAGAGGAATCTTCAGTCGTCCGGGGATTTCTTCTCGGTAACCGTAAATTACTATGATATGACAAATGTAACATCACTACTGGAACAGCATACTGACGGCTACAAAATTCTCACGGCGGCCATGGATTTGGCTTCAGCTACGGAAAAGGAAGTGTACGTTGTTGGTGGCTATGTCCGGGATGCCCTCATGCAGAGGTCTCTCACTGACATTGATCTCATGGTTGTTGGGGACGGCATCGCCTTTGCCAGAGAGTTGGCATCGGCTCTCAAGGGAGGGAAGATTGTGCCGTTTGAGCAGTTTGGAACAGCCCAGATCCCTTTAAATAACAGTATTGTTGAGGTTGCCTCAGCCAGGAGCGAGGCTTACTCATCAGATTCGCGAAAGCCACAAGTTGAGGATGCAGACCTTGAAACAGACCTTTCACGGAGAGATTTTACTATCAATGCCATGGCTGTTTCGCTGAACAAAACAGATTTTGGTGAACTTCATGATCCCTACAACGGTGTTAAGGACCTCAACTCAGGTCTCATCCGGACACCACTGGATCCAGACACCACTTTTTCCGATGATCCGCTCAGAATGCTCAGGGCAGTCCGTTTTGCTTCACAGCTCGGATTTAAGGTGGATTCTTCCGTCACGGACAGCATCCAGCGGCAGGTGGAGCGGATCGAAATTGTCTCAGCCGAACGGGTTACCGCCGAGATATACAAGATTCTCGCCTCTCCACAACCTTCCCTCGGGCTTGATCTTTTACAGCAAGTGGGACTCATGGAAATTGTCCTTCCGGAGGTTTCAGCCCTCTACGGTTTGGAACAGCCGTCTGAATGGCATCACAAGGATATTTTTTATCACACACTTCAAGTGGTGGATAACATTGCTGAGAAAACGGAAAAGGCGGACCTCCGCTTTGCAGCCCTTATTCATGATATTGGTAAGCCGAAGACCCGTCGCCTGGATAAAAATAAAGGGTGGACATTCCATGGCCACGATGCAATTGGGGCCAATATGGTGGACAAAATGGCGAAGCGGATGAAACTGTCCAACCAAACTCGGGAGTTTCTCAAGAAGCTGACACTCTTACATCTTCGCCCCATCTCTCTGGCTAAAGAGGATGTTACTGACAGTGCCGTGCGGCGGCTCATGGTGACGGCGGGAGAAGAGGTAGATGATTTAATGACTTTGTGCCGTGCGGATATCACCTCTAAGAATCCTAAGCTCGTGAAAAAGTACATGGAAAATTTCCAACGAGTTGAAACCTTTATGCAGGATGTTACGGAGCGGGACGCTTATCGCGCATTCCAGTCGCCTGTTCGGGGCGACCAAATCATGAAAGAGTGTGGTCTACCTCCGGGCAAGACGGTGGGTAAGATTAAGGAAGCCATCGAAAATGCAATTCTAGATGGGGAAATCGCGAATGATTACGATGCTGCCTATGAATATTTTCTCAAAATAAAAGAAAATTTTTTGTAATAGGAGGATGGTTAAATTTGGTTCCTTTTCGAGGCTATAATTTCCTTAACCGACGGTTCAGGCCCTCATGTCGTTTATGAATGTGCAGCTGCCAAACCCACTCTCCAAACAGCATTCGATGTTGTTAGGAAACAAGGTAATGTAATGCTTGTAGCTTTGGCTTGGGAAGAGGTTCCTTTACTTCCGGTGGATTGGGCTGGTAAAGAAGTTACTTTTAATACTACGTTTGGATCCGAGGCATATGATTGGACCATCGCGATGGATCTAATCTCTCAGGGGAAGGTTAACGTTGATCCTTTGATTTTAGATGCGGACATTATTGACATCGAAGATATTCAACAAGCGTTTGAAGCGTTGTGCCAGCCGTCAACTCAGGTACAGATGGTAGTTAAGCTGTAGTTCATCGGGTTCCTATCTGGTCCAAATATGTTTGAAGTAAAACAGCTGCAGAAGCCGAGTCCACTAAACCCTTGTCTTTTTTGATTCTATTTTTCCGACCTGGCGATTCGTGCAGTCGTTTGCGAGCCTCCACCGTGGATAGACGCTCGTCCACAGTTTCAATTTTGAGTCCAGTTATTTCGGTCAGGTGAGCAATAAATTGTTGTGTTTTATCTGCCTGAGTACCAATGCAACCAGATGCTAAAAATGGCATGCCAACAATTATCAAAGACGCGTTTTCGTCGTGGCTTAGCTTTAATATCTGCGACTCTGCCCTCTGCCTGGGTATTGCGGATCGAGGGGTGGCCAACGTTCGGGTTGGGTCGCTGATAGCCACTCCAATCCTCTTGTCTCCCACATCTAGGGCAATAATTGGCTGGTTCAGGTGCCTTATCATCCCTTTAGAGACTTAGAAACAATATCTGGGACGAGAGATAGCGCTTCGGTGAGCTTATCGGGATATCTGCCACCAGCCTGGGCAGATTCTGGCCTCCCACCACCACCGCCACCTATGATTTTTGCTATCTCACCTACGATAGTCGATGCATCGACACCCTTTTCGACAACGTCTTTC
>ERZ651768.1727-NODE-1727-length-15807-cov-3.414431_pt1 | contig 15807 bp, 13 predicted proteins | sample MGYA00514754_ERZ651768 | MGnify/ENA metagenome assembly ERZ651768
TTTTTCGGGCCAGGGTGCTGGTGATCTCGAAGGTTTTTCCGTCCCTGAAGATGGTTAAATGAATTTCCTGCCCTGGGATGAGAGCCAGCAGTTTACGTTGGAAAATGGCCAAGTTGATGATGGGTTCTTTGTTGAAACCGATGATGATGTCATTTACTTTCAGGCCGGACTGTTCGGCGGGGCTATCCTTTTCCACACCTTTGACAATCATTCCCTCAGATTCCGGATAGTTTAGCTCCAGGGCTTCCTCGGTAGTGATGGGTGACGCGTGGGCTCCGAACCATCCTCTTTCCGTTTTGCCAGTAACCAACATGCCCATGACATCTTTTACTGTATTGATGGGAATCGCAAACCCGATCAATTGAGCCTCTGCAATAATAGCTGTATTGATTCCCACAACTTCTCCATAGAGATTGATAAGAGGTCCCCCGCTACTGCCTGGATTGATGGCCGAGTCGGTTTGCAAAAAGTTTGTATAGCGGTCTCCGGTGGTGGGTGCCAATCGCTCCTTGGCGCTGATGAGGCCGGATGTTACGGTATGCCGGAACCCTAACGGATTTCCCATCGCCAAAACCATCTCTCCCATTTGCAGATTGTCTGAATTGCCAAAAGGCAGAACGGTGGGAGTGAAGTCCGGATCAATTTTGATGAGGGCAATATCGGTCAGCCGGTCGATTCCAATAATTTTCGCGGGATATTCCTTTTTCCCTTCAGACAACCCTACACGGATATTAACAGAATTAAAAATAACATGGGCATTTGTGAGGATGTAACCTTCCCGGTTGATCAGGAAACCCGAACCCAGGCTAAATCCTTCCGACTTAAAAGGAATGGGGACCTGAAAGGGAATGATATCCAGTATGTTGGAAAGAAGAGGAATTCTTATTGGCAGGAGGTCGTTGGGTGAGATTCCGAATTTAGCCTCGCGCTCCTCAATCCGAATGGTATAAATATTCACCACTGCCTGCTTCACCTTTTCGGTGATACGAGAAAATGTGTGATTATCCAACGGAACCGGTTCGCGTTCATCTGACGGGTCGCCATGGACCCAGAACGTTTCCAGGTTAATATCTTTCAACGAGACGGACTCAAATCGTTTATCGAAAATAGGGGATTCCGGGCTGACCAGATTTATATCGGACGGATTGGCGGTTCGGGAAACTGAGCACCCGGGGAGCATGCCCAGAAAGAGGAAGCCACAAATGATGGTCCAACCCGAAAAAAATCTATGTTTGTCGGCCGTCATAACTCTCGCCTCTTATTAAAATGGATTCCGGGTTAAGCCGCCATCTACGGTAAAGTTTGTGGCCGTGATCCAAGCGGATTGGTCGGAAGCCAGGAACAGGGCCAGTCCGGTTAAGTCTTCCGGCATGCCCATTCTGTTTAAAGGAATTGTTTTTCCGGTTTGTTCCATGATTTCTTTTCTTGTCTGCTCCAGGGAAGACCCATTACTTTGTTCCCGGGCTACGTCTTCCCAGGATTTGCTCCACACCGGGCCGGGGGAAATGGAATTGACCCGGATTTGGTCCGGCGCAAGGGTCTGGGCCAGGGAAACGGTGAAATTGGAAAGCCCGGCCTTCATGGCACTGTAGTGAGGGAAAACTTCCTGCGGACTCGCAGCCGCAATGGAGGAAATATTGATGACCCTTGCGCAAGCGGACTGTTTCAGCGAGGGAATGCATAACCGGGTCAGCCGGACGGCAGACATCAGATTGATTTGAAACGAATCTTCCCAGTCCTGATCGGTCAGTTCAAAAAAATTTACCAGTTTCAAAATCGCCCCGACATTATTGATCAGCACATCAACCTGCCCCAGTTGTTTCATCACGCTTTCGTGAAAGGCTTCAACTCCTTCCACCTTGCCGAGGTCAGCAGAAATGAAAAGATGCCCAGCGCTTTCAATTTCGCCGGACAAGGAGTCTAAACGATCCTGGCTTCGAGCGCAGACGGCAACCAGGGCGCCTTCTTTGGCAAATGCCAGGGCAAGAGCCCTGCCGATACCGTCACCAGCCCCGGTGATGATCACTTTTCGGCCTTGCAGGTTCATGTTAATATGCCATTTATCTTCTTGAGATTCGATGTTTTATGGATTCCACTCTAATTCCGAAAATCACATCTTCCCCATCGCTGGTCTGGATAGTGTCCGCGATCGGATTTTATATCATCAATATCTTTCTGGGGTTGTTCATGGCCTTCAGAAAGAGGACTACCCAAAGCCTCAAAATCCACAGGCTCCTGTTTTACACCATCGTGTTTTGCCTGGGCTATTATCTGCTCATGAACCAGACCCACGATGAAAACAGCTTGCTGGATTATTTGATCTGCCTTTACTTTATCACAATCGTCCCCTACAGCAAACGCTGGGACATACTGGTCCACGCCTTAGTTGCTGTTGTAGGGCTGACACTCCTGCCGCTACTCATTGTTCTTAGGATATAAAGGCGCCCAACCTTAATGACAAATAAAATACTGGGGAAGGGGAAATATCCGGATGGTCAGTCTGCGATGGCGGCTTTGACCGTGATATCGCCATAGACCTTTACGCGGCACCCGAGTTTCTGGTGAGGTTCGAGTTTGTGGAGGTTTTCAAAAAAGGTGCGTGGGTTGACGTTTTCAAGAGGTTCGATTTCTACCACACATTTGCCGCATAAACCATGCCCTCGGCAGTTTAAAAACTTGTTGAGCCCTTTATAAACCTCGGCATCGTTATAGAGTGCGGCCTTTCTCAGGTTGGCCCCATAACCGGCTTTTAAATCAATGATTTCGTTGGTTTCTGTGTTGATGATCTTGATCTTTGGCATGGCGAAGCTTAACTCCAACTCAGGTTTTCCGGCTTTGTAAGAAGGCTATTAATGCCCGATATCCGGGCCAATGTCAATCGAAAAACGGATAGGTGAAAATCACCCCAGTAGCCCTTTGGGGCATGAAAGCTGAGGTCGAACACCACAAGGGGGACCATTAAAGCTTTTCAGCAACCTGCTAGTAGTTAAATCGAATAATTATGGCCCATCAGAATTTTCTTTTCTTTGAGAAAGTCCTGAATTTTATAGGATGCTTCATTTACGTCCTGCGCTTCCTCCACAGAGAGAATCAGGTCGGGCTCTCCCGTGGGTTTCGAACTGACTTGTATTTCTACAACCGGGTAGGGGTTAGCCAATAGCTTGAGATCGGCCTGATCATCCCGATGAAAGGCGTTGGAGGTGGAGATCACCACATGGCCGGCATCAAGAAAAAGTTTTGCCACTTCCCCCAACCTTCTTGCCGATTCACTTTCACTATTGCTTTGGGGATCATTCAGGTCGGCCCCGACACCGAGGTTGACATTCCTCCGGTCGAGCAAATAACTTTGGAAATTATTTTGGAACAGGCTGTGCTCCAGGGTTCTGGCCAGCGGGCCTTTGCCGGTGCCCGGGTCGCCGGTAATGAGGATCAGTGCCGCCCTGTGTCCGTTGCGGTAAGCTCTTTCCTCAGGGATAATTTTGCTTTTGACCCAATTAAAATCCCGGGTGCGGACTTCGTCTCTGAGTTTGTCGGTCTTGGTCAACGGGGTGTAGGTGGTGATGATGCCGCCTCCGCATACATCGTATCCATCAACCAGAACGAATCGCCCGGTGGTGGCGATGGAGCCGAACAGGTCAAAGGCTACTGGGTTTCGGGTTTTCAAAGTCAATTCGGCAACGTCATTCTTGGCGATATAATTCTGACCGGTCAGGGTCTCCAAAGTAGAGGCATCAATGGCTTTTTTAAACTCAAGCACTTCGCATTCCACCTCCTGCGTGTTTAATTTGATGACGAACTTCCTGCCTTTTTCCAGATGGCGTTTGCCCATCCAGAAAACATTGGCATCGAAAGTGGTGGAGACGATGGGCAACTGGTCCATGAGGGTGCACACGTCCCCGCGTTCCACAAATATCTGCTCATCGAGAGTGAAGCCAATGGATTCTGACGAAGTAGCTGAAGTAGGTTTCTCCGGCACGCCCCAGGCCTCAATGGAATTTATCACCGCCTGTTTGTGGGAGGGGAAAAAAGTCACCCGGTCCCCGGCCTTTACCTTGCCCGACTCAACCCGACCGGCGATGATGCGCCGTTCGTCAAATTTATAAACATCCTGAACCGGAAACCGGAAAGGGAGGTGATCCTGCAGGGGTCTTTTCTCGAACTGGTCGAGCATGTTTAAAACAGTGGTCCCTTTGTACCAGGGCATTTCATCTTTCAACGTGGCGATGTTTACACCGAGTTTGGCGGAAACGGGAATAAACTCTTTCGCTTCAATTCCCAAGGAATCCAGGAAGCCAGTATATTCTGATTTGATATTGGTATAAACCTTCTCGTCATAACCGACCAAGTCCATCTTGTTGATCACTACCGCGACCTGGGTGAGCCCCAGCAGTTTTAAAATGTAACCGTGTCTGCGCGATTGTTCTTGAACCCCCTCGTTGGCATCAATCAGCAGGAGGGCGGCCTCGGCATCGGCGGCACCCGTCACCATGTTTTTCAGAAACTCTTTGTGACCCGGCGCGTCAATGATGACGTATTTGCGTTTTGCGGTACTAAAGAAAATCTGTGAAGTGTCAATGGTGATTCCCTGTTCCTGCTCTTCTTGCAGGGCATCCAGCAAAAAAGCAAACTCGAAATCTTTGCCCTGTTGTTTGCAAATGTTGCGGATAAAGTCGAGCTTGCCTTCGGGCAGGCTTCCGGTGTCGGAGAGGAGACGTCCGACCAGGGTGGATTTGCCATGATCCACATGACCGACGATGACCAGCCGCAAAAGGCGGCTGGAAAGATCTGGTGCGCTTCCGTTATTGCCCATTTACATATATCCCCGGGCTCGAAGTTTCTGCATGGCATAGGTGTCTTCCTGATCCTGTGCCCGGCCGGAGCGCTCTGATGTGGTTGTGTTTTTAAGTTCTTCTACGATATCTTCTACCGATTTGGCTTTGGAAAGAATGGTGCCAGTGCAAGGGGCGCAACCTAGCGATCGGTAACGCGTTCCTTCCGGAGTGGCAAAATAGAGATCAATGATGGGGATTTTTTCCCTCAGTATGTACTCCCAGACATTCAGTTCCGTCCAGTGCAAGATCGGGTGAATACGGATGTGGGTGTCTTCGGCAAAGCTGGTTTTATACTGGTCCCACAATTCGGGAGGCTGGTCCTTGAAGTTCCATTCAAAATTTTTATCCCGTGGTGAGAAATAGCGTTCCTTGGCGCGGGTGCCTTCTTCATCCCTTCGGATACCCAGAATCAGTCCGGTGTAACCGTGTTCTTCCATGATGCCTTGCAGGCCCTGGGTTTTCAACGCTTCACAGCAAACCAATCGTCCCTTTTCATGATTCATTCCCTCATCCAAGGCTTTCTGGTTCTTGCCGACCACCAAGTTCAGTCCCCATTCTTTGGCGACCCGATCCCGGTATTCAATCATAGAGGGAATCTTGTAGGTGGTGTCGATATGAACCAGGGGAATGGGACAGTGACCGAAAAAGGCCTTGCGCGCCAGCCAGACCAGAACGGTGGAATCCTTTCCGATCGACCACAGCATCGCTAGGTTTTTGAAATTTTTGTATGCTTCGCGCAGGATGAAAATGCTTTGATTTTCCAGTTCGTTTAAATGATCCATTAAAACCGCAATTCCTTATTACTGGATGGGGCAACATCCACTTTATCCCGAATGTCCAATACAATCAAGGGGGATGTCGATTTTAGGGGAAATTGAACGATTGCGCAATGAGATTGATGCTTTTTTGCAGTTTTTTCAGAAAATTTTATTTTACCACATCGGGGAATGGGCAATGCAGGCAATTATTCTGGTTCTGGGCGCAAAAATCTTGATAAATCTGCATCAGCCCCTGAATTTGTTTTTCGGAGCGCAGTACATGGAGCATTTCCTCTCGGTTGCCAAAAATATAGTGTTTCATGAAGCGAAGCATTTTGTTATCGCTGGTTCTCTTGCCGGTTTGAAAGAGGGCGTTGAGTCCCGTTTCCAGGTCTTTGAACTTTCCCGCCCGCGCAAAAATCAGGCCGATTGGCAGACCGATGTTGATGATGGTTTCCCGGGACCGCGCCGAGCCGACAAGTTGTTGGTGTTGCGTAAGGGTTTTTCCATCCGGAGTGTAATGGTTTGCCCAGTAATCATCAGTGGCCACACAAAAGAAATCGTTGAAAGAATTGAGAGTTTTTTTATCCGGAATTTTACCTCCGGAAGATGTGAGAATCTTTTGATAGGACCCCATGAAGTCTGCAAACATTCCTGCTTTTTCGTGACGAACGATCAAATGGGCCAAGCCCGCAAGCCGCCTGTAAGGATAATTGGCCGGACGGATCGCGCGGAAACACCATCCTTTTTCGTTAGGGGTGAACGGGGAACCCGTTCCCGGTAAGTCTTCCATATCGGCAGGAGTTTACGGAACCCGGCTTTTTTTCTGCATCATTATTCATCAAGCCTGAAATACCGAAGAGCAGGGCTTGGTAGTGCAAAGCCCTTTCGTAATTGCGGATCTTTGCAGGAACCAGCCTTATTAATTCGGTCAAAAGCAGAGTGTCGGCCAGTGCCCGAAAGGCCTGTTTGTTTTCGGGATAACCCAGTGCCTCGGCAACCCCCCGGTAAAAATTCTGTTCGTACCCTTCGATAATGACCGAATCATGGAACCGCTCCATTTTTGTGAACACCCGAGCTTCACCGGCCGCGTTCAAAAGCTGGGTGAGCTTTTCCTCCGAAAGTTGTGCCAAAGGCTGGTGGCATAGGCCGAAATTGCAGTGATTCAGGACCGGGTAGTTTTCAAAATCGAGTTCATCATTGAGATCAAGGATTCCTTATGGTCAGGTAATCCTTGATTTCAAACTGAAAGGGAAGGTTTTTCTGTTTTGCCTGTGGCCGAGGTTCTTTCCCTCGGCCCTGCCACATATAGATATGCAGGATAACGTTGTCGAAGTCAGGATTGCGGGAATGTCCGTGAGCGTTCCAATCAGTTGAGTAAACGTGCAGTTCGACATCGCCTTCATAAATTTTTCCGTTTACCTTGATGGTTGCACTAGTGAAGTCGGGACCCTTACCAAAATTCCAGTATCCGGGATAAACGATTTCCAGCTTTTGGCCCTCCCGGGTCTTGAGAGAAGGCGTGCAAAACAGTTGGTCGTTCCAGATACAGCGGATGACTTTTTCTGGAATCCGGATGGTGTTGTCTTCTTCCCGAACCTGCGGTTGATTGTAGAGATGGGTGAACTTCAGGTAGGCGTCTGAAAAGGCCGTGGTCATTTCAATTTCCAATCAGTGCCATTTGGGGTGTCCTCGATGAGGACTCCCATTTGGGTCAATTCATCCCGGCAACGGTCCGCTTCCGCCCAGTTTTTCGATTGGCGTGCTGATTTGCGCCCGGCGATCAACTTTTCGATTTTGCTGACATCCAGATTCCGGTCCTGGTTTTTGATCTCGAAGAGCTCCTTTTCAAACTCTTCGGGAGTGAGGAAAAACAGTCCCAGAATTTGGCCCGCCGTTTCCCAGGCCTTTGTTGCAACCGCAAGGTCTTCCAGGGAGGATTCGCCCTTGCCCAGCACAGCTGTGTTGAGGTTGCGCAGTTCCTCATTCATATGGGCCATTACCACCGCCGTGTTAAAGTCATCGTTCATAGCTGTTTCAAACTTTTGCGTCAAGGGATGGTTCTTCACTTTTTCTTGAAAGTTTGGAATGGACTCCTTATTCAGTTTTGCGATTTTTTTGCGTGCGCCTGCCAGCCCTTCATAAAATCGGGAAAGCACTTTGGTGGCATCTTCCAGGTTTTTTTCCGAAAAGTCGATGGGACTTCGGTAATGACTGCTGATGAGAAACAAACGCAAAACTTCGGGATGGTATTTTTTACAAACTTCGCGGATGGTGAAAAAATTGCCCAGAGACTTGGACATCTTTTCCCTGTCAATATTGACGAATCCGTTATGTACCCAGTAACGAACCGGCTGTTTCCCCGTGCAACCGCAGGATTGCGCGATTTCGTTTTCGTGATGCGGAAAGACCAGGTCTTTGCCGCCGCCGTGGATATCGAAGGTGTCGCCGAGGTATTTTTTGCTCATGGCCGAACATTCAATATGCCAGCCCGGTCGGCCCGGACCCCAGGGGCTTTCCCAAAAAGGTTCGCCGGGCTTGCTCTTTTTCCATAAAGCAAAATCGAGCGGATCGCGTTTGCTTTCGTTGACCTCGACACGGGCTCCCGATTGCAGGTCCTCGATATTTTTTCCGGAAAGACAACCGTAGTCCTTGAACGATTTGATCGAGTAAAAAACATCGCTATCCGATTCATACGCTTTGTCCTGATCGACCAGAGACTGGATCATGTCAAGCATTTCGGGGATGTGGTCGGTGGCTTTTGGTTCTTCGGTTGGCGAGGCGATGTTCAGTTTCCCCATGTCTTCGTAAAACGCTTCGATATATTTGCGGTTGACCTCTTGCCAGTCAATGCCTTCTTCATTGGCGCGGTTAATGATTTTGTCGTCGATATCGGTGAAGTTGCGGATGAAACGAACTTTGTAATCGAGGTGCTGGAAATAACGGTACAGGGTATCGAAGACAATGGCGGCGCGGGCGTGCCCTACATGGCAATAGTCATAGACCGTTACGCCACAAACATACATCCCCACATGGTTTGCATTTTGTGGGATGAAATCTTCTTTTTTACCGCTCAATGTGTTGAAAATTTGTAAATTCATGAAGCCAATATAACAGCGGCGAACCGCCGCTGGCAATAGGTCAAGACATTTTTAAGCGAAACATCATAGTTGCGCTTCTAGAATCAGGTATTTTTCTATTCCCCCCGGGCGATGCCCGGTTGGAGGCGGATTTCGAGTTCTTTGACGTTCAGGCGTAACTGTGAAACGGCGAATTTGGCCTGGCCGAGCAGTGATTCCTTGGTGATCTTTTCTTTAGACTTGCCATATCCAGAAATTTCTTTGCGGATAGTATCCATTTTCTGTTCCAGCAGGATACTGCGTTTGGAACTGAAGCTTTTGGCGATCGCGCCTTTCAGGCCTTCCCCATCATAATGTTTGGTGATGGCCATCAGCATGCGCTTGCGAGAAATAAATTTTTTGCCGTTTTTCCAGTCCTCGATGGCCTGGAACATTTCTCTTTCGATGTTGTCCACAATGGCGTTGTAGTCGGTCGGGTCGACCATGTCATGGATTTCTCCCGGAACTGAAGCGGACTTGATATCAAAATCGAAGGTCTGGTCAACACCTTTCAGGTCGGCGGACCTGAGGTTGGCATGCACCTCTTCAGGAGCCAGCATCGCAGCCCAGACTTGCATGATGTAGTCATCGCTTTTGATATTTTCGAACTGGTAGTCTCCATTGGCATCGACCTTGGTGTAATAACCATTAGGGACGACGAAGAGGGTTCCGATCATGTCTTTGTGCATATTGCATCGGAGCACCACTGGGCCGGCCTGCTTGAACTCAAGGGTTTTGAAAGAGCCCGATGCCATGGCCCCCAGGTTGAACTGGTTGCTGAGTGACTTGGAAAAAATATTGTGCACCTCACGGTCTTCATTGGAAAACGTAATGCTGGAACCCACCTGTATTACCGAATGCTGGGGGCTAAAATTCAAGCCTTTCTGGCGTATGGTCAGGGTCTGGTTTTTTTGACTGGAAACCTTCAGCTTGTTTTTAGTTTCCAGAAAAACCAGGGTGTTGGGGCCGGGCTTTTGGCCATTGATCTGGATATTGCCTGTTACCGTGGTGGTGTTTTTAACCTTCTTGGACCCTTCTTCCATTTTATGGTCGGAGCCTTCAGACTTTTTATCGTCATTGACTTTTTGGGCCACTGGGGGAATTTCGACTTTCGCTTGCTGAACCGGTTCCTGGGTTTTGGGCTTGTCTTTCTTGATCAGTTTCTCGGCCGCGGGGTCATAAAGTCCCAAAGCAGTCAGCATCTGGATGACAAAGGGTTTTTCAAACTGTTTGTCCATCTCAATGGCTTTGAGGAAATGCGGTGCCGCGGTATCAAAGTTTTTTTGGATGCTCAATACAATGCCCAGATCGAAATGTGCCTGGGCAAAATTTGGGTTGATAGCCAAGGCTTTCTTGTAGGCAGATTTCTCCTTTTCGTACATTTTCTGGCGACCATAGGATTTTCCGAGCATGTTGTAGGCCATATAGTTTTTAGGAGAAATTGCTACGGTTTTTTCAAACAGCCGGGTGGCTTCTTCAGGGTGATCCGCTTCCAACTCAGACATGCCCCAGTTAAAAGTGATCTCCCCATCATCGGGTGAGAGCTCATGTGCCCGGGAAAAACGTCTGTTGGCCCCTTCAAACTTTTTGGCCATGCGCAAAGCGGCGCCCCAGATGGAAAATAATTCCGGTGAATTGGGGCTGATTTCGGAGGCCTTTTCAAATTCCATATCGCCGGCGTTGAACTTGCCTTCCTCGGTCAACAGCATCCCTTTCTGGATATGCTCCAGTGTCCTCCTGGGCAGTTGCGATTGCGGAGTCGGAATAGTCGTGGCGGTTTTAATCAGGTTTCCCGTATCCAGGTTGCTGAGGAGAGTGAATCCCGGTTTTTCCGGTTCCGCATTTTTACGTTCCGTATTTTCATGTTCCGCTTTGGCTTCCTGGAACCTTTTATAGGGTTCGAGGTTGCTTTCAGGTGTGGAATAGTGCATCAAGGCCCACAGTCCAACGGCTAACACGCTCAGCCAGGAAAACATCACGAGAGAGCGTTTCAGGGGACTGCGGGGAGACTCAATATTTTTGTTTTTTGAACTTTTTGAACTCATAGTTTTTTCCGGAACCTTGCTTAGGGTGAACCCGTTGTTGATAAGACCAGTCGTTTAAAGATCGCTGGGAAATGATTTTTATTCCATAATAAAGGCTTTCCGCCATAATTTAGAGGTGCCCTTAAATAATCAAGTTGAATTATTTTGAGTAATACGATTAAATCATAGCCTCAAACTGCCTGTCAACTGGGTGGGCCTGTCGAAAGGGCGGTAAAAGGCAGTTTCTCTGCTAAAAACGGATTCTTTGGGCGGGTTTTCCCAGAGCACTCGAACTCTTAGGTTTAAATGAACTCCACAGCAGAAGATAAAATATTGGAATCGGATCTGATGGCTTATTTAAAGGGGAAGTCAGGATATCTTCCCTGCCAGTTGATTGAGCAAGTGCACCGTCAGGGGATGATCCAATCCCGTGAGCCGATCAAAGCCTCCCAGATTCAGCCCGTGAGCTTGGATTTGCGCCTGGGACCGAAGGCTTTCCGGATCCAATGCAGTTTCCTTCCGGAAAATGAACCGGTGGAAACGAAGCTCAAGGAGATCAGTCTTTACGATTTTGATATTACGGATGGCGGGATATTGGAAAAAAACGCCATTTATCTGATTCCCCTGATGGAAGAGCTGTCCCTGCCGTCTTGCCTGTATGGCCTGGCGAACCCAAAAAGTTCGACCGGCAGGCTGGATATGTTCACCCGCGTCATTGTGGATAGGGGGCACCGGTTTGATGAGATCCCGCTTGGTTATCGGGGTAAGTTGTATCTGGAGATCATTCCCCGTTCGTTTCCTGTGAAGGTCCATGTGGGGTTGTCTCTGAACCAGTTGCGGCTCGCGCATGTCACGTCCCAGACCTTAGACAAAAAGAAGTTGGAGATCAAGTATAAGAAAAACCCTATTTTATTTGACCGAAACGGATTCGTCATTCCTGTCGATCAGGTGAAGGTAGAGGAAGGGGTTTATGTCAGTCTGGATATTGCGGGTGACCTGTCGGAATCGATCATCGCTTACAAGGCCAAAACCAACTCCACCGTTATTGACCTATCCAAAATCCGGTATTACCGGGCGGAGGAGTTCTGGGAGCCGATTTACCGAAACAAAAAGAATCGGTTGATTCTGGAGCCAGAAAGTTTTTATATAATGATGTCGAAGGAAAGAGTGTGCATCTGGCCCGACTGGCTGGCGGAAATGGTTGCTTACGAACCCAATAGCGGGGAACTTCGCACTCATTACGCGGGTTTTTTCGACTCCGGGTTTGGCTGGAACGGAACCGATGAAAAAATGAATCAGGGTACCCGGGCGGTGATGGAAGTGCGCCCTCACGATGTCCCTTTTATGGTAGAACACGGACAGACCTTCTGTCGTCTGAAATTTGAAAAGGTGGTGGAACGGCCTGAAAAGGTGTATGGTCTGGCCTTGAATTCCAATTACCACTCCCAGGGCCTGGCTTTAAGCAAATATTTTGACTCCGCCCTCTAACCGGCCAGCGGCCGGTGGCAATGGGCAGTAGCTTTATTTGGCTAGCAGGGAGTTGTCTCGGCTTGATGGGTGCTTGCTAATTTCCTCCCCCGTAAGGGGGGCCACCGGCGGCTACGCCGGGAGATAAAAATGGAACGTGAAGAATTAAAATCGATTGTTGAGAATGTTCTTTTGGCGGCAGACCAGCCGATCAATGCCAGTGAACTTTCCAAAATTTTCATTGATGGAACTGATAAAGACCAACTGCAATCCATTCTTGATGAATTGAGAGAAGAATATAACTCGCGCAATTTGCAGATCATGGAGGTGGCTGATGGCTACCAGCTTGGCACCCGGCATGAATACAATGACTGGATCCGGAAGTACTTGAAACTTGACCGCTCATCTCGGTTATCTCAACCCAGCTTGGACACCTTGTCGATCATTGCCTACAAGCAACCGCTCACCCGCCAGGAGGTGGATGACATCCGGGGGGTGGACTCAAGCGGAGTGCTCAAGACCCTTTTAGAGAAAAAGGTGATCGGTCCTGCGGGCCGGAAAAAAGTACCGGGTCGGCCTATTATGTATCGGACAACGCAAAAATTCCTGGAGTATTTTGGCCTTAAGGATTTGAGCGATTTGCCCACTTTGGAAGATTTGAGGGAAGAGGTGGAAGAGGATGATCCTCCGCTTCAAACTCAAATCGAATTCTCCACCTCGGAGGCGTCCACGTCTTCTACCAGTGAGGACGAGTCTGTCACAGAAGGCGGGGGAGATTCCGCAGACAATTAACCCGCTGCTTTTTTCGCTTCCCATAAATATTCTTCCCACCGGCCGTGGCTGACACATGCCCGGTGGGAATGGGTCAATAGCTTGTTAAGCCGTCAGAACCTTTGTTCAACAGAAAGAGTTATGCTCATTGAGTCCAGCGTTACGCTGGCCAGCGGTAGCATTCCGTATTGTCGTGAAGATTCGTTTACAAAAAATTATTGCTGATGCCGGTCTTGCTTCCCGCCGGGAAGCGGAAAGATGGATCGAGCAGGGCAAGGTTCGTGTGAACGGCCAGGTTGTTACCCAGTTGGGTTCATTGGCCGATCCGGCAAAGGACCGCCTCCAGGTTGATGGAAAACCGATACCCCGTGGCCAGGAACCGGCCTACGTCATTCTGAATAAACCTACCTCTTGCTTAACCACCACGAATGATGACAAACGGGGACGAACAACAGTTATGGAATTTGTCCGGGTGGTGCAGGCCCGGGTTTTCCCCGTGGGCCGTCTGGATTACAACACCCAGGGGCTACTGCTGTTTACCAATGACGGCATTCTCTCAAAGAAACTATTGGATCCTAGGTATGGTGTGGAGCGGACCTATAAGGTCAAGGTGTCGGGGGTCCCGAATGAAAAAACCCTGAAAAGGCTGGCGCGAGGGGTGCACCTTGAGGACAGTCATTTCCGTCCTATAGAGGCAAAGGTGCAAAGGATCAGTGGCAAAAACTGTTTTCTTACTTTGACTCTGGTGGAAGGGAAAAACCGCCATATCAAAAGAGTGTGTGAGCATATCGGGCACCCGGTGATCAAACTACAGCGAACTCATTTTGGAGGATTGAACCTGACAGGGCTTCCCTTGGGGGCTTGCCGGTTTCTCAGCCCCAAAGAAATTAAAACGCTTAAAAAACTTGTCGCAAAAGAACCCGATCCCATTAAGGTGCGGAGAAAGAAGCGGGCATGAAAATGACTTCATTGAGGTATTTTACGGCTCTTTTGATGGGTTTCTGGCTCTTTATTTCTAGCGGATTTTACAACGCCGAAGTGTTTGCGCAACAAAAGATGCGTGATGTTTATGAGGGTTTCGCAACCGTTCAGGTGAAAGGGGATAATTATGTAGCCGCCCGGAAAAAAGCCGTGAATCGAGCCTTTGAGAATGGGTTGGAAGTAGCGTTGAAAGAAATGTTAGGAGACGAGGAGTTTGAAGCGAGTCAGAGAGACCTCCGGAAAATTTTGCGACGCTCCTCGCATTATGTAAAAAGCTATCACTTTTTGGAAGCTTATGATGACCTGGTCAATAAAACCAGTGACGTAAGATTGGAAATGCGTTTTTTCCCCTCCGCAGTGAGCCAGGCTCTGGCAGGCATTGGAGTGATTGCCGGTCCGGTCAGTGAAAATAAAGTGGCCCTTCTAATCAATGAGAAAAGTTTTACTTCCCCTCCGGTTACATCTTTTTGGGATATCATTCCCATTTCGGAGACCCAGCTAACCAATAACCTGATTGAAGATGGAATAGAAGTAATGGGCCGGGAAAAACTGCGGAAAATAATTTCTGAAAAAACCGTCCTCAGCGCGATCAAGGGAAATCTGAGTTCTGCCAGGAAGATAGGGTTGAAAGCGGGTGCCGATATCGTTATCGTGGGAACGGCTGTGTCCAAATTGCGCGGGGAAAATTCCAAAGATGGCATCAAAATCGTTCAAGCCAATATCAATGTCAAGGTGGTATCGACTCTAGAAGCTTCGTTGATCGCGGCCAAGACCGAATTTTCCACCATCAAACATGAGCATGCTTTGCAGGCGGAACTGGAAGCTTTTGACATTGCCAGCAAAAAACTTTCAGATTTTCTTGCCCCATCGTTCCATCGGTATCGGGAAAAGGGGGTGGAGGTGCCCGTGAAGAAGGCCCCTGAAGCTCCGCCATTGTCCATGTCGGATATGTGAAAATGAATCAGGAAAATAATAAAAACCTGTTTTTTATCTCTTTTGCTATGATTCTGGGGGTCTGCGTTGTGCTTTATTTTTCCCGGCGCGTGGTGGCTCCTTTTTTTATCGCGTTTGCGCTGGCCTACCTGCTGGATCCTCTGGTAGACCGGATGGTTTCTCTTAAACTTTCAAGAACCCTGTCCGTTTTAGTTTTGATGTTGGCTTTCTTCTTTCTTGCGCTGGGATCCGTAATATTGTTGGTCCCGATTTTGAGTATGCAGGCGGAAAGCCTCGCAAAAAATATTCCCACCTATGTTGGAATCTTTCAAGAGTGGGTGCGCCCGGTTTTGGATTTGATCAGTGGATTGGATTCGGCAAGGATTGAAAATTTTCTCAATGAAGGGCTATCACGTTTTGGGGAATTGCCGATGAAAGCCTTGCAGTTTTCCAGTAAACTTGTCTGGGGATCGATTTCCAACCTGTTCAATATTATTTTGATGATTGCCAACATGGTCATCATTCCTGTCGTAATGTTTTATTTACTGCGCGACTTTGATTCGATCAACAAAAAATTGTTGGGGCTGGTGCCTGCCCGGTTTCAGGAAAAGACCAAAGATGTTGTTCTGGAGATTGACCAGGTTCTCTCACGTTTTGTGCGTGGACAGCTGATGGTCGCCGGTTTGATGGGCGTTATGTATTCAGCAGGTTTATTTTTGTGCGACACCCCGATGAGCCTGTCGCTTGGAATGATGGCCGGGCTGGTTAATCTGGTTCCTTATCTGGGCCTGATTTTGGGTTTAGTGCCTTCTGCGATTATGACTTATATACACACTCAAGAGTGGTTGCCCGTGCTGGGTGTCGCGGGGGTCTTCGCATTTGTCCAAGCCATAGAAGGATTTGTTATCACACCACGGGTGGT
>ERZ651768.1728-NODE-1728-length-15807-cov-2.839034_pt1 | contig 15807 bp, 13 predicted proteins | sample MGYA00514754_ERZ651768 | MGnify/ENA metagenome assembly ERZ651768
TGCAAATTTCAAGGTCTAAAGTATACGAAAGGTAGACTATCATCTATCAGCACATCAATAGGGGAACTTGAAGCAAACCAAGCAGTTTTTGCATGTGGTATAGACACAGATAAATTACTATCAATCAAGTCAATCGGTAATTCAATGCCAGGCATAATCATAAGATCCAAGCCAAGAGAAAAAATTATCAATAAAATCGTTGTTGGCCCTGGCATTCATGTTCATCAACAATTAGATGGTAGGATTATTTTTGGAGAACAAGCTGGAGCGCCTAACTCTCACATAGAACGATTGATAGAGAAACCAAAGGGCTTTCCTTCAAAATTATTTGCTGAACAACATACCGATCTAATATTCAGTATTGCAAAAAGATTTATAAATAATATAGGTAATCTTGAGCTCGAAAAGATAACCATCGGTTGGCGACCTCTTCCTATAGATGGGAAGCCAGTAATGGGAAGACTAAAACAATATTCTGATATCTATGTTGCTGTCATGCACAGTGGTATTAGCCTAGCTGCTATTGCTGGAAAGCTTATTTCACAGGAGATCCTAGATGGGTCAAGCAACTCTTTGTTAAAAGATTTTAGACCATCCAGATTCATTTGATCGGCGAGAAATAACACTATCTGCGACGTTAAGGTGGTGGAGGCGGCGGGAATCGAACCCGCGTCCGCAAGCCCTACGCAATGGGATCTACATGCTTATTCCGTCTTTAATCTCGTATAACGCTACCCGACGGGCAGGGAAAACGTAATACCAGTTCAGAAAATGTTTAATAGGTCAGACTCTGAACAAGTCATCACTACGGTCCTGTATAAATGACTCCTGTGATCCGAATGTACAGGCACAACTCGGGCAGAAGGCGCTAAGCTGGTGTTTAAGCAGCTAGTGCGTAGTTGTCGTTATTGGCAACTATAAGTTTTACAGCTGGATTTACGAGGTTATCTGTTCCTCGGCATGCACTCAGAGTTTCGTGACCCACGTCGAAGCCATGTCGCCCCCTGATTTTTGTATCAGTTAGATCAAAAATACACCTTTCTTTGTCAGTTTAGAGGTGATGATGTCAAAAACAAACAGCAACATTCATTATTGATTTTGTTTCATGGCAGATTATCCATGAAATTAAAAAGAAGTAAACGGTAAAAATAGTAAAATATTACATTATAATAATAATGTAAATCATTGATAAATATTAATTAAGTTTTTTAATTATTCTAGATTTTTGACGTGACCAGTCTCTTTCTTTTATGGTTTGACGTTTATCGTGCTGTTTTTTACCTTTTCCGAGACCGATCTCAAGTTTAATTTTTCCGCGCTTCCAATGAAAGTTCAAAGGAATAAGCGTGAAACCTTTTCTTTCAACAGCTCCCACAAGATTATCTAATTCAGAACGATTAAGAAGAAGTTTTCTTGAGCGGGTAGGATCAGCTTTTATGTGTGTTGAAGTTGTTTTTAACGGCGAGATATGAGCGCCTATCAACCATGCTTCTCCGTTTTTTAGGTTTACGTAACCTTCTCTTAGCTGTGTTTGACCTGTCCGTAGGCTTTTGACTTCCCATCCTTCAAGCTGAAGACCCGCTTCAATTGTTTTCTCAATAAAATAATCGTGTCTTGCTTTTTTATTATCGGCGATACGGGATTTTGTTGATTTTGATTTTTTTTTCATTACAGTGCTATTATCTTTTTCATTTACTTTGATATTCTGCATTATAGGATACTGAAAACATGGTTACTTTGTAATCATCCCATGTTAAGTAAAATTGTTCACATGAATAACATTTAAGAATACTCTCAAGTACAAGGAAATAAAATGCTTAATAATGACGTTATGGAAAATGAAACTCGCCAGTCTCTGCATGGCAGTTGGTCGTCACGACTTACCTTTGTTCTGGCAGTTACCGGATCCGCTGTAGGCCTGGGTAATATATGGAAGTTTCCATACATGGCAGGCCTTAATGGTGGAGGCGCTTTTGTTCTTGTTTATTTGTTTTGTGTATTCATGATAGGAATGCCGGTCATGATGTCGGAAATCATGATAGGTCGACGTGGAAGAAGAAATCCGGTATCCACTATGTCTTTGTTAGGAGAAGAGGAAGGAAGCTCTACGCGATGGAAATGGGTTGGCGCTCTAGGCGTGGTAGCCGGAATTCTTATTTTGTCTTACTACAGTGTTGTGGCTGGGTGGACGCTAGCGTATGTTCCGAAAAGCATTTCCGGCCAATTCGTAGGAGGCAGCGCAGCAACAATTTCCGGATTGTTCGATAATTTTGTTGGTGATTGGCGTTCCGTTATTCTTGCCCATACCATTTTTATGGGCGTTACCATATTTATTGTTGCCTTAGGCGTTGAGAAAGGTCTTGAACGGGCGGTCCGCTTTATGGTGCCGGCGTTATTATTCTTACTTCTCATTTTACTATTTTACTCGATAACATCAGGGTCTTTCAGGGAAGGGTTGGAATTCATGTTTACTCCAGATTTTTCTGCTCTTAGCTGGGATACTGTTTTGACGGCAATGGGTTTAGCCTTCTTTACATTGAGTATCGGCATGGGAGCAATTATGGCTTATGGCGCTTATTTGCCTGATGATATATCCATTACGAATGCCACAGTTTCCGTTGTTATTGCCGATACAGCTATTGCCATTTTAGCAGGGCTGGTCATATTTCCACTTGTTTTTGCGAATGGTTTAAGCCCTCAGGAAGGCCCTGATCTTGTTTTCAAAACCCTTCCATTAGCTTTTGGGCAAATGAACGGCGGAGTTTTTCTGGCAACCATTTTCTTTGTATTGCTATCGTTTGCGGCATGGACATCCGCGCTTGGCCTCATGGAACCGGCAGTTGCCTGGATTGTTGAAAAAACTCATCATAGCCGAGCTAAAGCAACCTTTTTTGTTGGTTGTTTAATTTGGTTTATTGGGTTGGGTAATGCGTTGTCTTTTAATAAATTAGAAGGGTTTAGGTTTTTGCAGGGAACAATCTATGACAATATAGATTATTTAACAAGTAACATGATGCTTCCTTTAGGTGGTGTATTTATTACTGTTTTTGCTGCATGGGTCATGAGTCAGAATTCAACGTCAGACGAACTAGGCAGTACAGGAGCTATTTTTAAATCCTGGCTTTTTTTGGCAAGATATATCGCTCCGGTGGCAATTCTTTTTGTTTTCCTTCAGGTCATCGGATTATTATAAAATGATGTATTAAAATATACCTGATCATGTAATACAGGGTATTGGTAAGGAAATTGGTTAAGATAGTTCGATCAGCTTATATTCACTATTCAGCAAAACAAATGTTTGATTTGGTGGATGATATTGAAGCATATCCCGAATTTCTACCTTGGTGCCAAAATACCGCTGTACTTGAGAGGACAGAGTCTTCCGTAACAGCATCCATTGGCATACAAAAAAGCCAATTTAATAAATCTTTTGTTACAACAAATACTATCAAGAGATATGAAAATATTACTATGACACTTGTTGAGGGCCCATTTAGGAAGCTTGATGGTAATTGGTATTTTAAAGATCTTGACGATGAAGGGAGTAAGATCACTCTTAATATTGAATTTGAATTTAAAAATAGGATTTTAGGTATGACCTTAGGAAGTTATTTTGAAAAATCATGTAATACCTTGATGGATGCATTTATTCAACGGGCCGCGCAAGTTTATGAATAAATCAGTTTTGATTTCAGTTGAAGTTGCTTTTGCAACAGAGATAAAAGAGGATTTAATTTTATTAAAAATTCAAGCAGGATCAAAAGTACAGGATGCAATTACTTTGTCTGGTTTTTTTGAAAAATTCCCAGAAGAACCCCTCGGTGAGTACCAAGCAGGGATATGGGGAAAAAAAGTAAATCGGTCGCAAGAGTTAAAAGATGGCGATCGTGTGGAGTTATATAGAGAATTATTATTGGACCCTAAGGAAGCAAGGAGGAGTCTTGCCTTAAAAGGTAAGGCAATGGGTAATTTTAAGCAGCATAGTAAAGTTTAGAGATTACTTTTTAATTGTTTGTCTTTTGTAATAGTAGCTACTTTGTCATCATCAAAATATATAGAAATCCATCGCTTGAATGATGCGTTATTGCGACCGATTTTAACAAAATAAATATAATCCCATCGATTTGCATGAAAGGGGTCATTAATCATCGGGGTCCCTAGGAGAAAAAGTACTTGGTTTTTTGTCATATTAACTTCAATTTGATCAATATTATCTTCGTCTAAAAGATTCCCTTGAACCAGGTTAGGCTGATAGGCACATCCTGAGGAATTAAGAATTGTTATCAAAAGAAATAATCGGAACATTTTTTTCATATATGGGGCCTAATCCGAGCAGTTTATGATTCAGCAATATTATATTGTTTATAGTAGAATGTTTAAACCACCAGTTTCTGATTTCTATGTATGTGAGATATAAAATATCAGAGGTATAAGATGGAAAAACGATCGTCTCTAAAACAAAGTGGACTAAAAGTCACTTTGCCACGGTTAAAGATACTTGAAATATTCGAGCAAAATTCTGAGAAACATCTAAGCGCTGAAGATATCTATAAAGAATCTCTTAGAGTCGGAGAAGACATAGGATTAGCAACAATCTATAGGGTTTTAACACAATTTGAATCATCGGGTTTAGTTAAAAGGCACCATTTTGAAGGAGGTCACTCATTATTTGAGCTTGATGATGGAGGTCATCACGATCATATGATCTGCGTTGAGACAGGTAAAGTTATAGAGTTTTGTAATGATGAAATAGAGCTATTACAGGAAAAGGTGGCCAAAGAATATAATTATGAAATCATAGATCACAATCTCACCCTTTATGTAAAACCGATTAAATGATAATCAATTGATTGCTTTTTTGGGTATCTTTTTTACGTCTTTATTAGCCAGCATTTCCGCTGCATGATCCATCGTTTTCTTAGTAATTTCTACACCACCTAACATTCGCGCCAATTCTTCAATACGTTTGTTTTGATCAAGTTTAGCAACTCTTATATGTGTAGATTTACCATCAGTGATTTTATTAATACGAAAATGATTATTTGCTTGACTAGCAACCTGTGGTAAATGCGTTACACATAATACTTGTCGTTGAAGCCCTAGTTCATACAACCTTCTTCCTACCATTTCAGCGATACTTCCTCCCACTCCGCTGTCAACTTCATCAAAAATCATTGTTGGTATAAGACTTCCATTACTTGCAATGACCTGTATAGCAAGACTCATTCTTGATAATTCTCCACCCGATGCTATTTTTGCTAAGGGCATTGGCTGTTGGCCAGGATTAGCGCTAATAAGATATTCAATGTTGTCTATACCATAAGAACGAGCATTTTCATCATCCCTTTTATTAATATTTATCCGAAATTTTCCTTCTGGCATTCCAAGATTTCGCATAACTTCAGTTACGGAATCAGAAAATTTTTTAGCCTCTATATTACGGTTTTTAGATAACTTTTCTGCCAGGATAAAATATTTACCTTTTGCAGTATCAGATTTTTTTATAAGTTGCTCTCTCTTTTCTTCGGTATATTTGAGATCTTCAAGTTTTTTTTCGATTTGAGATTTTAAGCCGATCAATTGTTCGGCTTCGGTTTTATGTTTTCTTGCTATATCTTTGATGGCGCTAAGTCTGTCTTCAACCATTTTTTGACGATCTGGTTCATTTTCCAACGAATGCTCATATCGTCTAAGTAGTTGAATTGCCTCTGATGTTTCAATGATTGATTCTTCAAGTAATTGTTTTGCCGGAATCAATGTTTTATCGTACGTAGAAAGAGATTCTAGGATCTTGCAACAATTTATGATTATATTTTGGGCATTATCCGATTCTCTGTCTTGAATATCTTGAATAACCTGATTGATTCCCTCAAACAGTTTTCCGCTGTTTTTAAGTTTTTCATTTTCGGCTTCTAATAATGAAAGTTCACCCGGTTGAATATTTAATAATTCTAACTCATTTATTTGGAATGTAAGTAAATCTATATGTGTTTCACGATCTGTATCAGATCCCGAGAGTTTCTCTATTTCCCTTTCTATGTTTTTCCAAGCTTCAAATGCATTGTGAGTTAGCGATTGTAATTCTAATAAATTGCCAAAATAGTCAAGAAGTTCACGTTGTGTCTTTTTTTTTCCAAGCGATTGGTGAAAATGTTGACCATGAATATCTATAAGTATTTCTCCCAAAGATTTAAGTGTTTGTAATGTTACGGTATTTCCATTGATGAATGCTCTAGATCTTCCATCTGATGATATTACTCGTCTTAAAACACAATCATCACCATCATCAAGTGTTTTTTCCATCAGCCAATTTCGAGCTATTTGATGCCGGGATAAATTAAATTCTGCTGTAAAGTGCGCTCGATCACAGCCTTGTCTAACTAGACCATTGCCACCGCGTTCTCCCAATACTAAACTAAGCGCATCTACCAAAATTGATTTGCCTGCTCCTGTTTCACCTGTCAGAGCTGTCATAGCTTCATCAAAATTAATATCCACTTCATCAATAATTGCAAAATTCTTTACTTGAAGGCTTTGTAGCACTATTTTTTACCGTCTTTATTATGTGATCGATTATTACGTCCCCAATGAAGCTTGGAATGAAGAATTTCATAGAAATCATAGGTGGGAGGGTGAATTAAAGTGATAGTTTTCTTAGATTTTTCTATTGAAAGAGTATCTTTCATATTTAGATCAGTAATTCGATGGCCATCAACAATTACCTCTGCATTACAGTCTGCTCTTTCAAGCAATTTGATTTCAATTTTTTGATCAGCTGGTATCACGATAGGACGATTATTTAGAGTGTGAGGGCAAATTGGTACAATCGCAATTGCATCATGCATGGGATCAATAATGGGGCCACCGCAGCTTAAGGAATATGCTGTTGATCCTGTGGGAGTAGTCACTATTAGACCGTCACCCGAATGTGTGTTTACATATCGTCCAGAAATATAGGTCTTAAAATCCAGCATTCGTCCCGTATCACGCCTTTGAATAACTACATCATTAAGTGCTAGCGCATTTTGTGATGAATCGTTAGCTTTAATAATTTTTGCATTTAGTAGCAATCTTTTTTCGCTGGCATAATCACCTTTTAGAATTTTATCCAAACTTTCTAACATATCATTTGGAGTAATATCAGCAAGAAAACCAAGTCTTCCACGATTTATGCCTAGTAGAGGCGTATGATTGTTTCGAGCAAGATGTGCTGCATATAGCATGGTCCCATCACCTCCAATAGCGATAATCAAATCTGCTTCTACTGAAATATTTTTCTCTTTTACTTTTCGGGCTTTTAGCTGCGAAGATATTTCTGAAGTAACAATAACCTCAATATTTTTATTTTTTAAATAATCATTAAGAGTTACCATTAAGGTACTGACATGAGGATCTTCATTACGCCCTAAAAGAGCTATTATTTTAAATTCGTTAGTCATAACTAATTGGGATACTATATAAAGACATACTATTACTTTTTATATGATTTTTATAATTAAAATGAAAATTGTACAATTACTTGACCCGTTGATTTTCCATTGATAGTTTTTATTTTACTTGTTTTTTAATGCGCGTACATTTAGATTTTTTTACTAATGACTTCTAGTATCAAACAAATTCAACCTAATAATAGAGCTCAGTATCTATTAAAACTACTAATTCAGAAGTATATAAGCGAAGGTATGCCGATAGGATCAAGGACATTATCCAAAGATTCTAATCTCGATTTAAGCCCGGCGACCATTCGCCATGTAATGTCAGATCTTGAAACTATGGGATTGATATCATCTCCTCATACATCAGCAGGAAGAATTCCTACATCATTGGGATATAGAATGTTCGTCGATACTCTTGTTCGTTATAAAGAACCAGAAGAGTTTGATATTGAAGGTATTCAGTCTGAGCTGATTAAAAAATCTGATAATACAAATCAACTAGTAAGCAAAGTGTCTGGAATATTATCACGAATAACTAGCCTTGCTGGTGTTGTTTCCGTTCCAAAAAATCGACAGGTTACACTAAGACAGATAGAGTTTTTACCATTATCTGATAATAGAATATTGGCGATTCTAATTTTGAATAATAGTGAGGTGCAGAATCGTATTATTAATACAAAAGATTCCTATTCAATTGAGGATCTCCAGCGCGCAGCAAATTACATTAACGATAATTATGCTAGTACCGAACTAAATAAGATAAGAGAATTTTTAATTCATGACCTTGAGAAAACACGAGAAACAATGAATCGCGCAATGATTGATATTATTTCAGTAGCGCAATCTGCTATGGAAGGCACGAATGAAAAAAAAGATTTTGTTTTGGCTGGCGAACACAATTTAATGGATTTTGCTGAACTATCAAATGTTGAAACTTTAAAACAATTATTCGATGCTTTTTCGAAGAAGCAAATGATGATTGATTTGCTTGATAGAAGTATTAATGCAAGTGGAGTTCAAATATTTATTGGCTCTGAATCAGGTTATGAAATTTTCGATGATTGCAGCATTGTAACATCTCCTTATAAAGTCGATCATCATCAAATTGGCGTTTTAGGCGTTATTGGGCCTACGAGAATGGAATATGACAGAGTTGTACCAATTGTTGATCTCACTGCAAAACTTCTTAGTTCCGCCTTAAATCATGATAGTTAGTTTTTATATTATGAATTGAATTCATGGGACTTGAATTTTCTCTATAAACCCCAAGACTAATCAAAATCTTAAACTAATATATTGTGTTTGTAATAAGGACTTCACTTTATTAAAGAAGAAAATTTATTTTTAATAGGGAGCGTAATGATTTATGAAAAAAAAATCTCGATCTAATGCTACTTCTGGAAAGAAGAAAAAAGACACGGTTTCCAGCGATAATAATCTGGATACGAATAAAAATAACATAAATAAAAAAATAGAGGATATAGAAGAAGATTGTTTTGAAGCATTAAAAGCACGAGCGGATGAAAATTGGGATAAGTATCTTCGCGTTGTTGCAGAAACAGATAACATACGGAAACGCGCAACACGTGATGTAGAAAATGCTCACAAATATGCCCTAGAAAATTTTTCTAGAGAATTGTTAGCCGTGGTTGATAGTCTTGAGATGGGATTAGTTTCTGGCAAAGAAGCTGGCACGAAATCACTTATAGAAGGAAATCAGGCAACGTTAAAGTTAATGTTATCAATGATGCAGCAGTTCGGTATTGATGAAATAGATCCACATGGAGAGCCTTTTGACTCCGAAATTCATGAAGCAATGACAACACAGTCTTCATCTGATGTGGAGCCAGGCTCCGTGTTGACTGTATTTCAGAAAGGCTACACTCTTAATGGTAGGTTACTTAGACCAGCTCGTGTAGTCGTAGCCTCTGAAATGACAGAGGATGAAAGTTAAAAAAAACCTCAATATCTTTTTTTAGTCTTGAAAGCTGATACAAAGACCCCATTTTAATGAATGCATTTTAGAAAATTAATTTTAAGAACACTTGGAGAATAAATATTATGGGTAGAATTATTGGCATCGATCTGGGAACGACAAACTCATGCGTTGCTGTTATGGAAGGTGATTCACCAAAGATTATAGAGAACAGCGAGGGCGATCGAACTACGCCTTCTATTGTTGCTTTTGTAAAAGATGGTGAAATTGTGGTTGGCCAATCCGCAAAGCGTCAATCAGTCACTAATCCAAAAAATACTTTGTTTGCAGTAAAACGTCTTATTGGTCGTCGATTTGATGATGATGTTGTACAACGCGACATAAAAATGGTGCCGTATAAAATTCTCAAAGCTGATAATGGGGATGCTTGGGTTGAAGCTAATGAAAAAGCTATGGCACCTCCAGAAATTTCAGCTCGGGTACTTATGAAAATGAAGAAAACTGCAGAGGATTATCTTGGTGAAGAAGTCACAGAAGCAGTAGTAACTGTACCAGCTTATTTTAATGATTCTCAACGGCAGGCAACCAAGGACGCAGGTAAAATTGCCGGTCTTGATGTTAAACGAATAATTAATGAACCCACTGCCGCTGCGCTTGCATATGGAATGGATAAAAAGCGCGGAGATAAAAAAATTGTTGTTTATGATCTTGGGGGAGGAACATTTGATATTTCTGTGATAGAGATAGCTGAGGTTGACGGCGAACACCAATTTGAAGTTTTAGCGACTAATGGAGATACATTTCTTGGTGGAGAAGATTTTGATCTAAGAATTATTGAATATTTAGCTAAAGAATTTGAGAGGGAAAGTGGTGTAGATATAACAAAAGATCCAATAGCGATGCAAAGACTTAAAGAAGCCGGTGAAAAAGCCAAAATCGAGTTATCTACAATGCAGCAGACTGAAATTAACCTTCCGTATATTACTGCTGACGCGAGTGGTCCTAAACATTTAAATATTAAATTAACACGCGCAAAACTTGAATCGCTTGTAGAAGAACTAATTACGAAAACCATTACTCCTTGTAAAGTGGCACTCAAAGATGCTGCCCTAAAGGTCAATGAAATTGATGATGTTATCTTGGTTGGAGGTCAAACTCGTATGCCAAAGGTTCAAGAGGAGGTACAGAATTTCTTTGGAAAAGAACCGCGTCGTGATGTTAATCCTGACGAAGCTGTTGCATTAGGAGCGGCAATACAAGGCGGTGTTTTGTCTGGCGATGTAACGGACGTATTACTTCTTGATGTTACACCATTATCTCTCGGCATAGAGACACTTGGTGGAGTTATGACAAAGTTGATTGAGAAAAACACAACAATCCCTGGTAATGCCGATCAAACTTTTTCAACCGCAGATGACAATCAAACTGCTGTTACAATTCATGTTCTTCAAGGGGAAAGAGAACGTTCACAAGATAATAAATCGTTGGGACGTTTTGATCTAACTGACATACCACCAGCCCCAAGAGGAATGCCTCAAATTGAGGTAACGTTTGATATCGATGCAAATGGTATTCTTAATGTTTCAGCAAAGGATAAGGCTACCGGAAAAAGCCAGAACATTGTAATTAAAGCGTCTAGTGGATTAGATGAAAAAGAAATTGAAAGGATGGTATCAGACGCTGAAAGCCATGCAGAGGAAGATAAAAAATTTAGAGAGCTTGTCGATACTAGAAATCAAGCAGAAGCTCTAATTCATGCCTCTGAAAAATCACTCAGCGAACTCGGTGAAAAAGCATCTGGAGAAGAAAGGCACAAAATTGAATCTGCAATCTCAGATTTAAAAACTGTTCTAGACAGTGGAGATAAGGAATCTATTGAAGCGAAAACAAAAGTTTTAGCTGAAGCTTCTGCGGAGATAGCGCAAAAACTATATTCAGAAGAAACTAAGGATGCTAGTCAAGACTCACAAAATGAAAGTTCTCCAAACAAGAATGAGGATATTGTAGATGCTGAGTTTGAAGAAGTAGATGAAAAGAAAAAACAATCAGATAATAAAAAGAAAAAATCAGGTAGCAAAAAGAAAACATCAGATTAGATTTTAGATGTTATTGTTTTGAGTACTAAGGCAACCCTTAGAGGTTGTCTATTTTTAATGGCAACAGTCTATGGCTAAAAGAGATTATTATGATGTCCTAGGAGTTTCAAAAACTTCAACGAACGCTGAAATAAAAAAATCTTACCGACGTCTCGCCATGAAATATCATCCAGATCGTAATACAAATGATAAAGATGCAGAAAAGAAGTTTAAAGAGACTAGAGAGGCGTATGGGGTTTTAAGTGATACTGAAAAACGCTCTGCATACGATAAGTTCGGACACGAAGGTTTAAAAGCTTCGGGTGCAGGTTTTGCTGGGTCAGATGGATTTGGCGATATTTTTGGAGATGTTTTCGGCGATATTTTTGGCGGTAGTAACAGAAGAAGAAATAATGTATATAAAGGCGCCGACCTAAGGTACGAATTAAAAATAGATTTTGAATTAGCAATTAATGGCGGCACTGTAACTATTGAATACAGCAAACAAATTGGCTGTGATACTTGTGATGGAAGTGGGGCCGCAAAGGGATCAGGTCCTGTTAAATGCAATACATGCAATGGTATTGGCCAAGTTCGCATGCAGCAGGGTTTTTTCTCAATACAACAAACATGTTCAGCATGCCAGGGTTCAGGGAAAATTATTATTGATCCCTGTATGAAATGTCACGGAAACGGTCTTTTGAGACAACCAAAAAAACTCGAAGTCAAGGTACCCGCAGGTGTTGATAATGGCGACAGAATGAGATTATCAGGTGAGGGTGATGTCGGAAAAAATAGCGGTCCATCTGGAGATTTATATGTTGAAATTATAGTTAATGACCATAATATCTTCGAAAGAAATGGTTCTGATCTTTCGTGCCAAGTCCCAATTTCTATGTATACAGCAACTTTAGGAGGCGAGGTCGATCTGCCCACTTTAAATGGAACGGTGTCTTTAAAGGTTCCCGCAGGAACTCAATCAGGAAAATTATTTCGCCTACGTGGAAAAGGTGTGACAACCGTTAGAGATCACCGAATTGGGGATCTTTTCGCAAAAGTATTAGTGGAAACTCCGGTTAATTTAACTTCGGAACAAAAGAATCTTTTAAAAGAATTTTATGCCCTTATTGATCAAGGAAGAGAGCAACATAGCCCACGTAAAGATAGCTGGGCGGAAACAGTAAAAAGATTTTTTGAAAGAATAGGTGTATAAAGTTTTTAATTAATTATAGCGATCAAGAACTAGCTTGAGTAGAATAGCCTTGGTCGAATGCTGACAAATATATTGAGCGGAAGGCTATCCTTCCGCTTTTGTGTATCGAGATGTTATATTTTAATACGCACAAGAGGGTAGCTGTTGAGTACACCGGCAATATTGGCATTAAAAGACGGAACAATTTTCCAGGGAATATCTATTGGAGGTAATGGTCAAACCGTTGGGGAAGTAGTATTTAATACAGCAATGACTGGCTACCAAGAGATCCTAACTGATCCTTCTTACGCGCAACAAATCATCATGTTAACTTATCCCCATATTGGAAATACAGGCATCAACAGAGAGGATATGGAGTCTGAAAAAATCTTTGCATCAGGTTTAATTATACGAGATCCATCAATGATCACTAGCAGTTGGAGATCAGACTGCACCTTAAGTGAATTTTTAAAAAATTCTAACACTGTCGCCATTGGTGGTATAGATACAAGAAAACTGACTAGAAAACTTCGAGAAGAAGGAGCTCAGTCAGGTTGTATAGTTGCCAAGAAAAATATATCAAGTTCTAAAGAAGCCATAAAATGTGCAAGTGATTTCCCAGGAATATCTGGCATCGATCTTGCTCAAGTTGTTACAACTAGTGAAATATACAAATGGACAGAAGGATCAATCTTTGATACTAAATTATCTAAAAATAATTCCCAAAAAAAATTACACGTGGTTGCTTATGATTTCGGTATTAAAAGAAATATACTTAGGCTATTGGTAGATAACGGCTGTCATGTAACAGTGGTGCCGGCAAAAACGAGTTCATCAGATGTTATAAATTTAATGCCTGATGGAGTATTTCTTTCTAATGGACCTGGTGATCCTGAGCCATGTGATTATGCGATTTCATCGATAAAAGAATTTCTTAATGTATCAATTCCCATTTTTGGAATTTGCCTTGGCTATCAATTATTGGCACTGGCAGCTGGAGCAGAGACTGTAAAAATGAAATTTGGTCACCATGGTGCAAACCATCCAGTTCAAAATACACAAACTAAAAGAGTAACAATTACGAGTCAAAATCACGGTTTTGCAGTTGATGAAAAGACCCTACCAAAAGAAATAGTTATAACGCATCGATCGCTTTTTGATACAACATTGCAAGGTATTAAAATCAAAGATCGACCAGCCTATGGGTTTCAAGGGCACCCCGAAGCCAGTCCAGGCCCTCACGATCTTTTATCCATCTTTGAGCCATTTATTTCATACATGAAAAATAAGAATAATAAATAAACCACTTTTATATGCCAAAACGTAACGATATTGAAACCATTCTAATAATAGGCGCGGGCCCTATAATTATCGGTCAGGCATGTGAGTTTGACTATTCTGGCACCCAAGCTTGTAAAGCCTTAAAGGAGGAGGGATATAGAATAGTTTTAGTTAATTCAAATCCTGCAACTATTATGACTGATCCAGAAATGGCGGATGCAGTTTATATTGAACCTATTCACTGGAAAGCAATTGAGAAAATTATTAAGAAGGAGCGTCCGGATGTTTTATTACCCACTATGGGAGGTCAAACTGGTTTAAATTGCGCTCTTGATCTAGCGCGTGAAGGAATCCTTAAGAAATATAATGTTGAGTTAATTGCCGCCTCACAAAATGCAATAGATATGGCAGAAGATCGTGAATTATTTCGAAAAGCAATGACAGAGATAAATCTTGAAGTTCCGCATGCGAAGATTGCACATTCATTTGACGAAGCGCAACAAATACAGCTCGAGATAGGTTTTCCAATAATAGTGCGTCCGTCATTTACATTGGGCGGAACCGGAGGAGGTATTGCCTATAACAAAGAAGAATTTAAGGCGATTGTAAATCACGGTCTAGAAATGTCTCCCACCACCGAGGTTTTACTTGAAGAATCAGTTATTGGATGGAAAGAATTTGAAATGGAAGTAGTCAGAGATAAAAATGATAACTGTATTATTGTTTGTTCTATTGAAAATATAGATCCCATGGGTATTCACACAGGAGATTCAATAACTATAGCACCAGCTCAAACATTAACTGATAAAGAATACCAACGCATGAGAGATGCATCTATTAACGTGCTGAGAAAAATTGGCGTCGAAACCGGCGGATCGAATGTGCAGTTTGCCTTGAATCCTGAAGATGGCCGACTTCTCATAATTGAAATGAATCCTAGAGTTTCAAGATCATCCGCTCTAGCCTCCAAGGCTACGGGATTTCCAATTGCTAAAATAGCTGCAAAATTGGCTATTGGGTACACATTAGATGAGTTACAGAATGAGATTACAGGAGGCCAAAGTCCTGCTTCATTTGAACCAAGTATTGATTACGTCGTGACAAAAATACCCCGTTTTACTTTTGAAAAATTCCCTGGTTCGAATGATCGTCTTACAACCCAAATGAAATCAGTTGGTGAAGTAATGGCATTTGGCCGAAACTTTCAAGAATCTCTTCAAAAAGCAATGCGTGGTTTAGAGATAGGAGTATCTGGTTTTGACGAAAAAGTTGATACAGATTCTCTTTCAAAATACGATTTTACAAGGGAGTTGCGTTTTGCAGGGAGTGAAAGATTATGGTATATAGCCGATGCTATGAGAGCTGGAATGAGTACACGAGAGATTGCCCAGTTGACAGGTATTGATCCCTGGTTTCTTGTACAAATAGCAGACATAGTCAAAGAAGAAAACTCAATCAAAAAAATTAATATTAAAAAACTCAGTTTTGAGGTCCTTAAAAGATTAAAAGCCAAAGGATTCTCTGATGCACGTATAGCAGAACTTTGTTGTACAGATGAATATCAAGTTAGAGATATCCGTAATAAAATTGGCTTGCATCCCGTCTACAAAAGAGTAGACACTTGTGCTGCAGAATTTTCAACTAAAACAGCTTATTTGTATTCTACCTATGAAGATGAATGTGAATCGCAACCAACTAATAGAAAGAAAATCATTATTCTTGGCGGAGGGCCAAATAGGATTGGACAAGGAATTGAATTTGATTACTGCTGTGTTCATGCATCTTTTGCATTAAAAGAAGCCGGGTTTGAAACTATTATGGTCAATTGCAATCCGGAGACAGTCAGTACGGATTACGACACTTCTGATCGTCTTTATTTTGAACCCC
>ERZ651768.1729-NODE-1729-length-15803-cov-31.911611_pt1 | contig 15803 bp, 6 predicted proteins | sample MGYA00514754_ERZ651768 | MGnify/ENA metagenome assembly ERZ651768
GAATGGCCGCTTTATTTCATTGGGTTTGAGATGTTTGGCATTCTTGTGTTGGGTTTGTTTTACATTCCCATGATCATTCTGCGAAGAAAAAGGGTGCAATTTGCAGTCCGATAAATACATCATTAAATTCAATTCAAAATGAGCAGATTATTTCTCTATTTTTTTGCTGTATTAGGTATATCATTTTTATGCTCCCTACTAGAATCCTTTATTCTTTCGGTAACACACGCCCATATAAGTTTGGTATCAAAGGATCGGCCTGCGCTAGGGGAAAAGTTATCCTACTTTAAGGAAAATATTAATCGACCTTTATCAGCCATCCTGAGTTTAAATACCATAGCCAATACGGTAGGCGCAGCTAGTGTCGGTGCCATTGCCTTAATTGAATTTGGCAGCAACTGGGTGGCGATCATGTCTGGTATTTTGACCTTATCTATATTAATCTTCTCTGAGATCATACCAAAAACAATCGGTGCACTATACTGGAAAAGAATACTTGTTCCTGCTACATTTGCGGTACAAGTGCTTATCATTATGACCTATCCATTGGTGGTCATGCTGGAATTGCTTTCCAAGTGGTTGGCTAAGGATGGAAATGAAGATAAAGTTTCTCGGGAAGAAGTTATCGCAATGGCAGAATTGGGTGAAGATGAAGGTACGATTGAAGAGAGTGAGAGTACGGTGATTGAAAATGTGCTCATGCTTGATGATATCCCAGTAGAGGAGGTGCTTACACCCCGATCTGTGATTTTTGCGCTGGAGAACACCAGTAGCGTGAGAGAAGTGCTGGACAAGTACAATGACATTGAATTTTCACGTATTCCCGTATATGAAGAGGAACTGGATAATATCATTGGTATCGTGCGTCGCCATGTTCTGTTAAAAAGCAAAGCTGAAGATCAGTTTGATGTTACCATGGGTGAATTGGCCAAACCGATTCATGCTGTGGAAGAAAATGATTCTGTCGGTGATGTTCTGGATGAATTTGTGAAACGCCGCGAACACCTTTTCATGGTCAAGGATCAATTTGGCCAGGTTGCCGGTTTGATCACGCTTGAGGATGCAATTGAAACACTGCTAGGTGTTGAGATTGTCGATGAGACCGATTCCGTGGTGGATATGCGTAAACTTGCGCTGGATAATTGGCGGAAAAAGCGCTGGAAAAGCCAAGAATAATAACCAGCGGACTGAAAAGAACCAGCGTACTCAAACCATGAACTGAACGATGCGCCGCTGGATCACAATTGTCTCCTTTATTTCTTTTTTCACCCACGCCCAGCAGCCAGGTTTAAAAACACTTTATTATGTAAACGAATTCGATTTTATAAGCGGACACCCCACTCCCCAATCAGAAATTCGATACAAATCGCACATTCGCGCCGAATATGATGCGCTGAACCGTTTGATATCGAAGACGAATTTGAACCGCAAAAGTATTGTCATCACCAAAGTATCATATACTTATGAGACCGATACAAATGACCCCATTCAGAAACAGGATTATGAGGGGGAAGATCGCTTGGTGCGCAAGACATTATTCGGATTACGGGGAAATGCACCGAAGTATATTTCCTATGTTTATGGAGTCGATTCGCTAGAGACCTGGAAGGATGATATCTTTACTATCATCGATTATAATGAATATGAAAAACCCTATTTTTACCATTTCTTGGATGTAAATGCGGTTGGGTATGCCAATGCAACGCTGGAATATAATGATCAAGGATGGTTGACCAGACAAGTATGGAAACGACTGCCTGATGGCAAGGAAATACGTTTATGGACTTATGATTTTGATCCGCAAACAGAATTGACCAGGATTCTGGAATATGATTCCTCGAAAACCTTGGTAATGGACATCAGATTAAACCAGGATTCACTGGAAGCTGTTTATAATCCCATTATACCAGTAGACAGCGGTTTTGTGAATCATACCAGGATATCCGTTGAGTTGCAGGATAGTATTAATTACGGTTTTATTACCTGGCGCTGGGTCGCAGGTGTGCCAGATGTGGATAGTGTGCATGTTTTTAAGATGCCAGATAGTTTGTTTGAACGACGCACATATTACGAGTATGATCTACAACTGGACAATTACCTCACGGACGGAGGGATCTACGATATCGAATTCACAGGGGAGAGTGCCTTCGAATTTGAGATCATTAAGGTAGTTATCCGGCACGTAATGTATGATATTACACCTCCAACCATTTCCATTGGTACGAAGCCAGCCATAAATAAACCAGAATTCTTTTTTACAACAGATGAACCATTATCTACAGGGTATGTCGAATGGATACCCTTTCCATCACACTCACACCAGGATTCGATACACCGTATTGCCATGACCAACGCTGAGTTAAAGCTCGGGACCAAACAGTTTATTACACTGGATAATCAGACACCGCTGCTGGATAGTGCGGAATATACACTGCAACTTACTGCCTATGATCGGGCCAGGAATAGTTCCTTCTTCCAGGCAGAGGAACTGATCCTTTACGACATTTCTCCGCCGCTGGTTTACATGTACTATCCATTGAGTAATACTTATGTTAATCATTTAGAGGTTCAGGTCGAAGCAAGTGAGGTCTTGGCTTCCGGTCAAATTATTCTAACGGACCTTTCTGGTATTAGAGACACATTATCACCACATGTGTACCAACTGCCAAAAAAAGAACTACAACTGGGTATGCATAAAGCGTTGTTAGATGATGCATTGCCATTGATGGATACAACTACCTATAGTTTCAAGTTCATCGGCATCGATCCTGCTAGCAATATTTCAGATCCGGCCATCCGTGAACCCATTTATTATGATATATCGCCCCCGGTCTATACACAGATATATCCAAGCATGGGATCCCATGTTAATAATCCACGGCTATCATTCATTGTAAGTGAAGATCTTGCTGTAGGAGAATTTACCTGGGTTTACCGTGAAGGACTGAAGGATACAGCGGCTCCACACGTAATAGCCCTGGTAAGTAATGAACGCAAGGGTGATACACGAACAAACTGGATGCTCAAAAACCAAACGGAACTGTCGGACGGTACCATATATGATCTCATATTTATCGGTCAGGACTTGGCTGGTAATCAAACAGGGTTCATTACCACCCCAGAAATAACTTACGATATTACGCTACCGGTATTTGCAATTCTTGATCCGGTCAATGAAGCATTTGTGAATTATCTTACTGTGTCCTATGAAATATCGGAACCACTTCGAGAAGGTACAATCACGTGGACAGCGCTAAATCCAGTAAAGGACCCGGAATCACCACGGATCATATCAATAAACAGAGAGGAAATGATCGAAGGGGTATATGCGGATGTACTGTTAGCGAATATGACCAATCTTATTGATAGTGTGACCTATAATCTGGAAATGAAAGGTGCAGATCTGGCCACTAATGAAGGTATACCATCTAAGGTTACTTCTGTGCACTATGATTTTTCACCGCCAATCATCACACTTACTCATCCTGCAAATAATACATATCAGGCAAAAACGTTTCTCAATTACGAATTATCAGAAGATTTACTTTATGGTCAGGTATCCTGGTTACAGCTTTATACGAGAGGCGTAACCCCAGATACCGTTATGTTGCAAGGTAATGAACTGCTTGCTGGTCTTCATGATACAACGACGTTTGCCGCAATAGTAAAACTCAAGGACGGTGCCAGCTATGATTTGATTTTTGATGCCTATGACCTAGCCAAAAATGAAGCTGTCACCGGACGAATTTCCAACGTGACTTATGATTTTACACCACCAGAAATAGAATTACAGTATCCGGCGACCCTTGCAGCGGTGAACAACACGAATCTATCCTATTTTATTAGCGAATTCCTGCTGGAAGCCACAGCGACCTGGACCTGGGTAGACGGTGTATTAGATATGGATGATCATATTCATCCGCTGGAACCGTTCGAGCGGGAACCGGGTGAAAAACAATTTATTATGCTTACAAACGCACCGGATCTTGTTGATGGTGCCTATTACGATGTAACAATATACGGGAAAGATCGGGCGGGAAACCCTTCCAACCTGGCCACAGCAAAAAATGTAAAATATGACGTAACACCGCCGGTAATCACTATAACCGATCCCGGTCCTGATGTATTTATAACATCTACTCAGACTGCGTATGATTTATCAGAGGATATGGGCAGTATAACGGTGCGTTATGAATACAGTGGTGGTGATTACGACCTGGGTTCACCACATATTTCTAGCATAAGTGGTGACGACCTTAAAATTGGAGCCCACACCATTGAGCCGGAGTTTACACCTGAACTGATGGAAGGCACTCAATATACTCTGACAGTCAGCGGTGCAGATCTGGCAGGCAATGCTGCCCAACCGGCAGTGGTACTAGGTGTCGTTTATGATGCAAATCCACCGGTGTTGGCTTTGAATGCACCTATGCCGGAGAGTTTTATAAAAGAAACAAGGATCAGTTACTCAATCAATGAATCGTTGGCAGAGGCTACTTTGCTGTGGGAAGCGATAGCTGGTGCGGATGATCCTAACGCACCGCACAGGATAACTTTCACAGAGGAGGAACGAAAAAAAGGTACCTATATCGATACGATCTTAATCGCGCAAACGACCCTGCAAGACAGTACGGTATATCGAGTATCATTTTTTGGTATGGATCCAGCGAGTAATGAGAGCAATTTAGTGATCAATGATCGGGTGACATTTGATATTAGTCGACCAATTCTAACCATCATTGAACCAGGGAATAATCACTATACACCCAGTACAAACATCAATTATTCAACCTCGGAAGACCTGCGCAGTGCGAAGATCATTTATGTTGGCACCAGTGCCGAGCGAAAACGTTTGACCGCTGAAGTGACTATTTCTCCTGAAGGGTTAACTGCTGGTGTACATAATTCGGATGATTATGCACAGGCGGACCTGCGGGACAGCTCTACCTATATGATCGGTTTTGAAGCTCAGGATCTGGCAGGAAATTTTGCCAATCCAGTTGGTCTATATAATTTTCACGTTGATCGAACATTGCCTGTATTCTCTGATATATCTCCGCAGTCAAATGCCTATTCTAATAATCCCCTTTTCGAGTTTACCCTATCGGAGGATCTATACTATGGAAAGGTAACTTTTACCGAACAAGCCGGTTCGTTGAATCCTGGTACAAAAGTGGAATTTGAAATGGATTCGGTGGATTTTTCACAGGGCTTCCATCCCCGAGACACATTGGGAAATCAATTGCCACTGGTAGATGGTGCCGTTTATACAATACAGTTGGCTGGTCGTGATATTGCCAACAACTGGAACGATACAACACTGATTACTAATTACCATTATGATATTACATCACCGATTACCGCAATACTGGACCCGCTGGATAGTTCTTTTGTGAATACAAATGCGGTTACTATCAGTAATAGTGAGCCGCTATTAGCCGCTGAAATGTTCTGGATCAATCCGCAGGGTGATGCGAAACAGGTTGCACTACGCACCAGGGACCTTGCTGTTGGTGAAAACCGCCTGATCATGTATGCTATATCCTTGGACGAAAACACCCATTATGACCTGTTGCTCAATATTATAGATCTGGCTGGTAATGCCAACCAAACCAGGATAACAGAAGGAATTATATATGATGTTACCCTGCCAATATTGACAATAAATAAACCTGCGAATGGTGGTTATATTAATAATAAAGCAGTCAGTTATACGGTCAGTGAGCCGCTGATACAGGCAGCGGTGACATGGGAAATTAAAACAGGGATTGATACCTTGAGTCCGCACCGGATTGAACTGGCAGCAGATGATATGACGGCGGGAGTTCATGATTCCACACTTTTCTCAATTTTACCTGATATTACTGACGGATCCTGGTATGATCTGACTATGGCCGGTATAGATAGAGCCGGTAACCAGGCTGAGGTTAACCGGATTCGTCGCGTAAAATATGATTTTACCTACCCAATATTTTCTGATTTGAAACCTGACGCAAATGAATGGATCAATAAACTTGATTTAGCCTACACCATCAGCGAAGATCTTATTTTTGGTCGTATTGTTTTTAACCATGTTGGTGGTGAGCCAGATCCAGATGGGGAATACCTGGTTCGTCTCAGCGGCAGCAGACTAAAGGCTGGTCCGGGGGGTGGACGATTACCGCGCAGTATGGTACGCCTCATCTCTGGAGGTATTTACACCATCACCTATACTGGCCGTGACTCGGCCGGTAATTTTGTTTCTGAATTTATAATACCAAATGTGCGATTTGATGAAATAAATCCTTTTGTGGTGATCACAAAACCAATGGCTAGTGAAACAGTATTTGATTCATTTAAATGGCCCTATGCGAATTCTGAAAAGGTTAACTATACATTGAGTGAAGATTTGCGGGAGGCTTCCATAACCATTGTCAATACGGGTGGGAAACTGGATTCGCGATCACCTATAGAAATTCAATTGACGAAGGATGAAATGCAAGCAGGTAGTTATCTTGAAACTATACTAAATAATTCAGTTAACTTAATTGATAGTTCAGTTTACACCTATTCACTTAATGGGATAGATAGCGCCAGAAATGTTGCCGATGTATATACGGTTTCCGACGTTCATTTTGACATTACAAAACCGGTTATCGACTTAATTGAACCAGCAGAAAATGGGGCGTTGAATGCAGCGTTGATTACCTATGACTACAGTGAAACCATGCTCCAATCTGATCTTACGATTACCCATATTGGTGGTACACCAGATACATTGTCTCCCCACAATGTAGAAGTAGTGATGTATGAACTAGCGGCAGGGCGGGTTGATAGTGCCATTATCACCAATGCTCCTGTATTGACTGATGGCGCGATATACCGCTATGAATTCAAAGGTGTAGACCTGGCGAACAATGAGTCGAATGTAATTGTGGCAGATAATGTTTTATTCGATAATACAGCCCCTGTGGTGTCAATGACTAGACCCATAGATTCTGAAATATTGAACACGGTTGATATCAGTTTTATGAATTCTGAAAACCTACACAGAGGTGATTTTATCTTCACACGGGGCAGCGGCACTTCTGATTCCGGATCCCCCCATAGCATTGCTCTATTAGACGAAGGACTTAAGGAGGGGATGCATACTGATTGGGTGCTGGCATTAGAGGGGAATCTTGTTGATGGTACACGGTATGTGATCACATTTGACGGTAATGACCGGGCCGGCAACAAAGCCGAATTCACTTCGATCGGTAACGTACTTTATGATATTAATCCACCGATAGTGATCGTGGAATATCCAGTAGTCCAGGGTTTCTTTAATGCTCCAAAATTCACCTATTCCACGAATGAACAACTCCGGGAAGCAACCATCACTCTACAGCATATAGGTGGGCCTGCAGATCCAAATAGTCCTCATACTGTTGAGATACCAACAACCTTTCGCTTTGAGGGCTTCTATCAGGAAGTGAATTTCAGTGATCAGGCTACACTTGTGGATGGGGCTATGTATGATATAACCATTGTAGCAATGGATATGGCTAATAATGTTGCTGACCCGATTGAGATTCCCGGTGTTACCCATGATATCACACCACCCGTATTTTCCGTAATTGAGCCTGTGGAAAATGGGTATTATTTTGATTTGGTATTAAACTATAATCTTAGTGAGCCATTGGGGTCAGGTACAGTTACGCTGGAACGAACCCGAGGGACCTACGATAGCACCAGTCCCTATACCATTGAATTACAGGATTTACAACTCACTACCCTAGAAGATGCTGTTGCGGATCTTGATAAAACATTACCGTTAAAAAGTGGGTCAGGTTATGATATAGGCATATCTGTATTTGACAGGGCCGGTAATCCCAATGAACCAATATTAATTGAAAATGTTACTTATGATACCATTCCACCGGCCATCGCGATACTTGCACCTAGTGCGGGTGATTATATCAATTACCGCGGATTATCTTACTCTACCAATGAATCATTGCGCGAATTTGAACTTGTCTGGACCAGAACAGGAGGCACCGCAGATCCGGATGCGCCGCATAAGGCATTATTGCCGGAGACGTTCTTACCACAAGGACGATACGAAAATATTCGTCTAACGGAGGTCCCAATGTTGGTGAACAATACCGTGTATACGATGACCTTGATCGCAACTGACCTGGGCGGCAATAAAACATCCCGCACTGTGAAGGGTGTGATCTATGATGACATTGTACCGGAATTTGTGGTAACTATACCGGTCACTGGCGGATCTCTCAATGCACCTGTTCTCTCGTATAAATTAGACGAAATACTAAGTCGGTGTACGATCATTTGGGAACCCGTTTCCGTGGCAGATGATTCAACACATAACGTAGTACTTAAAGATATGGAACTGTCACTGGGTGTTTTTAACAAGAAAAATTTTATCAATCAGTCTGCACTGGTAGATGGTGTAATGTACCGGTTACTTATTGATGCTGCGGATCGCGCTGAAAATGAATTGACCGTTGTATTAGCTGATAGCGTAACCTATGATACTACGCTGCCTGTATTTCTGGATGTTGTACCTGCTGCTGGTGGATATGTGAATTCGGCTGTGCTGCAGTTCACTAATTCAGAGATACTGCAGGCAGGATCAGTTACATGGTTACGGACGGACGGTGAAGCCGATGGTGGGTCACCTCACACTATGGATATACCTGCTGAATATTTTGGATCTGGTCCGCAGGAGACCATCAACATTGCAGCGCCAAACCTCGTAAATGGAACAATATATCAACTGACGTTGAATGGTACAGACAAGGCCGGCAATATGTCGGTAACTACAGTGCTGGATAATGTGCATTTTGATACAGAAGCACCGGCGGTGGTAATCATTTATCCACCAGATAGACCGGCCATCAATAATACGGATGTTGGTTATGAACTTTCTGAGCATTTACGAGAAGCAACATTTACCTACACCTGGTTGAGCGGTCCTGAAGACCCGGGCAGTCCCCATACCTTGAATCTGGATCCAAGAAAATTACAGGAGAATACAGTAAACCGTTACCCCTTATCGCCGGCCCCATTTTTAATTGATGGTGCCACGTATAAAATAGAATTTTCTGGTAATGATCGGGCGGGCAACATTGGTAATGTGGATGTAAGGGAATCAATTTTATATGATATTACCAAGCCGATCATTACTATGCTGATCCCAGCGCCGGATAAGGTAATTATTGGACAAAAAATAAGTTACAGTATTTCTGAAGACCTGGAAGAAGGGTCTTTGACCTGGGTCCGCAGCGGTGGCAATAGTGATGACAATGCACCCCATACTATACAAATGACAGAAAGTGAAAAAGAGACCGGGGATCATGATGCAATAGTATTGCAGAATAGCACTGAACTAATGTCCAGTACCACGTATACAGTCACGCTGCGAGGCACGGACCCGGCAGGTAATGAAAATGATCCGGCGCTGGCGAATAATGTGGATTATGTACGACCCATTGATGGACAATGGATCTTTGAGGGTGCAGTAATTACTGTTATATGGAACTTCACAACCGCTGCAGGGAGTGATGGTACAACCGGTGAATTTGAACAATGGATCCAGATGGGGAAAAAGGTGAGCAACCGGGAGACAGGAAGCTTTACCCTTGATTATTCGTCCAAACCCTGGACCCTGAGCTGGTCTTTGGACCGCTCGGGAATCCGGCGCATCAGTCTTTTTGAATTTGGTGATAATGAAACCTTGAACGTGATCACGGGTGAGACAAAGCCGGAGAGTTGGGAAGATGGCCAGATCATGCAGTATAAGTACACACCATAAATAACACTGCTGGATTGGCGTTGGACTTCCAATAGATGCGCACTAAATTCGCCGGAAAAATTTATTTAAACTGATACAGGAAAAATTTACTTATGGCTAAAAAACAATCTTTTGCTGAAAAAGCTGCGAAAAAGAAGAAAAAAGATCTAAGCACTTATGTCAAGTACATCAAGAGTGTCAAATCGGAGAAAACCGGGTATTGGCGCTTTAATGAACAAATGATACAGGTCAAGGAAGGTGAAAATCTTGATGGTGCACTTGAGCGGATGGATGAAGTAGCCCAGGTGCTTGATATAAAAATGCCTGTTGTTGAATCTGCAGCAGATGTGGATACTGTAGAACAAGATGGGGCTGATAGCCCTAGGGGCCATCTACAGGTAGCGGATGATAATGGTCAGGGAGAATTGGCAGATGTTGTTGCGGAAGAGTCCGTAGCAGAAGTGAATGAACCTGCTGGAGAAGAAGAACAGGATGAGGCCAAAAAAACAGATGGTGTTGCCAAACCTGCTGCTAAAGAGCAATTAGAAGAAGAACCTGAACCAGAAACGGATGATCCAGCAACCACGGAAGATGATCAAGAAAGTGGTGCTACAGAAGGTGAAGAAGCTACTATCAAAAAAGAGAATGATGCAGATGGAACAGCAGAAGCAGGCATAGAGGACGATGGAACAGTTACCGAGAAACAGGCTGAAGATGCGGACGCATCAGGAAAAGACATGCCAGCCAAAGCCGACGAGTCCGCTTAATTTATATCACACTTTACTGTAAATTCAAAAGCAAGAATAGTTGGAGAGGTGTCCGAGTGGCTGAAGGAGCACGCTTGGAAAGCGTGTATGCGGTTTTTCCGTATCGAGGGTTCGAATCCCTCTCTCTCCGCTCCTCTATAAACTAGAATAAACTTTTATAGACCTGCATAAATTTCTACTATAGTAGTACTTAAATTATTCCCAACCATAATCTCTCATAGAGAGTATGGGTTAGTATAACTTGTCATACACGCACACTCGTCTACAAGAGTTTGCTAGAAACAGTATTTCAAACTGGGAACATCAGCAAGTTTTTTGTTTCTAGACATTTAGGACTGGTGAGATGTAATATTGTCTTAATGAAGCGCTTCCTACCACTATTTATCCTCACTGGCTTGTTGTTTGGGCAAGATGTTTTAACGCATAAATCAGGTGAAATATACAAAGGTCAGTATTTTGGGAATGTAGATCGAAACATAGTATTTAAGGTTGAAGGTGATAAAAGTACGACAAAGTTTGCAATCTCCGATGTATCAAAAATAGTTACAAGCAATGGAGAATTATTTTCAATTAAGGATGGCAAAATTCAAAAAGAAATAAATGATAAAGATATTTTGGAGTTTCATGAAATTGAATCCACTTCTGATACAAATTCTTTTGTTGATGATAATAATCAAGGAGGATATTCTTTCGTTGATAAATACAATTATGATACATTTGCCAAAGATTATGGTTTTGATATTGATGCGCCATACAAAGGACTTTTCACGATATCAATTAATCGTAAAAAGATTACATCTGACTATGCTCCAATAAAAATATCGTCAGATAGTTTATCTCTTTTTCATTATGTTCAACCAGATTCATTCGCTATTTCAAACTTTGCAATAGATTCTTTGCAATCTATACAGTTTGATTTGGATAAAACATATTTACGTTCATCTTTTTTTATCAAGTATGGGTATAATTTGGTTTTTAGTATCTTACCACATTTTATTATTAACAAAATATTAAATGAAAATTTTTATTTGGTTGATCTCGGTCTGAATCTAGCATATTCTAGTTTTTCAATTTTGGGTATTTCAGCACTTACTATTCCGAAACAACATTCCTTTGTATTTAAAGGAAGCGATTATTTCAAAGCTAAACATAAATCTTCAATAGGTTTTGGTGTTTCGGTAGGAAATATTCCAAGCCTAGGGGTCCATTTAAGTTACTATAAACCGTTTAGTCCGGTTGTTAGAACATTAAGTGTATATCATGTTCCTCTTCAAGATGAAAGGAAAAGGTTGAATGGTATATTATATAAAGTAGATTACGGTGTTTTGGTCTATCCCAATATAAAAACACCTATTATTCGAAAAGGTCCGTTTTCTATCGATCTATCTGCAGGAATCGTTTCAAAAATTAGTTTTGCAGATTCAGCATTATCATTATATAATAATACCGATATTGGAACATCAACGTATATTTATGATGGAATGATCCCTAGAGGAGAAATAGAATTTTTATTTCATTTATCTAATTTTTCATTAAATATTACAAAAACTTTATTATACTTTGAGAATACTTATCAATCTTCTCCATTTTTTATTGGAATAAACTATTATCCCAACAGATCCCGAAAACATACAAAGTTCAATCTAGAAAATATTGATCCTATTATACATAAGCGGTATGAAACAGGTGTAAGAAGGATGGATCGGCTTGAAAATGGTCTTGGGGTTAATATCAACATTCCTCAAACTGAACTTTCTCATGTAACGTTTCAAGTATTGTATTCTACTTATAAGATCGATAAAAATGATCCAACTTATAGGTATTTAAATGATTTGGAAAAATGGTCCTATGCAGTAAAATATTCAAAATATTATAAAAGAATAAATAGATTTAACTTTGGTTTTTCTTCCGGACTGGCTGCAGGTGCTTTGTATGATTATTTTACTGTACTACTTGGCCCTTCCTTAGAATTTAAAATCTCTCCTAAACTATCGATCTTTTGTAGTGCAGAAATTAATGTGTTAAGATATGGGGATGATATTTTCAAACTCTTCCAAATTTTTCCTGTGAATCCAAATACACAGGATCACCATTTATTTCTTAATATTAGTTTTAATAAAACCCTTTAAATAGATTTGAATAGATATTGTAATGAGACACACTAGCACAATCAATAATCTCATAACTGTTTCACTTATTTTCTCATTTATCAATTTGAATATTAACTGTGTTAGATATAAAACCGTTACTTTACCACAAAACCAACCTATAAAATATGATATAACTAAAGAGTATTATTTGTATAAAGATGAATATGTGTGGAGAATGAATAACATAGTATTAAATAAAAGTCATATCTCTTGTAAGCTAGTTTTGGTAACAAAGGTGCAGCCAAAGAAAAAACAAATTGTAAAACTATATCTTTCAGGAAAGTATGCTGCTACAAATTTTGGGAATACATCCGATCTAAAAACAGTCAATATTAAAAAAGCTATAATTCCTTTTTCTGCTATAGATCGAGTGGAGGTATATGATGTTGATATAGCAAGAACAATCCTATATACCACTAGTGGTATAGTAGGGAGTCTTGGCCTTCTTATATTGTTTATTTTATTGACGAAAACGTCTTGTCCGTTTGTTTATGCATATAACGGTGAAGCTTACGAATTTACAGGTGAAATATACAGCGGAGCTATCCATCCGCCTCTTGAACGACACGATTATTTATCACTCCCAACACTTGTACCTTTCAATGATGAATTCAGCATTAAGATCACCAATGAAGTAAAGGAGATTCAGCACACCAATTTAGCTGAGCTGTTTGTCTTCGATCATCCTGAGGGCAGTGAAGTTCTGGTAGACAAATACGGAAATGTTCATACAATCAATGACCCACAAACACCCAACAAAGCTATTACAATTAGGGGTGAGGATGTAGAGGATGCGATCATTGTAAAAGATGGTGTGAGCTATATGAGCGGAATTCCAGATGAATATGATGGTCCCATGGACGAAGTCATCCTGACGTTTGATCACCCGGTAGGGGTTGAAAAAGGGAAATTACTATTCAGGGGAAAAAATACATTCTGGCTCGATTACATTCATGGTGAGTTTTCTGATTTATTTGGTAATCAACTAGATGAATGGAATGAAAAGCAGAAGTCACGCTCATCTGAAGAACTCATGCAATGGTCCCTTACTCAAGGAATTCCTCTTTCTGTCTACCTTGAGACAGACGCTGGATGGGAATTTGTAGACTATTTTAACATCGTTGGCCCATTAGCGTCAAAAGATGATATCCTGGAAATTGATCTTTCTCAAGTGACATCTAACGAAGTGCGGATCAAGCTGGAGTATGGTTTCTTGTTCTGGGAGATTGACTATGCGGCTATGGATTTCACACCAAACAGTGCGGTCAGGCAAACCCGTTTGCCAGCAACTGCGGCTATAAACCAGAATGGTCATGATGTATCTGATCTGCTTCTCCATGATGACGATCTCTATTATCACCAGCCAAATATCGGTGATGAATTACTGCTAAAGTTTGTAGTTCCTCGAAAGGAAGAGGGCACTGTCAGAACCGCTATTCTCCACAGCAAAGGGCACTACGAGATCCTGAGAGACCCAACAGGTGTACCGGATCTGGTCTATCTGTCGAGCTTTAAAAAGCCGGGTGCTTTTTCTCAATTCTCTAGGGAACAATTCTTAGAATTATATAATAGTATTCAGGATTAACTGATATGTCTACTCTTGAAAAAATCACTGACCAAAAATCATCCAATATTGAAGAGTCCGTTACGTTTAATTCTCCAACTGATTTTTATAACAATATGGATAACTTTACTCAGGGAAATAGACATTTGACTTCTCCCATTTTATCTGGGTTTGAACATATCATTGTCAAGGTTCTGCTCCTCAGACGTGTCTTTCAAATTGGGCTAAAGAGTTACCGCAATCCTTTGATAGCGATCATTGGACTCAAAAAACTAATCGATTTTAGGAGATCAATACATGGCAATGTCAAACTTAATCGAGTTGTAAAGTCAGACGGCCGATACTTTTTTGCATTAAACGTACCAGGTTGGCCATCAAAAGCTTTTGATCAGTTCATGGAAAATTCACTAAATCGAGTATACTCTTTCCGTCCTGAAAATAAACACTTGCAAACAATGATATTTGCGATTACTAAAAAATGTCCACTACGATGCGAACATTGTTTTGAATGGAATACGTTGAATGATAAAGAGGTTCTTACACTTGATGATCTGCATATGATCACTGAACGATTTCAAGACAGAGGCATTGGTCAAATTCAATTCAGTGGCGGAGAACCATTGCAACGAATTGATGATCTGATATCTGTTTTAAAAGTAGCTAAAAAAGAAACAGATTTTTGGATCCTTACATCAGGGTATGGCTTAAACATTGAAAAAGCACATTTATTAAAAGAAGCAGGTCTAACGGGTGTTGATGTTAGTTTAGATCACTGGGACCCGGACGCTCACAATGCTTTCCGAGGACTACCTAATTCTTATCAATGGGTTGAACAAGCGTCGGCAAATGTTCGAAAAGTTGATCTTGTGCTCGGCCTTACTCTTTGTGCAACAAAATCATTTGTAACCGAAGAAAATCTCTGGCGATATGCTGATCTAACTCGCCAATTGGGTGCAGGTTTTGTTCAGATTCTGGAACCAAGGGCAGTTGGTCATTATGCAGGGAAAGCAGTTGATCTGTCATCGGACCAACAAGCTTTGATTGAAAAATTCTACTTAGAGATAAATCGTAATAAAAAATACATTGATTATCCAACTTTTATGTACCCTGCATATCATCAAAGGGAAATTGAATGTTTTGGTGCAGGGGATCGCTATGTTTATGTGGATGCTGATGGTGATAGCCATGCTTGTCCGTTCTGCCAGGAAAAACTTGGTAATTGTATTACGGAATCAATAGACAAGAATATTGAGAAAATGCGGGAAAAAGGGTGCCACAAATTTAAAAGTGTTGATAATGAATTTTAATATAGCTTCCCTTACCAACTTAATAATTTTACGACCCGCCAAGTAGCGGGGTTTTTTATTATTATTAAACCCTCAACTTTTAGCAGCACCAATTCTAAAAAAATGTACTACCATAGTACTACTCTTAATAATTTCCCCAGTGTTTATCCTCAGAGAGAGTCACGCTTGGAAAGCGTGTATGCGGTTTTTCCGTATCGAGGGTTCGAATCCCTCTCTCTCCGCAGGCCTTGATTTTCG
>ERZ651768.1731-NODE-1731-length-15799-cov-32.450070_pt1 | contig 15799 bp, 12 predicted proteins | sample MGYA00514754_ERZ651768 | MGnify/ENA metagenome assembly ERZ651768
CTCATCCATATTGTGATGTCATTAATTTCATTTACAATAGAGTTGATCTCCAATAAAAAACCTAAAACCAACTCAATCATCAACTGTGATTGCCACCATTAATTCTTCACAATCAGGCTACCGCCAAAGCCGATCATTTAGGAGTACAAAATGGGTTAAATTGTTTTCTCCCCACCGTTGCTTCACAAAACCTTCCCATTTGGCATTTTTTAAATGTTTCTAGAACTTTTTTCAAATATTTTATTATTTTATAAAAGAATAAAATTAATTTCTATCAAATGATCCCAGCATTATACTGACCTCAAAGCCACTTTAGTCAGTTTTGATCAAAATTCCCCCGTTGACAACCAATAGCATTCTTGCTATTTTTTACACCTATTATGCTTAGCTCGGGCAAATGGTAAATATCTAAATTATTATAATATTTAGTTATTTAAGATATCCGTTCCCGGGTTAATGTTTGTGGTCATGACGATTTCTTCGTCAAAGTCCCCAATTCTGCAGTCCATGCCCAACTCAAACCTAGTGAAAAGGTAAGAGTCGGCTGGTTTTTGGAGGACACGTGTGCTTTTGATCTGCACGCTTCTTAATTATTGACGAATTGGTCCATTATGATTCTGCGCCAACCGGTCACCTTTCACAAATGAGGAGGTATGTATGCACATCCAAGTAATTAACTTCAATCTAGAAGGTATTAATCGTGCCGAGTATGAAGCAGTTTGTGACGAGCTTGCTGGAGCTTTTGCTGCTCTGCCGGGACTCATTTCAAAACACTGGCTAGCTGATGAAGAAAACAATACGTATGGTGGCGTTTATATCTGGGAAACACGAGATGCCTATGAAGCGTATTTAAATTCAGAACTATTTGCCGGGGTCGGTGCAAACCCAGCCTTGGTTAATATTGTGTCCAAGGATTTCGATGTGATTGAAGGTCCTACACGAGTTACTCGTGGACTATAGTTTTTCTGTAGCTGAGCTGGTTCTAACATAGAAATCAAAATTTTTGTAGAATATTTTTATTTCTTTATCACCTTCGTGGGAATTGACTCTGAGTTTTCGCAATCTGGGAATTCAGAAACTTGTATATATCTGGAATTGCATATTCCTGCTCATCGATCAGGACGAGGAAAATCTTTACAGGAATGCAAAACAAGTGAGGTATTTAGATTTATTGGGAGTTCATAATTTCTGCATTGCCGCTATGGTTGCCACATTAACAATATCTTTTGATGAACAGCCTCTGGATAAATCATGGACTGGTTTTTTCAATCCCTGAAGAAGTGGTCCCCATGCCGAGTATCCTGCCAAACGTTCAGTAATTTTATAGGCAATGTTACCTGCTTCCAGGGAGGGGAAAATCAGTACAGAAGCATTTCCTGCCAGTGGTGAATTTTTAGCTTTGTTGGCGGCAACTGCTGGAACCAAAGCTGAATCAATTTGAAGCTCACCGTCATGTAAAATGTCTGGATGAATTTCTGCAAAAGTTATGATTGCTTCCCGAATATGCGAAACTCGGTGATGATTTGCACTTCCTTTTGTGGAAAATGAAAGAAATGCTACACGAGGTTCCTCACCAGTCAGCAAACGATGAAGTATGGCAGATTCTCCGGCAATTGAAGCCAGCTGATCACTTGATGGTTCCGGAATAACTCCGCAGTCAGCAAAAGTATAAGCAAGATCTGCTGCAGGAGAAATCATAAAAAAACTGCTGGAAACCCATCTTGACTCTGCTTTGATTCCTACAATCCGGATTGCCGCACGAAGCACATCACTGGTTGACGTGACTGCGCCTGCGACCACACCATCTGCATCTCCATTGCTGACCATCATCATGCTGAAATTCAGGGGGCTTTCCATATAATTCTTTTTCGTTTCAGCAGACATTCTATGAAAGAAACTTTCTTGCTCTAAAATTTCTCTGTATTGAGGCTCCCTGTGTCGAAAATCTTCTTGTTCCAGCAAGTCATAACCCAATTCACGTAGCTGCCTTTTGGCAAGGGAGACGCGAGGATCATTTTTCTCCGGAAGTACAAGTTTTGCCGACTTTTTTCGACCAATCTCGATTATGCGTTCCTGGTACTTGTTGAGCTGCATTTTTGCTGTCCTTAACTTTTTCTTTTTGAATGAGCTGATTCACTACTTAATCATGGCAGTCATTTTATTTGACTTTCTAGAAAACAGCAATATGCTTCAGAATCTCTTTGCTTGAAAAAGTTGTAAATTGGTAGAAAATAATGCTAGCCTGACAGCCCACAAGTAAAGAAACAAAATCCTGCATCTTGCCTTTGTCTGAAAACCTGAACAATGATAGCAAAAAAAATCCAGATTGTTGAAGTTGGTCCACGGGACGGATTGCAAAACGAAAAAGAATGGGTTCGAACTGAGACTAAAATTGCCTTGATTGAGAAACTTGCAGAAGCAGGCATTACAAAAATTGAGACCGCAAGTTTTGTCAGTCCAAAATGGGTTCCGCAAATGAGGGATGCATTTGAGGTGCTCTCAGGAATTGAGCGTCGTCCTGGAGTTACATATTCAGTCTTGACTCCAAACCTAAAAGGATTTGAAAGGGCACTGGAGGCCGGTACGACTGAGGTTGCCGTCTTTGGTGCTGCTTCAGAAGCATTCTCTCAAAAAAATATTAATTGTTCCATTTCAGAATCAGTCGAGCGATTCCGGCCTGTTGTAGCAGCAGCACAAAAAAACAGGATTCGGGTTCGTGGTTATATTTCCTGTGTCCTGGGTTGTCCCTATCAAGGCGAGGTTCCGGTTGACATGGTGGTAAATTTAGCTGCACAAATGTCGGAAATGGGCTGCAGTGAAATTTCACTTGGCGACACGATAGGCATCGGTACACCCATGCAGGCTAAAAATATGATGGAATCAGTTGCAGAAAAAGTTCCGCTCTCAAATCTGGCGCTGCATTTTCACGACACCCGTGGTCAGGCACTGGCAAACATCTACGCCTGCCTGGAACTTGGCGTATCAGTTATTGATGCATCAGTTTCGGGTTTGGGTGGGTGTCCTTATGCCAAAGGCGCTGCTGGAAATGTGGCTACTGAAGAAGTAGTCTACATGCTTCATGGAATGGGGATTGAGACAGGCATTGATCTCGAAAAATTGATAGAAACTGGACGGTTCATCAGTGATGCTTTCGGACGTATGCCTCAAAGCCGAGTCTCCAGTGCGTTATAATTAGGGAGACACGATACTTAATTCACAAAAAATTTCAACTTTCATGTACCCATAATTTCTCAAGCAGGAAGTAACTTTTTCAGAAGCCGGTGAAGTTCTGGATTACCGTTCCCCGGTCAGGTCCAGGACAAGATTTCACAGGAATGACTCCATTTTACAGGACAAAAAACAGGAATGAAGCCAGTTTTAGCAAAAAGAGGACAAGCTGTGCAGCGTGTTGAAGACCAGCGTTTGCTGCGTGGACAAGGTAGATTTGTTGATAACTTGAATATTTCAGGTCAGGCCTATTTGTATGTTGTGCGCTCCTATCTGGGTCATGCGAAAATCCAAAGAATTAATACTGAATCCATCAGCCAAATGTCAGGAGTTCTGGCGGTGTTTATTGGAGAGGATTTAATTCGCGATGGAATTCTTCCCATCCCGGTGACTTTACCTTACAAACGGCCTGGAGGAGAACCTGCCCTTTCCGATCCGTATCACGCTTTGGCTCAGGGGATGGTACGTTTTGTGGGACAGCCGGTGGCTGTTGTAGTTGCAGAATCCAAAGCAGAAGGTCAGGAAGCAGGAGAGTGCCTGGAAATTGAGTATGAAGAAATTCCTGCAGTGACCGATTTGCAGAAAGCTGTAGCTCCAGAAGCACCACGATTGTGTGATGCACTGCCGGACAATATTGCAGCCGCACATACTGAAGGCGATGCTGAAAAAGTAGAGCAGGCTTTTGCTCAAGCAGCTCATGTTACCAGGATGGATTTGGTAAATACCCGTTTGGTGGGAAGTCCCCTGGAACCACGTGGGTTGCTTTGTGACATTGAACAAAAAACTGGAATGCTTACACTACACGCAATGCATCAAAGCGCGACACGACTGCATGGAGTTTTGTGCACGGTCTTTCAACTAGAATCGCAGCAGTTGAGGATTGTTGTCCGGGATATTGGCGGTGGATTTGGTACGAAAGTAGCCATCCATCCGGAAGATGTTTTAGTAGTATATGCGGCAAAAAAAATGAATCGACCAGTCAAGTGGACCGCAACACGCACCGAAGAATTTCTAGCTTCGATACATTCAAGGGATTTAAGGAATTTTGCTGAATTGGCATGTGACTCTGAAGGGAGAATTTTAGCGCTGAGAATGCGAACACTGGCCAATACAGGGGCCTATCTCAATAATCCTGCTCTTTTCATTCCTCTCGGGCTAATGCCCAAGGTGATTACATCTGTCTATAATATCCCGGTGATGTATCTGGATACTAACTGTGTCCTCACTAATACCGCTCCAATAGGAGCTTATCGTGGTGCGGGTCGACCCGAAGGCATTTACCCGATGGAACGTTTGATGGACATGGCCGCTCGTGAAATGGGGATGGATCCTATAACAATAAGAGAACGAAATTTAATTCGTACTGAAAGTCTCCCTTACAGGACTCTAGTAGGAGATGTTATAGACAGCGGGGACTTTCAGGACGTAATGAAAAGGGCTGTCAAGCAAATGGATTGGGATGGTTTTGGAGTGCGAAGATCTGAATCAGAAAGCCGTGGACTGCTCCGTGGTAGGGGCCTGGCTTGTTACATTGAATGGACTGGTGGTGATTTAGCAGAAACAGTCCGGATTGAAGCTGAGGCAGACGGAACGCTCAGCCTATATTCTGGTACCCAGGGTATGGGCCAGGGTTTGGAAACTGTTTTCAGCCAACTGCTTTCTGAACAATTGGAAATCCCCATGCATGCAATCAAAATTGTGCAAGGGGATACAGATCAGGTCAAAGGCCTGGGCAGCTTCGGATCTCGCTCGCTTTTTGTCGGTGGAAGTGTATTGCTGGAGGGAGTTAAGGATTTCCTACAAAAAGGGAAGGAACTGGCAGCAGAAGAACTGGAAGCGGCAATTGTAGATATGCGTTATCATAGCGGCCGATTCGAGGTGATAGGAACTTCAATTGGGATTGGACTTTTTGATTTGGCGGCCAGGCAAGCTGAGAATAGATTTTCAACTGAGACTGAAAAGGAATTGGAAGGCCGAAGCTGGCCCAATGGCTGTCATATTGCCGAAGTAGAAATTGATCCGGAAACTGGAAGTGTGCGGCTGGTCAGGCATGGAACAGTTGATGATACAGGGAATCCGATCAATCCTTTGATTGTTGAAGGTCAGCTTCACGGTGGGATAGCACAAGGAGCGGGGCAGGTTTTGCTGGAGCATTCAGTTTACGATTCAGAGGGGCAACTGTTGACTGGATCCTTCATGGATTACGCAATGCCGCGAGCAGATGATTTCCCTTTTTTCGAATCGTCTACTTACACAGATGCTCCATGCCTGACAAATTCTCTGGGGGCAAAAGGAGTGGGGGAAATCGGAGTGGTTGGCTCAATACCAGCAATTGCCAATGCTATTTTAGATGCATTGTGGGATCGTGGCGTCCGTAATTTTAACATGCCGGCACATCCGCAAAAAATCTGGAACCTTCTTCAGAATGTGAATAATGTCACAGACTGAATATTTTCTTAAACAGCAAAATGTTTGGTATAAAATAACCAAAAAACATAAACTTATAAAAAATAAATCTACGTAAAAATTCTTCATGAGTAAATACTTGACATAAGAATTTTTCATGATAGAATGCCCCAAAGTTGAAGCATTTAGCTTTACTTTAAAGAGACGTTTTGTCTCATTCTATGCCTTTTGTTTGTCTTAAAGGCTGATTTTTCTAACTGATAAGAACTAAAGGAGAAAACATATGTTTACAGATAAAATATCTAGAAGGGACCTGGTGAAAGTTGCCGGACGTTATGGTCTTAGTTCTACGTTGCTGGGTGCAGCAACTCTGGGAGGAGCGTTAACTCTTCCGGAGTTGGCCACAGCGGCTAATTCAACATATAAAAAGCGATTTAAAAATAGCCCAAAGGTTACATTAAAGTTTGGTGCGGCTGGTTTAAACGAGCGAAATCTACTAATTGAAAGAGCTGGATGTCTTCAGTTTGTAAACGATTTAGAAGAGCGAACAGATGGTGCAATTAGAGTTGAATTTATAGGAAGTAATCAACTCTGTGGTCAATTAAATTGTGTAAAAAAGACAATGCAAGGAATCACAGATATTTATGCTTCATCTACACAAAATGCAGCTGGTGGAGCGCCATATCTAAATGTTCTGGACTATGCATATGTATTTCCAAGCAGTGCGGCAATTTACCATTTCCTTTATCATCCTGACAGCGAAAAAATCTTGCGTGAACCTATGAGACGGAGGCATGGAATTCAATTTCTATTTTCTCATGCTGAATTGAGGGGTATTATGTTGGGACTTAAATGGAAAAACAAACCGACAGTCACCTCTGTTGAGCAATTGGCTGGCACAAAGAACCGTGTAACAGGAACTCAATTAGGTCGTATTGCAATGAATTTAATGAATCTTAATCCCGTACCAATTGCATGGGAAGAGACATTAGATGGACTAAAACAAGGACTTATTGACGGTGCTGAAACTTGGATGTCAGCTGTAGCTTACGCAAATATGTCTCCTGTTGTTTCTCAATGCGTTGACTTAAGATTCTTCTGTGGAACAGAACATACTGCAATGAGCGCAAAGGTTTTTGACAAACTAGGTAGTGTTCTTCAAGACGCTGTTATGGAATCTGCTTACACCACACAAATTCATGTACAGGGAGTACATGAAGCATCCCTTGTTCATACTTGTGGAGCTACTAACCCGCAAATGCCTAATACCATTTTTGCAAAGCATGGTACCAGAGTAGCAAACATTTCTACAAGTGAAAGGAGAAAAGCCGAAGAAATGTGTTCACCAGAATTCCAGCCTCAACATTGGGAGCAATGGAGAGAGCGAATCAATGGATGGGCTGGTGGAATTGACACCTACTCCTCAACTTACAAGATTGCTCGCGAAATTCCTGCTGATACACGGGCAGAAAATGTAGAACCAAGACGTTGGTGGAAGTAAATCTAATCAACTAGAGGGGCGCTTTTTTTGAAGCACCCCTCCTCCCAGTTCCGGCATTACTAAAAATTTAAACAAAGATTAATATCATGGCATTGTTAAAATGGTTTGATAAAAATATTGAAAAACTGGTTATCTTTATATGTTACTCCTCTATGGCTGGAATAGTTTTCGTGGAGGTAATTCGCCGTTTTGTTTTCAGTCAACAAGCAGCATGGAGTACTACAATTCCTATTTATCTTTTTTTGTGGATAACATGGATTGGAGCAAGTTATAACGTTAGAATTCGAAGTCATCTTAAGTTTGATGAGATTCGGGTCAGGTTGCCTTATAATATTCAATTTCTACTTCAGGTTCTTGATGCTATTCTTTGGATTGTGTTCGGAATTATCGTAGTTATCTATTCTACTGAACAAGTACATCTTGCTAGAGAAAATTTTATGATAGTTCAAGGCACTGATAATGTTTTGCAATGGTGGTTTTATGTAGCCACACCTTTAGCTTGGGTGTTACTAATGATCAGAGTTCTTCAAAATTTGTTAGAAGATATAAAATTATTTTTAAAAGGGAAGCCACTCCCAATACAGAATGCAATGACAAATATAAGTGAGTAAATTGAGATATAGGATAAATGATGGATAATTCAACTTGGGTTTGGTTAATTTCAATTGGAATAACGGCTTTGTTTTTTCTAGGAGTACCAATTTTCCTTATTATTGGTCTGTGGGTTGTCTCTATTAGCATTTTGATTGATTTTACCTTGGCTAACGTGGGGGTAACGCTCTACGAGGGATTAAATTTTTATGGTTTACTGGCCTTACCTTTGTTTATTTTAACCGGAGATTTAATCAAAGCAGCTGGAATCGCCCAGCGTCTTTCTGATTTCGCTTACAGTTTTCTCGGTTGGCTGCGTGGAGGGCTTGCAATGTCAGCACTAGGAGCGTGCGGCTTATTCGCTGCGATATCTGGATCGAACTCTGCTACGACTGCTACAATTGGCTCTATCATGCATCCAGAAATGACAAAAGGAGGATACGACAAACATTTTGCTGCTGCAACAGTTGCAGCCGGAGGCACGGTAGGAATAATCATACCCCCCAGTATCATTTTTATCGTTTATGGTTTTTTGATGAATTTGTCGATTAGTGATCTTTTTCTTGGGGGATTATTCCCAGGTATCCTTATGGTCATAGCCATGCAACTTGCGTGTTACTTGGTTTGCAAAAAAAAAGGGTGGGGAAAACTAATTCCCTTCAACTTCAAAAATAGTCTCGTGAAAGGAGGACAAGCATATTTAGGATTCACGGCTATTTTCATAGTAATTGTTGGAATTTACGGAGGAATCTTTTCCCCTACTGAAGCAGCCGGGGTAACTGCAGGATTCTGCTTGTTAGCTGGGCTATTCATTACGAAAGGTATCACAATCAGAGCTATACCAGATATTCTTCTTCGTTCTGGACAGATCACAGGATTGTTGGCTCCTTTAATTGCTGTTTCAATTGTTATGCAGCAAATTCTATCTTTGCTCGGGGCCAGACAATACATCACGGAAATCATAGGCGGCCTTGGGGGGTATTATCCAATCTTGTTTGCTTGCATGCTATTGGTTTTCATAACAGGGACTTTTTTGGAGACTCTACCTGATACCATCATTTTGGCACCAATATTGGCACCAATTGCTGCAAATATTGGGATTGATCCCATTCATTTTGCAGTAATCTTTCTGGTGGGCGATGCCATTGGGTTTATTACTCCGCCATATGGACTTAATCTCTATGTCGCTAGTGGTATAACAGGGATTCCATATTTCAGAATAGTCAGACATGTTTGGCCATATTTTATTGCGCTGATGATAGCATGGTTCATTATTGCCTTTTGGCCTTCTTTGACAACCGTACTACTGGTACATGAAGGTGCCGGTGTGTTCCAATTATATAAACCGTAGAGTAAGTTTAGTTACTGCTAAGCTTTGTGGGCATGATCCTTCAACCAATGACAGGCTACGGATGACTCCTAGGATTTCCGCTTGCTCGGTAATGATGAATAACGGTCTGTGTGCTTCCTGGAAAAGTGGTTACAATAAAACTGCGTAACACTCATATCGTGTGAGAACGATTCATGTATGAAAAATTAGGTTTCTTTATTAATGGAGAGTGGCGTACTGGGTCCGGAAAAGGTGAAGATGTGCTTAATCCGGCCAATGAAAGTGTGTTGGCATTTCTGCCACATGCCTCTCAGAAAGATCTTGAAGATGCTCTTGAATCTGCCCAAAGAGGTTTTAAAATCTGGAAGAATACCCCGGTTCAGAAGCGTGCCGAAATTCTTCAAAAAACTGCAGATTTGATTGAAGAACGAAGTGAGCAGATTGCAAGAATCATAACTTTAGAACAAGGCAAACCACTTAGAGAATCTCAAGGGGAATTGCTTAGGACAGTGGAAACCTTCAGATGGAATGCAGAAAATGCCATTGAAAATATAGAAAAGCGTTCTATTCTTCGTCAAACTGGTTTAAGACAAAGCGTAAGAGTTGAACCTGTGGGGGTATCACTAGGTTTAACTCCCTGGAATTTCCCGGCTTTTCTACCGGCCAGGAAACTCGCACCGGCGTTAGCCGCAGGCTGTTCCATGATTTTGAAAGCCTCTGAAGAGACTCCAGGTACTGCTGTGTCACTTGTTCGTGCTCTCTCCGATGCAGGTCTTCCTGAAGGTGTAGTCAATCTTGTTTTTGGTGTACCTGAAGAAATTTCAGAAAAATTATTTGCTTCTGACATTGTTCGCAAAATCAGTTTTACGGGATCCGTCCCTGTTGGCAAGCAACTAGCAGGTCTTGCTGCTTCCGGACTTAAAAGATGCACTTTTGAGCTTGGAGGACATTCTCCAGCCATTGTATGTGAGGATACTGATCTCGATGCCGCACTCTCCACTCTTACTGCCTTTAAGTTTCGAAATTCAGGCCAGGTTTGTATTGCACCAAGTCGTTTCTTCGTTCACCGCAGTCTCTATTCTTCTTTTGTAGAGGGCTTTGTAGAAGCAGCTAAATCACAGTGTTTGGGTGACGGTCTTGAAGAAGAAACAACTATGGGACCAATGTCAAATGTTCGAAGAATAGAATCAATGGAAAACCTTGTTCAGGATGCTGTAACAAGGGGAGCAAAGTTACTGACAGGAGGAAAACGCAGTGGGGAAGTTGGTTTTTTCTGGGAACCGACAATACTGACAGATGTTCCGGAAGACTCCGAAATAATGCTAGTAGAACCATTTGGGCCACTAGTTCCGATCATAGCTTTTGACTCTTTGGAAGAGGTGATATTAAAGGCCAACTCCCTGCCTTACGGTTTGGCCGCGTATGTCTTTACACGATCAGAAAAGACTACTGAGATGCTTGTTGAATCTCTCGAATCAGGAGGGGTAGCTGTAAATTCTGCTGCACCCGTACCGAGTGATTTGCCTTATGGAGGATTCAAAGACAGCGGATATGGATACGAAGGTGGGATTGAAGGAGTTGAAGCGTATCTCCATAAAAAATTGGTTAGTCTGGCCTGAATATTTGAATAAGTTAGTTTTCTTCAATTTTCCAAATTCCAAATCTTACTTTAACTTTTCAGAGGTGTATAAACTACAAAATGAATTCTAATTCGATTCAATCCCGTATAGGTTCGGCCACTATTTCCCGTACTGAATCAGTGGTTGCGGGTGAGTTAATCAATTTTACTATCACATACACTGCGGGGTATTTTGGAATTGACGATTCCGGCAGCATCAAAATATGTACCCGTTTTGCTACAGACATGGGACGACCGCAGTTCACTGCTCCAGAAAAACAGAATTACGTCAGTATTGTGGCAAGCAATGGCGCCACTCTTGAGTATCGTTTTGATCCAAAAGATAATATTCGTCCATGGGATAAAACGATTTATATCAAGATCGTCAAGGGATTTTTTCGTGAGGGAGACCAACTTCTTGTACATTATGGTGATCCCATCGGTGGTTGCCCGGGAATGCGAATGCAGACATTTTGCGAAGAAACATTTGAGTTAAAGGTCCTGGTAGATGCTTTTGCTACATACCAGTACTATGAAGTTCTTGAGTCTCCTGTTCTGAAGATTGTTCCTGGACTCGCAACAAAGTGGGTTGCTCAACTACCCACAATGCGGAGGGCGGACGAAGCGTTTCGTTTTCGGCTAAAGGCTGAAGACTGCTGGGGAAATCCTACGTCCAAAACTGATTTAGGATTTTATCTCACTTCGAACTTGCCGGTCAACGGGCTGCCGCAGAAGATAAAATTAAGTCCAAAGAATGATGGTTTATTTTTACTAGATGGACTCTCTGTCTCTGAAAATGGAGACCTGTTCATACAACTGAATGATTCATCAGGAAATTTTGTTTGTCGTTCAAATCCGCTGAGAATTGTCGAAGACTCTGAACTGTTACCATACTGGGGGGAACTGCACGGTCAATCTGAAGAAACCATAGGTACAAATTCGATCAATGAATATTTCGCCTTTGCACGTGACAAGGCAGGATTAGATGTAATTGTCCATCAAGGCAATGATTTTCAGATTACAAATGAATTCTGGGAACAAATTCAGGTTATGACGAAAGAGTTTCTCGATGAGGGACAGTTAGTAACTTTTCCAGGATATGAATGGTCCGGAAATACTGGTCTGGGAGGAGATCGTAATGTGCTCTTTTTTCACGAGGATGAACCCATACGTAGAAGTTCACATGCACTTGTTTCAGATTTGTCAGATGTGGATACTGACTGCAACAGTTCGGATGCTTTATTTAAGTCACTCAAAGGCACTGAAACAGTCGTTTTTGCGCATGTCGGTGGACGATATGCGGATATACAATCGCATGAAGGTAATCTGGAACGTTCCGTTGAAATACATTCTGCCTGGGGCACATTTGAATGGATGCTGCAGGATGCTCTGCGTAATGGATACAGAGTAGGGATTGTAAGTAATAGTGATGGTCATAAGGGCCGTCCCGGAGCAAGTTATCCCGGTGCATCCATGTTCGGTTCCTATGGTGGTTTGACTTGTATGCTTGCCCGCCAGTTGACCCGTGAGGGGATTTGGGAATCACTGTTGCGTAGACATCATTATGGTACAACGGGAAACCGCATGTACATGGATGTGAGGGTACAATTGAACAAACACGGACGCAGTTTCATAGAAGACCCGCAGTTGGGTGAAACTGAATCAGAGATCACGCAGGTGGGAATCATGGGTGACATTATTCAAACCACTGAACATGAGGTGACACTTCATCTCGAAATAATTGCATCCGCTCCTATTGAAAAGCTAGAAATACGAAACGGTCTTAGTATTCTTGAGACTGTGCGACCTTATAAACCATCCGAACTTGGCAATCGTATCCGCGTGATCTGGGCAGGTGCAGAATACCGTGGACGTGGTCGGGAAACAGTTTGGGACGGATGTGCTTCACTGAGTGGCAACACCTTTGAAACAATTACTCCAATTAATATGTATAACCTCGAGAAAACTGTGACCCAACTTGATCCGAGGCAACTGGAGTGGAAAGCAGTGACGACAGGAGGATTTGGTGGTTTTGATTGTGGCTTGTCAGATCATCGGGCAGGGACATTAACTATCGAAACCGCTCAGGTGAATTGTACTGTACCTGTCTCAGAAATTGGTTTTCAAGATACACGTTTTGATGCCGGGGGCTTGGAACGCCATTTGCGTCTTGTACGTTTGCCAGACAAAAACCCGCATCATAAACTGAGTTTGGAACGTAAGATCTTCCTGAATTCAAGTGGTGATAATCCATTGTATGTGTGTCTGTGCCAGGAGGATGGTCATCTGGCATGGTCAAGTCCCATTTATTTGTTTAATTAGATTACTTAAATAAAATAATGCCACAAAATACGGCATAGCAACACTTCAGTAAAGGAGAAAAAATGTCCACAGTAGCATTTATTGGCCTCGGCCTAATGGGTGAACCCATGGCTCGTAATTTATTAAAAGGTGGGCATATTGTTCGGGCATTTGATGTTCGTACAGATGCTATGACAGCCTTAGCGAACGAAGGTGCTGTATCAGCAGATTCGCCAGCTGATGCTGCCGCTGGTGTTGAGTATATTTTCACAATGCTGCCGAGTGGTAAAGAGGTCAATCAGGCAGTATTTGGTGAAAATGGTTTTGCACAATCGATGAATGAAAATGCCTTGTTCATTGATACAAGCACAATTTTACCTGCAGACACTGATGAAATTTCAGCTAAACTTGCTGCTAACGGCCGTAAAATGTTGGATGCACCAGTAGGCAGATTAGCGCAAAATGCAATAGAAGGGACACTGTTGTTCATGGTAGGAGGTTCAGAATCAGATCTCGAAAATGCACGTCCACTGCTAAATCTTTTGGGAGACGAAATAGTTCACTGCGGAGCAGTGGGGATGGGAGCACGTATGAAAATAGTTAATAATTACCAGTCAACTGCACTCAATATCTTAACTGCTGAGACACTTACTTTGGCCGAAGCTAGTGGATTGGATGTCAAGCTGGCAATCAAAGTAATGAGTGAAACGACTGCTGGACGTGGTCATATGAGTGCAACATATCCAAAACAGGTTCTTTCTGGAAATATTGAACCAGGTTTTATGATTGATCTGGCCCATAAAGATTTGGGATTGGCATTGGAAACTACTGCTGCCCTTCGTACACCAGCTTTCCTTGGTGCTGCTGCTCGTCAAGCATATTCTATTGCTCAGTCAAAGGGTCAGGGCAGGAAAGATTGGACTTCTGTTTACCTTACATTAAAACAGCTTGCTGGTTTGGATACATAAAAAATAAATAGCGAAAATCCTTTTTTAAAGCAAACTTAAATTAAATGAATGAAATCACTTTAATAGCAGATAATTTAGTTAAAATAGAAAATATCATCAAAATTTATCTGGACCTTCTGTACAAGGGAGATATAGACCTAATTGAATCAGTTTTTCTCCAAGAAGCCACTGTCAGTTCGGTCAGCGACGGAAAAATTATTAGTATAAATATGGATGGGTTTCGAAAAAGAATTGCCACACGGCAATCTCCTGAGAGTGTTGGTGAAACGCGTCACGACAAAATAATTATGATTGATATTTCAAGTCCAACAACAGCGATAGCGAAGGTGCAATGCATGATCTTGAAAAACTATTATACTGACTATCTGACTTTTATTAAAGTCAGGGGAAAATGGGGTATTATTTCAAAGGTTTTCCATATGAGTCATAGTGGGTGGACTTAGGTATAAAAATTAGTTTTCTTTTAAGTATTTTATTTAAAATAAATTTATACAATTTTAGATTATTAATCTTAACATACACAACTATAGAGGTTTTTTAATGAAACCAGTAATCAAGCAGTTACTTTTTTCTGAGTTGCCAAAAATATCACGTGGTCGAGGTATAATTAATCATTTAATTGCAAGTAAACAAATAGGTGCAGTTAATATACATTCTGGAATCACATTCCTTCCACCCAATATGTCGGTACCAGACCATTCACATAATACAGAAGAGCAAGTTACAATTTTAAAAGGTACGTTGAAAATCATTTTGAATGGTGATCAGGAGATTATCTGTAAAAGCTACGATTCAACTTTTATTTCATCCAATGTCCGGCATGAACTAATAAATGAATCTGAAGAGGAGGTTCACGCTATAATCATTTATGGTTCAGCAGACGTAACTAGAACTTTCACGGAGACTGGAGAAACAGTTGAAGTTGGTTCTAGAAAAGACAATTTTGCTGGCAAGAGATAAGTATAATACTGAGTCATATAAAAAAATTGGCTACTCTAATTTATTTATCGAAATTGAAAGAAACGAAATGGTATTTACAAAAAACTTTACAATGCTAAGGAATTTATGAGTTTTTCTGATTACTTTACACATAAACCCGGGGGTGATCGTGTATTTTCGGTCGAAGCCCCAAAAATTAAATTTGGTAGAGGCTCGCTGCGTGAAGTGGGTGACGATGCTAAGGCACTTGGTATGAGTAGGGTGGCCGTTTACACGGACCCTCGGGTAGCTCAACAGGAACCGGTTGCCAAGGTAGTTGAATCTCTCAAGTCCAATGGGCTTGATGTTGAGGTCTATGATCAGGTTGCGGTTGAGCCTACTGACATTTCGTTTAAGCAGGGCTCACAGTTTGCCAGTGAAGGCAAATTTGACGGATTTGTTTCTGTTGGAGGCGGTTCAGTGATGGATACCTGTAAAGCTTCGAATTTATACTCATGTTATCCCGCGGATTTTCTTGATTATGTAAACGCGCCTATCGGAAAGGCAATTCCGGTTCCGGGTGCACTCAAACCGCACATAGCCTGTCCCACAACATTCGGCACTGCCAGTGAATGCACGGGAATCGCCATTTTCGACCTGCTAGAAATGGAAGCAAAAACGGGAATTGTAAGTCCAATGATTCGTGCGAATCTTGGTGTACTTGATCCTAGCGTACTGTCCTCACTTCCTCCGCTTGTCAGGGCTGCAAACGGTTTTGATGTTTTCAGTCATGCCTGCGAATCAATCACAGCACGGCCTTATACACATCGTCTCGCCCCGGAATCTTCACAGAAACGACCGCTAAATCAAGGTGCAAATCCATATAGCGACATGGCCTGTCTGGAAGCCATAAAGCTCGTCGGAGAACACATCGTGCA
>ERZ651768.1733-NODE-1733-length-15787-cov-21.560535_pt1 | contig 15787 bp, 16 predicted proteins | sample MGYA00514754_ERZ651768 | MGnify/ENA metagenome assembly ERZ651768
GGTATGCCGATGACAGAAGCTGCTATTGACCCATCAATTTCCAGAGATTTGTACGTTGCATTGGGAGAGTCTTTAGGGGGTGGCGCTTGGAGTGTAAGAATATATTATAAGCCACTCGTCAGATGGATATGGTTGGGTGGTTTAATGATTGCCATAGGTGCTCTATTTGCTGCAATTGATAGACGATATTTTTTAAGGATTAAGTCATGATCTATAGCTGGCAAATGATTCTAATGATTGTGATATCAAGTATCTTTTTAGCTTGGTTTTTATATAGACCTATAAGGACAAATCTTAGTGATAAAGATTCAAATATTCGCATTAATCAACAGAGACAAAATGAACTTGCCTCAGATATGAGTCTAGGACTTATAGAGGAGGCATATTATCAAGAAGCTAAGGACGAAATCATTGGAACTCTAGCCTCAGAACTTAAAAGTATTGAGTCTAATAATTTAGAGATAAAGCCCTTGATGTGGTCATTTATCATAGCTCTATTTATTGCGATATTATCATTATCGTTATATTCTCAATTAGCCCCAAAGGAAATTCCCAGTTCTTTAGATAAATCTATAGAGCCTTTGAGTTTGAGTGAAAGTATTGAAACATTAAAGGATTATTTAATTGAAAATCCAGGTGATTTTCAAGCATTAAAAATGATGGGTTTAGCTCAGATTGGAATTGGCAATGTTGATGAATCAATTGAAACTTTCGAGAGCGCATACTTAATCGATCCAACCGATATTGACTTGTTACTTCAATATGCCAGTGCCATTGCAGCAAGTCAAGAGGGCCAATTTGATGGAAAGTCTAAGGCTTTGATTGAGGAAGCATTTATTCTTGATCCACAATCTATTCAAGTTTTATACTTTTCAGGCATTGTTGCAGCTCATGAAGGGAATCTTAATGGCGCTATCGAGTTTTGGCAAAAAGCTCTTTACCTTATGCCCGAAGATCATCCTGATAGAAACATAATCGAAGAGGCTCTAGAAACAATTTTAAATTTACAAGTAAAATAGCCATCATGAGTGAAACATTAGAACTAGCAAAATCTCTTATAAGCAAAGCCTCAGTCACGCCTGATGATAAAGGCTGTCAGTCAATAATGATTGAGCGACTAAAAAAAATTGGGTTTGAAATACATCCGCTGAAATTTGGAGATGTTGATAATTTCTGGGCTACACGTGGAAATGGTGGCCCTCTATTTGCTTTTGCAGGGCACACAGACGTTGTTCCGGCTGGAAATGAAGATGCCTGGAATACTAAGCCTTTTGAGCCTACCATCAAGGATGGTTTTTTGTATGGTCGCGGTGCTGCAGATATGAAAGGCGGTCTAGCATCTATGGTGACTGCAACCGAAAACTTTGTTAAAGAAAATCCGAATCATAATGGCACTATTGCTTTCTTGATTACATCTGATGAGGAGGGAGTTGCTATCAATGGAACAGTAAAAGTGATGGATTATCTAAAAGAAAATAACCAAAAAATCGATTTTTGTTTAATTGGTGAGCCTTCATCCACTAATATTACTGGGGATGTTATAAAAAATGGAAGAAGAGGCTCATTAAATGGTGAGATAAATGTTCAAGGCCAGCAAGGGCATGTTGCTTATCCTCATTTAGCTCAAAACCCAATTCATCTTATTGCTCCAGCGCTGAGTGAATTGTGTAAGCAAGAGTGGGACAATGGTAATGAGTATTTTCCTGCAACTTCATTTCAAATTTCCAATGTTCATTCTGGTGATGGCGTGACAAATGTTATCCCTGGAGAAGCCAAAGTCATGTTTAATATTCGTTACTCAACAGAAACAACAAAAGAAGAACTCAAAAGCAAGGTTCACGAAATTTTGGACCTACACAAACTTGATTATTCTGTTGATTGGTCTCATTCTGGCTATCCATTTTTAACTCCTAAAGGTGAATTGGTATCTGCTTGTATCAGTGCAGTTAAAGAAACTAAAGAGATCACTCCTGAACTTGCAACATCTGGCGGAACTTCAGATGGAAGATTTATAGCGCAAGAAGGCACTCAGGTTGTAGAGCTTGGTCCAGTTAATGCAACGATTCACCAAGTCAATGAATCTGTTTTGGTTCAAGACCTTGAAGACTTGAGTAGAATTTATTCTAAAGTTTTAACCAAAATACTAGTCTAGCTTCAGTGAAATGAAATTTGATATCATTACACTCTTTCCAGAAATGTTTTCTGCCATAAAGGAAGAGGGAGTTATTGCCAGGGCGATGAAGAAGTCACTTATTTCAATAAATACTTGGCAATTAAGAGACTTTAGCTCAAATAATTATAGGAATGTTGACGAAAAGCCTTATGGCGGTGGTGCTGGAATGGTAATACAAGTCAAACCAATCAGAGATTGTATTTCTAAAATAAAGCAATCAAGTCCCAATACCAAGGTTATATATTTGTCGCCTCAGGGAAAAAAACTTGACCAAAGCTTGGTAGAAGAGTTGGCAACTTTCGAATCAATAACCATGCTATGTGGTCGTTATGAAGGGATCGATGAAAGGATTATTGAAAACGATATCGATTTTGAAATTTCAATTGGAGATTATGTCATCAGTGGTGGTGAGTTAGCAGCAATGGTTGTGATTGATGTAATCAGTCGATGCCTGCCAGGCGTTTTAGGGAACGAAATGTCGTTGAAAGACTCATTTACAGATAATTTACTTGATTGCCCTCACTATACTCGACCAGAGTCTATTGATGGTCAAACTGTTCCTGAGGTTTTGTTGAGTGGAAATCAAGCAAAAATAGATGCTTGGCGTTTAGAACAATCAATCAAAAAGACAAAGCAAAAGCGACCTGATCTTTTGCTTAAGTAAATTGATAGTTTAATGGCCTCTCTAGAATTGTTATTGCTTGGTCAATCGTATATAATTTCTGCAATCTTTTGAATTAATCTTTTTATGAACAGTAATCACTCCTTTTTGGGATCTAGTGTGGCATTAATTACACCAATGTTTGATGACGGAGAGGTTGATTATGCTTCCCTTGAAAATTTAATAGATTTTCATATTGACGCTGGAACAAGTTCCATTGTTTCTGTTGGTACTACTGGTGAATCAGCAACCGTTGGTGTCCATGAACATCTTCATGTAATAGAACACACTATTGAATATGCCGCAAAAAGAATTCCAGTGATAGCGGGAACCGGTGCAAACTCAACATCTGAGGCTATAGAACTCACTCAGGAAGCAAAAAATCTGGGTGCTGATGCTTGTTTATTAGTTACTCCTTACTATAATAAACCTACTCAAGAAGGACTTTACCAGCACTTTAAACTGATAGCTGAAACTGTAGATATTGATCAATTGTTATACAATGTACCTGGAAGAACTGCTGTTGATATGTCCGTAGACACAACTGTCAGGCTAGCTGAAATTGAGAATATTATTGGTATTAAAGATGCGACTGGAGATCTTTCAGTGATTAAACAGTTAGTTGAACGTTGTCCTGAGAATTTTTTGTTGCTCACTGGTGACGATGCAACTGCACTAGATTTTATTCTATGTGGTGGCCACGGTGGAATTTCGGTGACTGCAAATATTGTCCCTAAAGAGCTTCAAAAAGTATACTTATCAGCGATTTCAGGCCAATCTGATTTAGCTAAAGAACTTAACAAGAAGCTTAAAAATCTGCATGATCATTTGTTTTTAGAAGCAAATCCAATTCCGGTTAAATGGGCTTTACATAAGATGGGAAAATGTCACAAGGGAATAAGATTACCTTTACTGGTATTATCTGAAGAATACCAATCGGTTATTTTGACTGACTTAGAGAAATTAGGACTTGTATGAATCATATTAAACATTTTATTGTCATATTTATTGCTTATTTGCTAACAAGTTGTTCTATGGTTTCAGATCCTGTAAAAAAAATTGGCTTAGGTGGGCGTGTTGTTAATTACCAAGCTGATGATACGGTTGATTCTTTGATTATTCCGCCTGACTTGACGAAGCCAAACTCTCAAGGATTATTTGCAGAGAATGTAGGGACGACTGATAAAAGTTTTGAGGTCACCACAGTTCAGAATGTTGAACTCAAGCGCGACACTCTTCGTCGCTGGTTACTGGTTGATATGCCGCCTAGTGAGGTTTGGTTACTATCTAAAGAATTTTTTAGATCCTTCGGTTTTAAGATTGAAAAAGAAAATCAAAAAATTGGTATCTTGGAGACAGACTATTTAGAGATTGACACCAAGGTTCCAGATAAATCGCTTGGCGCTATCCGTGCTATGCTTGCGAAAGCTTTGAAAACACAATACGGGCTACCCATTGCAGATAAGTACCGTATTCGAATTGAGTCACTTGATAATCCTAATCAATCAGAGGTTTACCTGACACTTACTTCAATTGGAGAAGTTGTTCAAGGGGATCTAAGAGTATGGCAATCTCGTGAGAAAGATGTCGAACTCGAGACAGAAATGCTTTTAAATCTTATGGTATTTTTAGGCAGTGACCGTTCTGAAGCTATTATCAAAATAAAAGCCAGTAATGAAAAGATAGAATCACCTGTATCAGTCATTAAGTCTGAAAGTGGTTATGCAACATTAATGTTTCAATATAATAAAAAACAAACCTGGAACTATCTTGGATGGGCTCTTGATGAGTTAGATGTAGATGTCGAAGATCGCGATGTCATAGACGGAAGCTACTTTATTAAACTTACTAAAGATAAAGGGTTCTTCTCAAAATTACTAAGTTCTGTTTCCTCTGGTCAAACTTACCAGTTGATTGTTCAGCAACTTGATGAGTCATATTCCCAAGTAATCTTTGTTGACTTGAGTGAAGAAAACAAACAAGATACGATTGATTACAGTTTTGATTTCTTTAATGAACTTGCGGCTAAATTTTAATTTTTACACTTGCCCTTCTAATGGCTAGATTTTTCTGAATCATGCTTTCCAAAAAAAAAGTTAAAGAGATTGCCAAGAAAAATGTTTTGATTGGTGATTTATCTGATGATGAATTAGCTGAATTTTGTATCATTGCTAACAAAATGTATCGTGATGGTAAGCCCATTGTCAGCGACCAGGACTATGACTTTGTTTTCCTAGTAGCGCTTAATAAAAGGTTACCTCATCATCCATTTTTACAGACTCTAGAAGGTGAACATGAAGGTTTTTCAGAAGAAAAGATAAGACTACCCGAGAGAATGTTGTCAACTGACAAAGCCTACTCTTGGGGTGAAATTCAAAAGTGGCTTGAAAGAATCACTAAATCCACTGAAGAAATTGATTTATCTTCTAAAGATGTTCTAATAAAAGGAACAGCTAAGCTGGATGGATTTGCAGGTTATGACGATGGTGTCAAGCTTTATACTAGAGGCGATGGCAACAAGGGTAGTGATATTAGTAGGGTTTTTGAAAGAGGGCTTGGAATCTACAATGACAGTGAGAGGGGTCAAGGAGCTGGAGAAATTGTTATCAAAAGAAGTTATTTCGAAACTCACCTCAGCAAGCATTTTGAATATCCTCGAAATTTTCAAGCCAGCCTAATTAAGGAAAAGGAACTGGATCAGTTTGCTGAGAAAGCGATAGCTGATAAAGCCGCATTATTTGTACCCTTTAGTCAATTACCGGAATGGTTGGGAGATATCAGAGAATTCACTGATAATTTTGAAAGTATTGTTAATAAATTAGAAAGTGGAGTTGATTTTGATGTTGATGGCGTCGTTTTTGAACTTGTGAATCAAGAGCTAAAAACTCATATGGGTTCTAACCGTAAATTTCATCGTTGGCAAATCGCTTTCAAAGAAAACAAAGAAAAAGCCCAAGTAAAAGTTATCTCAGTGACTGCACAAGTAGGAAGGACAGGAAAGATTACGCCAGTTGCTGAACTCGAGCCAACACTGCTAAGTGGCGCAACTATATATCGTGCGACTGGTCACCATTACGGCCTCGTTAAAAATCAGGGGCTAGGTTCCGGAAGTGTAGTGGAATTAACACGTAGTGGTTTGGTAATCCCGAAGATCAATAAAGTTCTAAAACCTGCAGAAGTAGATATACCAACCCAATGTCCTAGCTGTGGGGCTGAATTGTTTTGGGAGTCTGACTTTTTAATGTGCCTAAATCATGAATCCTGTCGCGATCAAATTGTCGGCAAAATGGTCTACTTTTATAAAGTACTTGCAAACAATGATGGATTTGGCCAAGCTACAATACAAAAACTATATGAAAACGGTGTTCGTCAAGTGAGTGATATTTACGCTTTGGATGAAGGTAAATTAATGTCAATGGGTTTTGGTGAAAAAACCTCGCAAAATCTAGTTGAACAGTTAATCAGGTCTCGACAAGAGAGTGTTGAAGATTGGCGTTTTTTAGCAGCCTTTGGAGTGCAAAGGCTTGGAATGGGTAACTGTGAAAACTTACTAAAGCATTACACTTTGGAACAGGTTTTTGATTTGTCAGTTGAAGATATAGCAAATATTGAAGGCTTTGCTGAATTGACTGCTGAACTTATTTTTAACGGTCTAGTTTCAATTAAACATCAATATGAGGCTTTGATTTCTGGAGGTTTTGAATTAGAAAAGACCATACTCGTAAGTCAAACTATTCAATATGACCATCCATTTCAAAATAAAAAAATTGTTTTTACTGGCGCAATGAGACAACCTCGAGCAGCGTTACAAAAGCAGGCCAAAGCTCATGGCATTACGGTGAGTTCAAGTGTTAGCTCTAAAACTGACTTTCTAATTATTGGAGAAAATGTTGGTCAATCAAAGCTTAAAGCTGCAAAGGTGAACGATGTTGTAATTTTGACTGAAGAGGAATATCTTAATAAACTTAACAAAAAATAAATTTACCTTGTATAAATAGTAATATTTACCCTTTTAATGAAGTCACAATGAAACAATCAGCACTGAAGATTATATTGGTTGATGAGAATATGGGTCGTTCAGCCATTCTTCGTCGTGCGCTCCAAGATAAAGGGCATGAAGTTATCTGTCGTCTCGATGGCAGTTCTAATCTCGCCAACAGTAATGAAATTACCCATGCAGATGTGGTGATTGTCAATGCAGATATTCCAGATGAAGCTGTTTTTGCTAACTTGAGAGATGTGAATAAAACCAAACCCAAACCAATTGTTATGTTTACTGAGAGTTCTGGAGATAAGATGACTGGAACTGCGATTAAATCAGGCGTCAACGCCTATATTGTTGACGGTCTTGAAGAGAATCGAGTGCAACCAATTATTGATGTTGCAATAGCCCGTTTTAGGGAGTTTCAGGCACTCAAGGATGAGTTGGATGCAACTCGTAGTCAATTGGCTGAAAGAAAAGCTGTCGAAAAAGCCAAAGGTATACTAATGAAGCATAAAGACATCAGTGAAGATGAAGCCTACCAGTCTCTTCGCAAGATGGCGATGGACAAAAATAAAAGAATTGCTGATGTCGCTGACGGTGTTATAAGTGCTTTTGAGTTACTAGACTAAATTTAGCTACTTTTTTCCTCGTTTGATTTAGTTCGAGCAGACTTTTCTGCATGGCCTGATACACCAAAACGGCGCATTAGTTCAGTTTCAATTTCTTTAATGCTAATATTCTTGTGGCGAAGTAAAACTAAGGTATGAAACCAAAGGTCGGCCACTTCATGGATGATTTTGTCGTTACCTTCTTCTTTAGCGGCCTTAATTACTTCCGCAGACTCTTCACTGATTTTATCTAAAATTTTATCAGTGCCTTGATTGTATAAAGAGGCAACATATGAGTTATCAGCAGTTGCTGATTTACGTTGCTCTAAAATCTTTTCTAGAGTTGAGAGTATTTCATCCATAAATCTCTTTTGGGTCCTTGATAACGTCAGCAATACTAACCCATTTGTTATTATCTAATTTATTAAAAAAACAATTAGCGCGACCGGTATGGCATGCAATACCACCGTTTTGTTTAACTTTTAGCAAGATTACATCATGGTCGCAGTCGGTAAAAATTTCGATTATTTCTTGACTATGACCTGACTTTTCACCTTTAAACCAAAGCTCCTGTCTTGAACGTGAATAGTAAACCGCCTGATGAGTTTCTATACTCAGTGATAGCGCTTCTTTATTCATCCAAGCCATCATTAAAATTTTACCGGTTATATGATCTTGAGCAATTGCAGGCACCATACCAGTTTCATTAAATTGGATTGTCTCTATAGCGCTCATTTGATGTACTTTGTTTTATAATGAGGCAATTTTACCAACCGCTTGTATACAGATGAAACTTTTTATTTTTTGCTTATGGTTTAGTCTTCATAGTTGCATTTTTGCGAGTGAATCAAAGCAACCTCTGTTCATTGTTGATGGTGATAGTGTTAATATCAATGTTGTGCTTTTTCTAGATTTGGCTCAAGCTCCAATGGAAGAATTAGGTGACAAAACTGATTTAAAAATGAGAATTGCTGGAATTGATACCCCTGAAATAAAGCAAACTTGTGAAATAGAACAAGGCAAATCGATAGATTGTGGTTTATTAGCAAAAGACTATCTGCAAAAGTTGTTAGAAAGTGAACCAGGCGATTTGGTCATTAAGCCTATCGGCGTCGATTATTATCAAAGGATATTGATAAGACTATTTAAGGGTAAGACTGATATTGGAAAAAAAATGGTTGAAGAGGGGATGTCTTATTCTTATGACAGTACCTATAAGATTGAAGAGACTTATGCTAAAGAAAATAAGTTAGGTTTTTGGAATTTTTTCAAACCACCAGTGAATCCAAAGATCTGGCGAAAAGAACATTAATAAATATACTATAGGCCTGCTTTTAGACTAGCCTCAATGAATTGATCTAAGTTACCATCCAGAACATCTTGAGTATTGCTGCTCTCAACTCCGGTTCTTAAGTCTTTAATACGTGACTGGTCAAGCACATAAGAGCGAATTTGGTGGCCCCAACCAATATCAGATTTTAAATCTTCAAGGTCCTGTTTTTCACTGTTTCTTTTTTGCATTTCAAGCTCAAAAAGTTTTGATTTTAATTGCTTCATGGCCTGATCTTTATTGGCATGCTGTGATCTACCATCCTGACATTGGACAACTGTTGATGTTGGCAAGTGAGTGATTCTAACTGCTGATTCTGTTTTATTAACATGTTGTCCACCAGCACCAGAGGCTCGATAAGTATCAATACGTAAATCAGCAGGGTTGACATCAATTTCAATGTCATCATCTACCTCTGGAGAGACAAATACTGATGAAAATGATGTGTGCCTTTTGCCACTGGCATTGTATGGTGACTTACGAACCAAACGATGGATTCCTATCTCAGTTCGAAGCCAACCAAAAGCATATTCACCTTCGAAATGAATGGTAGCAGATTTAATTCCAGCTACATCACCAGCTGATACTTCCATAAGTTTGACCTTGTATTTATGCTTATCACCCCAACGCAAATACATTCTTAATAACATTTCTGCCCAGTCTTGTGCCTCAGTTCCTCCTGAGCCTGATTGAATATCTAAGTAAGCCGAGTTTTGGTCCATCTCACCACTAAACATGCGCTGGAATTCAAAAGAGGCGATTGAAAACTCTATGTCGGTCAAATCAGTAACGATGCCTTTTACGGCTTCTTCGTCATTCTCTCCTTCTGCCATTTCTAAAAGCTCTTTAGCATCATAAAGAACACTCGATGCATGTGTAAAGGCGTTACAAATATTTTCAAGTTGCACTTTTTCTTTGCCTAATGATTGAGCCTTGTTAGGATTCGTCCATATTTCAGAATTTTCTAGTTCCCGATGTACTTCTTCCAGACGATCTTGTTTCTCTTCTAGCTCTAAGTGTAAAGATAAAATATCCAAACGCTCTCGCAGTTCAGATATTTTTTGATAAGTTGCTGACAGTTCCATAATTCTATTTTAAAGCGACAAGCAATAAAAAAGCCCCAAAATAGGGGCTTTTATTTTTTTCATCCTTAGGCTTTTATTTTCTTATCCCTAAGCGTGAAATTAAATTGGCATAAGAGTTAATGTCATTACTCTTAATATAAGACAATAATTTTTTTCGTTGAGATACCAGTCTCAGTAGCCCTCTTCTTGAGTGGTGGTCTTTTTTATGAGTTTTAAAGTGTTCAGTCAGATGCCTAATGCGAGCTGTTAAAAGTGCAATTTGCACATCAGCTGAGCCAGTGTCGCTGGCGTCTTTTTGGTATTCTTTAATAATAGCTTGTGTATCAATTGACATAGTAAATCGTTATATTTGGCAAAAATTAAGTTGCGAATTATACGCTATTTTCTTTTATTGTACTATTTCTAATAGATTAATTTTAGTTTTCCGAGTAAAAGTTTTCTTCACCATCTGGCCTAGTTTTAAATCGACGATGAACCCATAAATACTGTTCTGGATTTTTAAGTATTTGCTTTTCAAGAATTTGATTTGTTTTACTGGCATCTTTAATCGCATCGCCACTAGGATAATTCTTAAGAGGTTTGTCAAAGGACATCTCATATCCATGTTTTGTTCTGAAAAAAGAGTAAGGTATAACTCGAGTGCTATTATTTTTTGCAAGCCTTGATGTAGCGGATGCTGTTGCTGTTTGAATACCAAAAAGAGGTGCAAAAATACTATTGTTTCTGCCTAGGTCTTGATCAGGCGCATACCAAATTGGCAGACTATTATTAATAGCCTTCATAATTGATCTTGTATCTGTGCTTTTAATCATTACAGCGCCATTTTTTACATAACCCCTAACCATCACCTGGTCAAATAATTGATTATTTTGAGGACGATAAATATTAGCAATTGTGTGTTTAATTAATAGTGCGCGACTGCCAAGCATTAGTGGCATAAAGTGAGAACAAAGCAGAATAATACCCCCTTCTTTTTTTAGTGCCTCGGTGAAATATTGTTCATTGTTAATGGTAAGCATTTTTTCAATTTTTTTGTCACTTGCATAATAGGCATTGGCGGTTTCAAAGAGACTGATACCAATAGCTTCAAAATGCTGTTTAACTAATAGTGTGACCTGAGGTTGTTTCTTGTCAGGAAAGCAATTGCTGATATTAGAATAGGCAGTCTTTCTTAAATCAGTCATGACTGGATATATCAACTTACCTATTATTCTTCCAAAGAATACTTGAAGTCTAAAGGGGATAAAGACGCCTACTCGCATTAGCAAGATTAATATCCATGTTGGAAAATATTTAGGGTGAATAAAATTAGTATTTATCATTTAAAATAAAGAAATTCAAAAGTAATAATTACAATCTAAATTATGCCATTTATTGACAGAGATTTTATCAATGATTTGTCTAATAGAGTAGATATTGTTGGTCTAATCAATAAGCGTGTAGCTCTAAAAAAAGCTGGCAAGGACTATAAGGCCTGTTGTCCATTCCACGAAGAAAAGACGCCCTCCTTTACGGTCGTTCCGAGTAAACAAATATTTCATTGTTTTGGTTGTGGTGAGAGTGGCGGAGTGATTGATTTTATCAAGAAGTTTGATCATTTGGATTTTGTTGAGGCTGTAGAAGCGGTCGCTGGTGAGTCAGGTATATCGGTTGTTTATGATCAAACTGCAAAGCCAGTTGATTCTCGCTTTAAGCGTTTTAACAATTTGATGATGGAACTGAGTGATTTTTACCAATCACAACTGAAACAATCTGCTACCAAAAAGAAAGCAATTGATTATGCAAAGAAACGTGGTATTAGCGGTTCTATCGCTAAGCGATTTGAGTTAGGTTACGCGCCATCTGGCTGGAGCAACCTTTACGAAAACTATAAAAGCAATGAAGAATCCCTTGCAGATCTTGTAACAATGGGAATGTTGGTTTCAAAAAAAGATAAAAAAAGTGATTATTATGACCGCTTTAGAGATCGACTCATGTTCCCTATTCATAATGCAAAAGGTAATGTAATAGCTTTTGGTGGAAGGGTATTGTCAAACAAGGATAACCCAAAATATTTAAACTCACCCGAGACACCGTTGTTTTCCAAATCAAAAGAATTATATGGCTTATATCATTGTCGAAAATACAGCAGAAGGATTGATTACATTTTAGTTGTAGAGGGTTATATGGATGTCATTGCATTGCATCAGCAGGGTATAACCAGCGCAGTTGCAACCCTTGGAACAGCAACAACGCCAGCTCATTTACAAACCCTATCTCGTTCAACTGACACCATTGTTTTTTGCTTTGATGGAGACAAAGCTGGACGTGCTGCAGCCTGGAAGGCTTTACAGACATCGCTACCCGTGATTAAAGCTGGCCTTGTGATTAAGTTTTTGATTTTGCCAGAAGGTGAAGATCCAGACACTTTAATAAAACTTGAGTCATCAAAATCGTTTACAAAGAGAATTGAGGCAGCTCAAACCCTTTCTAGTTTTTTGTTTGATCATATAAAGTCAGAGGTACCATTTGAGACAATCGAGGGTAAAACTCTGTTTCTAGAAAAATCAGCTTCAATAATTCATCAAGTTAGCTATCCGATATATCGACAACAGTTAATTGAGGGTGTTGCTCAAACTATCGGTCAAGATGTTTCTCATGTTGAAAAGGCATTGACTCAAAGTGCGCTGAGTAAACCACCTGCTTTTGATAGACAGGTAAATGAGATTAACAATTTCACCGACCCAACACCCAAAGAAGTTAAAAATGTAAGTGTCGGTTCAAATATGAAAGGTTTGATGTCGAAAATGATCTCTTGTGTTATAAATTATCCTTCATTAGTTAATGACCCTGAATCTACTGGGGCAATTGAAGAGCGAGCAAAAAGATTGCCTAAATCTGATATTCTTATGGAGCTTATTCATTCAGCACAAATTGAACCAGATATTACAAAAGAAGCTCTTATTAAGCCTTATGAAAATAAGAATATGGTATTTTCACGGCTTAAAAAACTGAGCGTAATGGAACCATTCTTAAGTGAAAATGAAGCTAAGATTGAGTTTATGTCTTCTTTGACAGCCGCTGAAAAGCATCAACAAAGAAAATCAACAAAAGCCTCTATACTATCAGCTAAAACAAGCGCTGAAGAAAAGAAAATTATGGATGATATTAGTCGTCGTAAGATTTCTTCTTTCTTCAATAAAAAATCTTAACTTTCTGACTTTGAGTGAATCTCTAAATCATTGATGAGGATTCTTTCCATAGCTACCTTGAATGCCATAGCAGCAGAATTTGAACCTTCACAACGATTTCTTAGAGTTGGATCCCAATAAACGAAACATTTTTTAGGGTAATCGAGCCGAACTGCGATGATATATTTAGGATTAATAACCGGTGAAAAGCCGACAAAATAGGTGCGTTTCTGACCCTCTTTACTATACTTTCCATCTATCACCATTTCAGCAGTACCTGTTTTTCCTGCTACATCATAACCATCTATAATAGCGCGATAACCAGAGCCCTTCATTGAAGCAACTGAGTCTAGTATTTCGGCAATTCTTTTAGTTGATTCTGGGCTGAAAACTTGTTGCTTCTTTGTATCAATATTTCCATCTTTGATCAGTTTGAGTGCAGGCAAAGCGCCATCATTTGCAAACACCAAGTAAGCTCTAGCTAGTTGAGCTAGATTGGTATTCATTGGTCCATGTCCAAAGGATACAGAACGCTTGTCCGTCAAACCCCAAGTACTAAAGTGTCTCAAAATTCCAGGATTTTCAATGCTTGGCATTAATCCCAGGGATTCACCAAAGCCGAGTTTCTTCCAAGCATTATAAAAGTCTTCATTCTCGAGTCTTTCGGAAATATTGATAGTTCCAAGGTTGTGAGATTTTTCTAAAATCAGTTTTACAGTTATCTCAGTATATTTTTCGTCTGGTCTATGGTTACCAATTCGCTCAGTGACATCAATCAATTCATCCTCTGTTGCAGTGATAACGCCTTTGTCTAAAGCTAGGAGCATGGTGAATGGTTTCATCGTTGAACCTGGTTCTATTTTGTCTGCTAGGACACGGTTACGGTATTCCTCAGCATCAAAGCTTTTGCGGTCATTTGGGTTTGCAGAAGGGTAGTTCGCTAGAGCTAGTATCTCGCCATTTGGAGATAAAACAATGGCTGATGCGGAGTCAGCCTCATGAAATTCCGCTTGCTCTTTTATAGCGTTATAAACATGAAATTGAATGTCCGAATCAATAGTTAATTTAACGTTTTCCCCATTTTTTAGCTCTCTTACTATCTCAGCTTGATGATAGATGTTTGAGCTGGATTTGTTGTCTTTCATTATTTTTACGCCATTCACTCCAGCTAAATAACGATCAAACTCAGCTTCAATACCAAATACACCAATATAATTGTTATTGGTTCTACCCAGTAATGGGGCGATAGATTCAGTTTTGGGATAGTATCGGAACCCGCTAGATTGAATCGCCACTCCAGCAATTATTTTGTCATCACATGATTTTTTTTCAATTTTTTCTTTTATTTCTGGTTCAATACCAATCAATAATTTAGCTTTATCAATTAAGTTATTGGAAGGTGATATCAATTTAGTTTCGCAAACTTCTAACCATTGTTTTTTTTGTTTTAGTTTTGCAATATTTTTAAGAATTGGGTCGGTTACTTTTAAGTTTTTCTTTACTATGAAATATTTTCGCTCATTAGCCCTCTTGTTTTCAATTGTCTCTTTGAATTCTTCAATAGGAATAAGCAATGCTTCTGCTAAAAGTGGAATGTATTCATCTTGAATAATCATCGGATCAAGATTGACTCTCTTTTGAATCAAGTCAATCGCAAGAATGTCCCCATTTCTATCTAATATATTTCCCCTAACGGCATTCTCAGTTAAAGTTTTTTCAGCCTTGTTTGAGGCTTCATTTTGCAAAGAAGCACCATTAACCTGCTTAGAATGAATATTGATAGCTTGATAAACGAAAACAACTATTATTACAATGAAGGAATACTTTACTAGGGCTTGTCTGTTCCAATAATTCTGAACTCTTGTAAACTTCATAATAACATCTCTTTAATTTCGCTTGGACTATGCATCAATAAAATATTTTGTGATTTTTTGTAAATGATTACACCGCTCTGAAGTTCAGAATATTCCATTAATAATTGCCTGTTAATAGTTACAATTTGTTCATGTTGGGCTTTTACTATGTTTTCTTTTTTATGGAGCTGATACATTTGGTGATGCCAATAAACGCAAAGCAAACTAATTGAGACCACCAATACAATCAAAAAGCCATTGATAATCCATATTTTTTTTAACAATATTAGCATTTTTTCGCCAATCGAAGAATGGCACTGCGAGAGCGCCTATTAGTCTTAATTTCCTGCTCAGATGGTTTTATTTTGCCTAGGTCTTTGAGTAAACACTGATTCTCTTTATTAGTTCTTATTGGTAGACCTTTGGGAGCTTCTTTAGGGCGAGAATATTTACGTATAAACTGCTTGACAATTCGATCCTCTATTGAATGAAAGGTAATCACAGAAAGCCTGCCGTTGATTGCCAATGCTTTGATAGATTGTTCAAGAGCTTTAGAGAGTTGCTTAAGTTCATCATTAATAACAATTCTAATGGCTTGAAAAGAACGAGTTGCGGGGTGTTTATTTTTTCCAGACCTAACAACGGAGGATATCAGGTTGGCTAAATCAAGCGTAGTTTTAATCTCATTGCTCTTTTGGTATTTTTTAATTGTAGTAGCAATAATTCGACTTCTTTTTTCTTCTCCGTAGAGGTAAAGAGCATCAGCAATCTCTACCTCACTGCTTTCTTTTAGCCATTGAGCAGCAGTTAGAGGTTGTGTTTGATCCATTCTCATATCAAGGGCTCCATCTTTATTAAAACTAAAACCCCTCTCAGCATGATCAAGTTGTGGTGAAGATACCCCTAAATCCATTAAGATTCC
>ERZ651768.1734-NODE-1734-length-15780-cov-8.983888_pt1 | contig 15780 bp, 6 predicted proteins | sample MGYA00514754_ERZ651768 | MGnify/ENA metagenome assembly ERZ651768
TTTCATATAATGAACTGCTGAAAGATGTGTCCCAATTTGCAAATGCATTGAAGTCTATGGGCGTGGAAAAAGGGGACAGGGTGTGTCTGTATATGCAGATGATTCCTGAACTGGCAGTGGCTGTATTGGCCTGTGCACGGATTGGTGCTGTTCATTCAGTGGTGTTTGGTGCTTTCTCCAGTGATTCTCTCCGGGATAGAATAAATGATTCTGAATGCAAGATCCTGGTTACACAGGACACAGGTGTCCGGGGAACAAAGCAGACCATTCCCATGAAAGTGAATGCAGATAATGCAGTTACCGCAACTCCATCCATAGACCACGTGGTTGTTGTCCGCAGGACAGGTGAACCTGTAGATATGAATGCAAACCGGGATACCTGGTGGCACGAAGCAGTGTCGGGTGTAGAAGCCAATTGTGAACCGGAAGTTATGGATTCAGAAGACCCCCTATTTATATTATATACTTCAGGATCGACCGGAAAACCTAAAGGAGTACTTCATACAACGGGAGGCTATTTAACCTACGCTTCATTCACTCATGAAATGGTCTTTGATTACAAACCCGGTGATATCTACTGGTGCACAGCTGACTTGGGCTGGATCACAGGCCATTCCTATATTGTCTACGGTCCGCTGGCAAACCGGGCCACGACAGTGATGTTTGAAGGCGTCCCTAATTATCCCGATTTTGGCCGCTTCTGGGATGTTGTGGATAAACACAAGGTCAATCAATTTTATACGGCGCCTACGGCTCTTCGGGCACTGATGAAGGAAGGGAATGACTGGGTGACTTCCAGGGATCTTTCTTCGCTGAGATTACTGGGCACAGTGGGCGAGCCCATCAAAGAGCCGGAATGGACCTGGTACCATGAGATTATTGGAAAAGGAAAATGCCCGATTGTTGATACCTGGTGGCAGACAGAGACGGGTGGAATATTAATCACACCCCTGCCCGGGGCAACACCAACAAAGCCGGGATCGGCCACATTCCCGTTCTTTGGCGTTGAACCCGTACTGATGACAGAAGACGGACGGGAAATTGAAGGGAATGATGTTTCAGGATTGCTGGCGATCAAATCATCCTGGCCGGGTCAAATGCGTACTATCTATGGCGATCATGATCGATTTCTTGACGTTTATTTTTCACAATTTCCGGGATATTATTTCACGGGAGATGGAGCAAAACGTGATAAAGAGGGCTATTACTGGATCACAGGGCGTGTGGATGATGTATTGAATATTTCAGGACACAGAATTGGTACTGCTGAGGTGGAAGGAGCTATCGGTAAAGCGAAAGGCGTAGCGGAAGCAGCGGTTGTGGGATTTTCCCACGATATTAAAGGACAGGGTATCTATGCATTTGTTACTCTTATGACAGGCATGGACCCGTCTGATGAAATTCATGCTGATATTTTGGCTTCAGTCACGAAAGAGATCGGCCCCCATGCAAAGCCGGATGAAATTCAGTTTACACCAGCGCTCCCAAAAACACGGTCTGGAAAAATCATGCGGAGGATCTTAAGAAATATTGCTGAAGGAGACCTGGATAACATGGGGGATATTTCAACGTTAGCAGATCCGACTGTTGTTGAAAGTCTTACGTCCGGGCGTCGGTAAGCTTTTTATTCATTTCCCGTACGCGCCGGGTCAGGATTTTCACAATCTGCTTCATGATCTCGGGATTACTGGCCATCAATTCATAAAATCCTTCCTGGTCAATTTTTAGTAAAACCGATTCTTCCAGAGTAATGGCGTCCGCGGAGCGTGGTTCCTGGTCTAATAATGCCATTTCACCGATGCACTTTCCCTGTTCCAAAACAGCAATAGATTGCCCATTCTGAGCCACATTCACCTTTCCTGAAATAATTACAAACATGGAATCTCCATGATCCCCTTCCCGAAAGATTTTATATTTAGCACCAGTTCGTATTTCTTCCGCAATCTGTGCGATTTTGGTCAATACGTCACCTGGTATCGCATTAAAAAGGTTGACAGATTTTAAAATGATCGTTTTTTCTAGGATTGAATACATGGTTTTATTCTCCTGGTTTGAAAATGATTCTTTAAGAAAATTTCGGTTTAAATAGTCTTGTTCAGATTGTCTGTACAATTGGGCAGTAAAAATAGTACTTGGTATTTTACTCCAAATTATTTTTTTAAGAACAGCTGTATTCTCTTTTTTCAATAGATAATGTATGGCAATACCCGTTTTCCAATAATGCTGATTCTCCGTCCAAAATATGAGCATCTGTTCCGCTGAATTGAATATATCGGGAAATAACTCCTGCCCCGCTTTAATTGGATCGGATTCGGGGTCTATTAATGGCAGGGAGACTGTTCTGTTTTCAGCTGAAAATGTTGATTCAATCAGTTCCAAAACGATGGGCAGTAATTCCGGGTCATTACTCTCCACGTACCGTATATAGGTTTCAATGGGTATGTCAGGATCCTTCAAAGTGCCGAGTTTTAACAGAATGGGAATCAGCATACCCAGGTCGCTTTCAATATGATCCAATAAAAGCAGTGCATCTGGATCATCTTTAATATGGCGCCTGAACTGGTAGAGCTGATAGGCTCGTTTGGCAAGAGTGTAAATTTTAGCATCAATGGTTTCCAGATCGGATTTTACCAGGGTAGTATTTTTTGAAAGGTTCACCAGGGCGTTACTGGCTTCATCCAGGATGAGCAGTTCAGGGTCATCCATAATGGATATAATTATATTGATTGCATCCGTTCTATGATAATGATGCAATACTTTTAATATACCTGCCCTTAATTCAGTGGAAGATGTGGGGTCATTCAATCGAAAATCCAATTGCACCAAAGATGTTTTTTCCGGAAAGGACAAAAGTGCTTTTTCTGCCTGGCTGAATGTGGATGCTTTTGCCAGTGATTGAATAACGGAATTCAAGTAAGAATTGTCAGGATTTTTTTCTATAAGGGACAAACTAGCATTTTTAATGTTATCCGATTTGTGTGATAAAAACCTGATAAATTGGTTTTGTGACATAAAACCGATGAGTCCTTTCATAAACCCAAGGGTTTCCACAATGTTATTTTCACTGCCTTCATCTAAAATCAGGTCCAGGGCCGCCCGGGCTTCTTTGTCATCTGGTTCCTGTTTTAATATCGCCACAGCGGAAGATGATCGGATGGCATTTGATGTGCTCTCCAGATATTGGGGTAGTATTCCTACCTGTTTATAAATGCATCTATCTCCAGCACAGGAGATGGTGAATGGGGTTAGCTCATCTTTTGAATGGATATTTTCTATTATCAGCTGATCAGGTAAAATATCTGGTTGCCGCCAGGCCAGTTCAAGGACGCCCCGTTTTACAGCTAAAGATCCAGTAGAAAATAAGGTTCTTATTGTGTGCTTCCAGGGCTCTAAAGGAAGTGTCCAAAGCAGGTCCAGGGCAAAAAGTTGCTTGAATTCGTTTTTATCCCTTAGGGTCTCATCCAGTGTATTCACAATATGGGCGTCATTAATATCAAATTCTACATGGTCCAGGTTCAGTTGCCTGTTTTCGATGGAGGCCATTAAAGAATTGACATATCCATCTTTTAACCTGAAACAGTTCCATAACCAAAGAGCAACACCTAGAATGACAATTAAACTCAATAAATAAATTTTTGATTCCGGGATCAGTTTTAGCGATACCAGGGCAAAGATCATGAGTCCTGCCAATCCTTCCAGACCCGAGCGTATGGTGCCATCAATTATGGGTTTTGATTGCCGTTTTTTTTGCGGAGAAAAGGGAAGCCAAAGGATTTCCTGAACAGCATTATTGATAGAGAATTTGAACACCTGGTCTGAAAATTTTGCAATAAATACTGCAAGGAGCGTTCCAGCCATAAAAAATCCTGCAGATCCAACTGCGAGGGTTAAGGGCAAGACCAATAGCCCTGCCAAAATACCAAACCGGGTCAGAATGAAACCGGTGACAAATATCTGCATTATAAGAGTCGCTGCACCGGTTGACATATAATAGGTCCCAAAAAAGTTTACCAGCTCATCCTGGGTTGGGAATGCGGTTGCTGCCATTATTTTAAACTGATAATCTACTATCTTAGATATAAAAGCTGAACATGCGACCATTAAAGCGATGGCTTTTAGATAAGGATCAAATTTTATTTTCTGTTTATTTACTAGCATGTCTGATTGATCCATTGCACCCTGTCTACCTATCCTAAATGGTCTAACCAGTTGGCCCATCACAACACTTAGACCAATAAAAAAAATGGTCATGTATAAAAGATTTTCGGATCCATACACTGCCACAAAGGGTTTGATACCGTAGCCAGTGCCCATACCTGCAAAAGATCCTCCTGCAATAACCAGTGAAAAAATCCGTTTTGCCTGTCGTGGGTTAAATACTTCCCCGGCCAGGAGCCAGAACTGCAAGATGGATAAAACAGTGATAATCTCCATCCATACGTAGAAGACAGGTATCATCCATCCGGATAGATTAGATTGGAAAAACAATAATGAGACTGAAAAAAGAAGCCCTGAAATTGTGATCAATGTAACTTGATCCTGACTTGAAGTTAATTTTTTGTAAACTGTGATTACCCCCGCCATCACTATTGCAATAAGGATATACATGATGGGCAGGAATGATCTATCGAACTGGATCAGGAATACAGCATCCCGTACTGCAGACCCTGTAATACTGGCTGCAACAGTTGAAAAAAACATTATAAACAACAGGAAGACTGGACGCCGCTCTTCGGAATTAATATTGATATAGGTCATTAGAGGAATGATGAAGTTAGAACAAACTTTTTACCTATAAAATGCAGATTATCCTTATGACAGGAATCGGACGTATCCTTAAGTTTCAGACCAGTATAATTCATAAAATAATAAAAGGAACCATATGGCTCACATTACAACTGTAAACCTGTCCAATGATAAATGGAATGAAACAGATGCGGGACTTATTGCCGTTGGTGTTTTTGAAGACACAAGTTTTACACCCATGGCTGAAGAGATCAACACTGCTTCAGACGGGGTTTTTTCCCAGGCGGTCGAGATAGGAGATGTTAAAGGGAAAAGTGGTGAGTCACATATATTTTACCTGGAAGGGAAACGAGTCCTGCTTTTGGGACTGGGCAAGAAAGATAAGTATAATGCAATGTCTGTTCGCGTGGCAGCTGGGAAAGCGTCTCGGTCTGCAATAGAAAAAAAAGTAGATACGGTTGCAGTTGAATGTCTGTGCATTGACTGCAAACATTGCCAGGCTGTAGGGGAAGGACTTGTATTAGGCAGTTATCAATTCCTGGATTACAAAACAAAAGGGAAAAACAATTTTGAACTCAAGTCTGCCACAGTCTTAGGGTGCACCAAAGAAGACATTACAAAAGGGGCAGCCATCGCCAATGCAGTTTGCCTTGCAAGGGATCTTGGAAACCATCCGGGGAACGTGACCACACCTTCGCGCCTGGCTGAAGCTGCGAAAGAAATTGCTGATGAAGGCGGTATGAACCTTACGGTTTTTGATCGTGAAGAATTCACAGAAATGGGAATGGGCGGGCTTGCCGGGGTAGCCCAGGGCACAGATGAACCGCCAAAATTTATAGTGCTGGAATACATGAATGGCGGTGATGAAAAACCAAAAGTAATGGTGGGTAAGGGACTAACCTTCGATGCGGGTGGTATCTCCATCAAGTCGGCAGCTAAAATGGATCAAATGAAATATGACATGTGCGGTTCGGCTGTTGTGCTGGGTATATTTAAGGCACTTGCGATGCTTAAACCTGCACTGAATGTGGTCGGCATTGTACCATCAACAGAAAACCTGCTGGGCGCAAAGGCATATAAACCTGGTGATATTTTAAAGGCATACAATGGAAAAACCATTGAAGTACTCAATACTGACGCGGAAGGCAGATTGATCCTTGCAGATGGCTTATCATATGCTTCAAAACATTATGACCCTGAATTTATTCTGGATTTTGCGACCTTGACAGGAGCAGTCGTGGTTGCTTTAGGGCACATAGCTACAGGTGTCATGGGTACTGATGAAGGTCTTATGGAAAAAGTAAAGACATCATCAAAATCTGCGGGTGAAAAAGTATGGGAATTCCCGCTCTGGCCGGAATTTTGCAAGCAGGTTCAAAGTGACATTGCAGATGTGAAAAATACGGGTGCACCCAGCCAGGCCGGGTCTATTGCCGGAGGTGCCTTTTTAAAAGAATTTGTTGGTGATAATATTCCCTGGGTCCATTTTGATATTGCCGGCATGGCCTGGGGTGTTAAACCCAATAGTATCCATCCAAAGGGTAGTGCAACAGGCTGGGGTGTTAGGCTTGTCCTTGATATGCTGGATGTTTGAGTCCAAAACCATTAATAACCATAAACCGGGGCTGGGTCATTTTGTGGCCGGCCCTTTTTTATTTTCATTATTATTGGGTGGGCATCCGATTACAATTGATGGTCTATTTGATGATTGGGAAGATGTGGCTATTGCATATACAGATGCAGAAGGTGATGCCGTAACTGCTGATTTTGCTGAAATAAAAATCACCTATGATATGGAATTTTTATTTATGTATTTCAATTTTTATGAAGGCGAATTCTTAATGCAGGACTGGAATGAGTTTCACCTTTATATAGATGCTGATAACGATCCATCAACAGGTCACGATTTTCATGGTATTGGTGCAGAATTGGATTGGGTTTTTGGAGAGCGCTGGGGTTACCAGTATGTTAATGGTCAACAGGTTGAGCTATGGCAAAACGACCTGACACTTCGTATCGGACCAACTATCACATCCACGGAGTTTGAGATTGCGATATCAAGGGAATCGGTACCGTTAACGATGAATAGTTCCCAGGTGCTAACAGAAGGAAAGATTATTTTATCGGAAGGTCAAGACAATTCTGATTTCATTCCTGATGAATCAGGTGGTGTATATTTCAGTATCGGTGAAGATGCTGTACCCTATCCTCAGCCTATACCGCTTGAGCGGTTGCATGATGATGATATTCGCATTGTGTCCTATAATACCTGGAATGATGGCATTATTAATGAAGAAAGACAGCTTCATTTTAAACGAATATTACAGGCCCTGGATCCAGATGTGATCGCTCTTCAGGAGCACTGGGACTGGGATGAGATCGATGATATTATACAGTCCTGGTTCCCGGAAGATGAGTGGCATGCCAGTTGGACCTATAGAGATTTGGTTGTGCTTTCCAGATTTCCAATTCTTGAAGATGCCAATATGATTAGTTCAGAGCGTACAATGGCAGCGCTTTTAAGTACAGAAAATGCACTAGGGACAAATCTACTGGTTTTCAACTCCCATTTATCCTGTTGTTCAAACAATGAAGATCGCCAGCAGCAGGTGGATGAATTTTCAAGCATATGGCGGGATTGGGTAACTGAAGGCGCAGGCCCTTTTGATCTAGAATATGGAACTCCCTTTGTTCATGTTGGAGACTTTAATTACGTGGGCTACCGTCAACAGGTAGAAACAATACGGACAGGTGATATTGAAGATGAAAACGAATATGGCGAAGATTATCTTCCAGACTGGGATTCTTCGGCAATCGTTGACTTATTTTCACGCCATGCGCATAAGAGGATGGGTTACACCTGGCGCTCAGATGGTTCATCATTTAACCCGGGGAAACTGGATTATATATTTTACTCTGATGCCACGATCGATACGGGGAACCATTACACCCTAAATACACTTGCCATGGATACTGAAACCTTAAACGAATATGGTCTCCAATGGAATGACACCCAGGAAGCTTCCGATCATTTGCCTCGAGTGTTTGATATCTCACTTGACGATGCTGTTGGGATTAATGAAACACAGCTATTCCCGGAGCAAGTCAAATTATTCCCCAATTATCCTAACCCTTTTAATCCAAATACCCATATTACATTTTATTTACCGCATTCTGCATTTGTAACAGTGTCTGTGGTTAATGTAATGGGTAATACGGTTAAGAATCTTATGCATGAATCAAAGCATCAAGGAAATTGGTCCGTAACCTGGGATGGAAGAAATGATACCGGTGAGTTGGTTGGAGCAGGTATATATTTTTATTTGTTAAGGGCTAGTGGAGTTAATAAAATGAAAAAAATGGTTCTGTTGAAGTGATCGTAAAAAAGTTAAGAAAGCAGAAAAAACTAATGTTTTATTTCCAATCACATTTAACAAAGATTTATATATTAAAGTATATGGTTAGGAAGTTATTAATAAGATATCCCAATGGAATCCCAGCCTAAACGCAAACTGGCTGCGATTGTTTTCACCGATATAGTTGGGTTTACCAAACTGTCAGCTGAAAATGAACCTGCAGCGCTTGCACTATTAGAAAAACAGCGTGATCTATTAAAACCTATTGTTGACTCACATAATGGTGAATGGCTTAAGGAGATTGGTGATGGATTACTGCTTTCATTTGAAACAAATCTTGATGCAGTAGAATGTGCAATTAAAATTCAGAAACAGGTAAAGTCAGTAGAGTACCTTAATCTAAGAATCGGTATTCACCAGGGCGAAGTCGTTTTCCAGGGTAGCGATGTTATTGGAGATGATGTAAACATTGCTTCCCGTATTGAACCTTTTTCTGCATCAGGCGGCATTGCTATATCCGGCCGCGTCAATGCTGCATTAGAAAGAGACCCCAGCTATAAAACCTTATACCTTGGAAAACCCCAATTGCAGGGCGTCTCACAGGAAGTGAAAGCATATTGTATTATTTCCCATGGACTGCCAGAGACAGATCTGACACAAGTAAAAGCTAAACTCGTACCTATAGAAAAGGCAGGGTTTAAATGGAATACACTCTCAATCCTAGGCGTAGCTGCATCTATAATTGGGGTCATTGCATTGGGATTTATGGGTTTATCTGGCCTTTCTGCAGATGAAGATGAAATACCATCTATTGCAATTCTTTACATGAAGAACCTGGGAAATGCAGATGATGAGCCCTGGGCATATGGATTGACAGAAGATCTCATTGTTGAAATGAGCCGCCTTGGGAATATCCGTGTTGCATCGATGAATTCTGTAACTAAATATAAAAATTCTAATTTATCTGAAGGTGATATTGCAAAAGAATTGGATGTGAGCTTTACCTTGACCAGCAGCATTCATAAGGCAAATGAAAATTTTAACCTTCGATGCCAACTACAGGATCATAAAAAAAATATGACTCTTTTTGGTAATAAATGGACTGAAAGTATCGAAAATGCATCTCTCATTGTAGGTAATCTTGCAGACAGCCTATCAAACAAGTTGACCTATAAAAAAAGTGACCATGAGTTAATCAGTGAGACCTATAAGGCAGACCCGGTTGCTTATGAATATATGTTAAAAGGGAAATATAAGGTTCAGCATCAGCAAAACTCTGAAGATTGGAAAGTGGCTGAAAGTTTACTAAAAATGTCAACTGATATTGACAATAAACTTGCTTCATCATGGTCATTGTTGGGCTGGATCTCATTCAGGCAGGGGAAATTCATGGAGATGCGAGAATATTCTAAAAAAGCGATTGAGATTGGTACTAAAACAAAAAATTATATTTCGGTTGGACAGGGATTTGAGCAATATGGTTTTTACTATGAATACGGGAAAAACAATTTAGACTCGGCTGCAGCTTATTATTTGAAGTTCTATGAGATTTCGGAAAAAATAGATTTTAAAAAAGGTGCAACTGATGCATCAAGGCATTTGTCCAATCTTCTGATCAAACAGGGTAAAAAAGATGAAGGCTTGAAATACATGAATATATCCGTTGATATGGCTAGAAAATATGGGGATAAACATGATTTGCCATTGGTGCTGCCTAATTATGCAGACCTGTTACTTGAGAATGGACAATTAGAAAAGGGTAAGTCTATTTTGGATGAAGCAAATGAGCTGGCCATAAAATATAAAAAACAGGAAGCAATACAATTGGTAGCAGGAATGTATTCAGATTATTATCGCAGGATAGGAGATATGGATAATGCACATAAAAATACTCAATTGTCTTATAATATTGCAGAAATTTTGAACCAGGAACTGATTAGTTTTGGTGCCTATGTAAGGATGGCTGAATCTTATTATTACCGTAACCAGATTGATAGTACCTTCCATTATTTAGATAAAATAACCACACTTACGGATCAATTGGGAATTCCATTTATGGTTCTATTATCTAATTATTATTCTGGACGGTATAGTTATTATAATGGAGACCATAAAAAATCAATTAAGCATTTTGATTTTATTATTGAAAATATACCGCCAGATTTTGACTTGAGCATGAGAGTCATCCCAAAAGCATTTAATGCCTTGAACCATCATGCCATTGGTCAGTCCGAAGAATCAGATGGATATATTGCTTTAATTCAAGAAGAACTAAAGGAAGGCAGTAAGTTTAAAGAGATGGAATATTATCACGTCTTGGTGAACGCGTTTTTAGTCAACAATAAAACTGATGCTGCTAAACAATATATCCTGGATGCCTATGATATCATTATGGAACAATCATTCAGAATAAAAGATCGAGCACTCAGAAAAGCGTTTTTAGAGAAAAATCATTGGAATGTAAAAATCTTGGAAGTGTATAAGAAATTAGACCCCGCATAATTCCTGGTATAACTGGACCAATTTTCACCCTGTTTTCCTACTCACAAAAACCTAAGTATAACAACATATATTTGGTAAAATTAGTAATCTAGAAATATGCATATTCTACAGGAGAAAAAAATGTACAGAATATTAAAAATACTTTTCATTATTACGGGATCTTTGGTGTTTGCAGATACAGGATCAATCTCGGGCAAGGTAACGGGCGATTCTATGCCCCTTACTGGTGCTAATGTATACCTAAAGGGTACTTCAATGGGTGCTACAACGGACTCCTTAGGAAGTTATCTTATTGAAAACGTTCCTGTTGGTAAATACTCTCTCAGAGCAGATTACATTGGCTATGAATCAAGTTCTATGGAGATATATGTTTCTGCCAGTGATGTTGGTTTGGGAGATTCAGGAGAATCGAGTTTTACAGCGAAGTTGGGTCTTGAAGAAGATGAAGAGACTGACATGGTTAAGGGTAACCAACTGGTGGGTATTGATTTTAATCTTTTTTCCAGTGCTCTAGGGCTTAATGAAGTTGTTGTCTCTGCAGCGAAAAAGAAACAGAAAATCACCAAGGCACCTGCAACTATTTCTACAATAAGAGAACCATCGCTCAGAAGGCAGGTGGGTGTGAATGCCTTTGCCAGGCTTGTTTCCAGTTTAAAAGGCGTTGATGTATCCTATTATGGAGTTGATGGGGCTCAAATCAATGCCCGTGGATTTTCCGGCATGTTCAGTTCTCGGTTTAAGCAATATAATGATGGTTTGGATATGGCAGAATTGTTTTCCAATCAACTTTATACATCCATCGCATCTCCGCCAAAAGAATCTATTTCAAAAATCGAAGTAGTATTTGGTCCACAGTCATCTCTCTATGGAGCGGATGCATCAACCGGGCTTCTGAATATTATTCATAAGGACCCGAGAACAAATCAAGATAATGAAGTGAACTTCAATGGATCAACGGTTAGTAAATATAGGTTAGGATCACGCATTGCCGGAAAAGTTTCAGACAACTTTGCATGGGATATTGTTGCGGAAGCAAGTCAAGCCAAAGAATTTGATTATGGCAATACAAAGAAAGATGCCCAAGGAAATTATCTTAATCCTGTTACATGGATTGATGAAGATCCAATCACCGGACTGCCGGATACCTTGGTCCTGCAAGAAGACTACTACGGTGTTATGGACCAGCATAAATATTATTTACGAACTAATTTATTCTATACACTTCGGAACGGCCACCATTTAAAAGTATCACCCATGTATCTCAATGCAAAAGGATATACCATGGGAAGCATGGGCGCCTATTATAATAAGGATTATGAAAACTTTATGGTTGATGTTCAGTATGCCACGGACAGACACAGTCTTAGATACCATTTTATAAACCAAGGCACCGAAAGTATCTTTAGAGAACCCCTTGCTCGATTTACAGCAATAACGGGTCACCTCTTTGATGATGCACTCGTAATAGCTGGCAAAGGAACTATTTCAACTGACAGTTTAACATGGTTTAATAATTACGAAGGTTTTGGTCATTTATTTGATTATCAATTTAATTCGACAATAAAACCCGCCAACCATCCTGTCAATATAGTCTCAGGGGCAGATTATGAATATCTCGACCCAACATCACACAGAACTATGTTTGAAGATAATGGATGGGATTATTTTCGAGATGAAGAGGTGACTGATGCAAAGGATGTTAAAGAATCCAGATATGGTGCCTATTTTCAATTCGACACTGATATAAATCCCACCCTGAGTATCACCGGCTCTGTAAGATATGATACCCATAAATTTTTTGGAGAATTTTGGTCTCCGAAATTTGCAATTGTTAAGGAGCAGTTTTTTAATGGTAGTTTAAAATTTATCTTAGGGAGAGGTTTTAAAGCACCATCATTAACAGAAAGGTGGGTTTATACAGGAACTAAAAATTACGTTTCTGGACCCGGATATTCCCTTGATGCAATTGGCATGGGAAATCGTGAAGGATTTACCCTCCGTAACTACGTTGACAATAATTTTAGTGGAATTTATGATGAAGGTGTTGATTCATTGGTTGTTAAGAGAGATGTTGGGCCTATCCGCCTTGAGATTACAAACACGGCTGAGTTGTCTTATAGCGGATTATTAAAAAAGAACTTAATATTTGAAGTGGGAGCCTATATCTCTGAATATGAAAATTTCAAAACAGCCGCTTTGCACTTTGCTACCACGGGGCTGTGGCATTTCTCTGCTGATCCTACCGGTCCATTCCCAAATCAAGGGCCGATGTCATATGATCCGCCTACAATGATCGAAGTGGTTAAAGGTAATGGAGAAGTTTTACCCCACAATATTATTGCCATCACCTATACAAGTCTGCCGGTTAAAACTAATGTGTGGGGATTTGAAACAGGGTTTAAGTATTTCTCTGACCGATTCGATATGAATGTTAACTACACACATTTTAATGATGATGATCTTAAACGTAAACGGGACAAAGGGAAAAGATATCAGAAATACCAGCAATATTATTTTGCAATGATGAGTGATCCTGATAATGTAGATCCTGAATTAATGCAATATGCAAATGATGGAGATCTTATTGATTATAATGATTTTGTTCAAGTTTATAGTAACACCCCAAACCACCAGTTAAATGTGTCAATAACAGCCTATGATGTCCTAATTAAAGACTTAAGTGTTGGTATAAATACCAGAGCGATATCTGAATTCGAATTTAAAAGCGGATGGTTTGAGGCCACGAAAGATGGGGATGAAAATAATCCCGTTCCATACAGAACTACCCAAACATTTTTCAAAGATAAAGGACCTATCGGTGGCGGGTTCTATTCCGATGTGAATATTACTTATCAATTAAAAGAAAATTATTCTATCGGATTTGGTGTTAAGAATATTTTTGAGAGTGAAGCAATTTCATTCCCCTTGTCACCAATGCAACCTCGGTATTTTGTTTTGGAAACAGGATATAGGTTTTAGTACTTGGAATTAATATTAATGAAGCGGTATTTATTCAAAACTTAGAATGACCACAAAGACACTCACCACAGCGATAGAGAAAATAGCACCGACTGCTATTCTCAAGTTGGATGGTCCGTTCAATGATTTTCATGCTAAAGAGATCATAGGAATTATTGATGACCTTCTTGGCCAAGCCTTTGTCCATTTTATTATTAATTTTAATAAGTGTACGGAAGTGAATAACTATGGAGTTTCCGTTTTGATTAGCCTCATTGGATCTATAAATGCCAAGAAGGGTAAACTTATTTTTACCAATGTAGATCAATACTTAGAGAAGAAACTTAAAATGATGGGACTCGCTGCCTATGCTGAATTTTATTCTGAAGATAAGATAGCCCTTGAAAGTTTAATCGAAAAGCACTAGAAACGATTTTTTAACATAAGAAAGTCTTATCCATGATAAAAAAAATAACCCTAACTGTATTTATATTATTAAACGTCCTGAATTATATTTTTGCAGACCCGTCAAGGGGCCAGTGGAAACAATTTGTATATACAGATGGATTATCCAGTAATTATATCTTTGATGTTGAAAAAGATGACCATGATAGAATATGGATCGGAACCCAAAATGGGGTTACACTGATCGATGGTTCTAATATAAAAAAATACGGTGCTGATGATGGTCTTCCCGCAGCAAATATCGTAAAGGTGGTAAGCCTAAATAATACAATATATGCTGCTACATCGAGCAAAGGTATTTATGTGCTTAATAATGATTCCTTTGAAAAATCAACGACCGTTAAAGGCAGTGACTTAAATACCATGGCCAGGGTTGATGATAAACTTTTTGTGTCAACCAATTTAGAGAATATCCTTTTTGATGAAAGTACCGTTTCCTTTATGGGTAAAGGATTCCCTAATGCAAAAGTAAGAGACGTATTCACCGGGAACGGCCGAACCTGGTATGCAGCAGAAAATAAAATTATTAAAAAAAATAATAATAGCTATGTCTCCCAATCAGTTGACTTTCCAAGTACCAAGACAAAGATCCAGGCCATATTGGTCGTTGGTGATGTTGAATATTTTGGAACGAACCAGGGCTTATGGTCCAGAACGGGCAAGGGTGATCTTACACTGCTCAAAAACATCAATGTTTTATGCCTTGATCAATTGATGTCAGGGGACATTCTTGTGGGGTCTAAAAAGGGTCTATATTATCTCAGTTCAGGCAGATTAAAACAGTACAGGCCTTCTGGTGATGCACATGCAGCTTTAAATAATACACCTATACGGGGCATTGATGTTATCTCAGCAAGTGAAGTCTGGTACTCCACGTTTGGCATGGGCTTATATCTCCACGATCCTGGTACCTTTATTAATGTTGGTCTTGCAGATGGTTTAGATACCGGTGGAATGGTGTATGACCTGGCTGCTGATAATGGTGGTGTATATATTGCCACCGGCAATGGTTTGTTCACCTATGAAAATGGCAGGGTTACAGGACATTACACTACAGAAGATGGGTTGCCATCCAATAAAGTATTGGATATGGACATGGATTCTAAGGGTACTCTTTGGCTTGCCACAGCCAAAGGATTATCCAAGTTCACCGGTTCGGGGTTTAAGAACTACAGCAGGAAAGATGGATTGCCTTCCAGCTTAGTAACAGCGGTGCATATTGATCGCAATGATAATTCACGCATATGGACGGGTTCCACTAGTTCCGGATTAACCCGGTTTGATGCTAAAGGATTTTTTACGTTTGCGGTCCAGGACGGGTTGCCTTCGAATAATATCCAGGATATTACCCAGGTTGATAATGGTGACCTGGTGATTGCCTGCTATAATGCAGGTGTGGTCACCTATAATGGTAAAAGTTTCAAATTGTTTGATGACAGTTTAGAAGATAAGCGTGTGATTTCAATTGCTCTGGGCCCTGGCAATGAAATCTGGGCTGGCACAGAATCAGCAGGAATAGGCGTGCTGGAGGGCGATAGTTTCAGGATGATCCGTGATTCTGATGGGCTTGGTCACAATGAACTATTCTCACTTTATAATGACGGGAGTAGGATGTGGGCAGGAACGTTTGGTGGCGGTGTCAGCTGTTTTGCGGAAGGCACCTGGTTTACGATGAATGAATCAGATGGATTGAACAGTAATTCTATAGGTGCCATTATTGCTATTAGTTCGAATCAAGTTGTCATAGGTGGGA
>ERZ651768.1735-NODE-1735-length-15779-cov-7.552350_pt1 | contig 15779 bp, 14 predicted proteins | sample MGYA00514754_ERZ651768 | MGnify/ENA metagenome assembly ERZ651768
GTGCTCGGCTCGCCACGGGACCCGGGATTCTCAGTTGAAGGCTTGGCGGATCCGGGAGAAGAGCCCCTCGCCGGCTTCGGCGACGGTCTCGCCCCGGGCCTCGGCGAGGCGACGGAGTAGTTCCTCGTCTTCGGTGCCCAGGTCGGTCGGCGTGTCGACCACGACCTCGACGAGCAGGTCCCCCCGTCCTCGGCCGTGCAGGTGTGGCGCTCCCCTGCCGCGGATGCGAAAGACCGCCCCCGTCTGTGTGCCGACAGGGATGGTGAGGGCCTCCGTACCGTCCAGGGTCTCGTAGTCGAGTTCCACGCCGAGTGCCACCTGGGTGACCGGAAGGTGGAGGCGGTGCACAAGGTCGTCGCCATGCCGTTCGAAGACCGCATGGTCGGCGATCCGGAGCCGGATGTTCAGGTCACCCGCCGGGCCGCCTCGGGGTCCGACGGCCCCCCGACCGGCCATCCGCAGCCGACGGCCCTCGTCGACGCCGGCCGGCACCTTGACCGCATGGGTCGCCCTCTCGATGATCCTCCCCGCGCCGTCGCACTCCGCACACGGGTACTCAATCGACTCGCCCCGACCGCCGCAGGTCGGACAGACGGTGGAGGTCACCATCTGGCCGAGCACCGACTGGCGGACCCTTCGCACCTGGCCGCTACCCGCGCAGCCGCTACATCGATCGGCATAGGTGCCGGGCTTTGCTCCGCTCGCCTCGCAGGTACTGCAGGTCACGGCCGTGCGGACGGAGACCTCGGCGTCGCATCCGAACACGGCATCCTCGAAGCTCAGGTCGAGGACCACCTCGAGGTCCTCGCCCGGGAAGGGGCCGCGCTGTCGTCCGCCGAGGCCACTCCCTCCAAAGAAGGTTTCGAAGAGGTCGCCGAGGCCGCCGAAGGGGTCGGCCGGTCCGCCCACGCCGCCACCGTCGTGGCCGAAGCGGTCGTAGCGGGCCCGGCGCTCGGGATCGGAAAGCGCCTCGTAGGCGGCGGTCGCCTCCTTGAAGCGTGCCTCGGCCCCCGGGTCGCCGGGATTGGCGTCGGGATGCTCTTCTCGGGCCAAACGACGGTAGGCCTTCTTGACCTCCTCGACTGAGGAGTCGCGGCCGACGCCGAGCACTTCGTAGTGGTCGCGGGGCACGGTCAACCCGAGGTCAGCCGGTCGCCCAGCTGACGGCTCACCACAGCCACTGTGGCCATTGCCTGCGGATAGTTCATCCGGGTGGGACCCAGCACGGCGATCGAGCCGACCTGGTCGCCGTCGATCTCGTAGGGGGCGACCACGAGCGAGCACTCGTTGAGGGGTTCGACCCGGGTCTCTGTGCCGATCACGACGCTCAGGCCGCGGTCGAGCACGTCGCGGAGCAGGCCCACGACCAGGTACTGCCGTTCGAGGACATTGAGCACCTGTTGGACGAGACCGACGTCGTCGAAGACGTCGGCAACCCTCGCGGCGCCGCCGACGAACGCCTCCTCGAGGTCGGCCGCCCGGTCGGCCAACAGGGCCAGGGCAGCGCCGAACACGTGGTCGACGGCGGGATCGCCGGTCCTCAGGGGCTTGGGAGCATCGCTCATATGGCGACCGATCATCGCCCCGGAGAGGTGTGCGGTGGCGATGGCGAGGGTCGACTCGTGGACGTCGTCGGTGAATTCGAGGGCCAGTTTCTCGACGGCGCCGTTGGCCATCACGATGACGAGCAGGGCAAGGTGCGGGCCGAGGCCGACCAGCTGGAGGGACCGGACCTCCTGGTGGTCGCGGTCGGGTGCGAGGACGACTGCCGGGCTCCCGGTCAGGTCCGAGAGCAGGGTGCTGGTGTCGCGGAGCATGAGTTCGAGTTCGCTGTGCGAGCGGGCGAAGAAGGCGCTGACCTGCTCACGGTCGGCGGCCTCGAGTCGGCCCGGACCGGGGAGGCCGTCGACAAAGAAGCGGTAGGCCTTCTCGGTGGGGATCCGGCCCGCCGAGGTGTGCGGCTGGACGAGGAAGCCCTCTTCCTCGAGGAGGACCAGTTCGTTGCGGATCGTCGCCGTGGAGACATCGATGCCGGACCGGTCGGCGACGCGGCCCGACCCGACAGGGTTGGCGCTCTCGATGTATTCCTGGACGACCGCACGCAGGATGGCGGCCTTGCGGTCCTCGGACATGACCAGATGCTACCGGGCGCCGAGTTTCTAGTCCTCGAGGCGGAGGGCACTGACGAAGGCCTCCTGGGGGACGTCGACGCGGCCGATGGACTTCATCTTGCGCTTGCCCTCCTTCTGCTTCTCGAGGAGCTTGCGCTTGCGGGTGATGTCGCCGCCGTAGAGCTTGGCCGTCACGTCCTTGCGATAGGCCCGGACGGTCTGGCGGGCGATGACCCGCCCGCCGATGGCCGCCTGGATGGGCACCTCGAACTGCTGGCGCGGGATGAGTTCCTTGAGCTTGGCCGTCATCTTGCGGCCGTAGGAGTCGGCAGCGTCCTGGTGGACGATCATGCTGAAGGCGTCGACCACCTCACCGTGAAGCAGGATGTCGACCCGCACCAACTTCGAGGCCTTCACCCCGATGGGCTCGTAGTCGAGGCTGGCGTAGCCCTGGGTACGGCTCTTGAGTTGATCGAAAAAGTCGATGACCACCTCGGCGAGGGGTAGTCGGTAGGTCAACTCCACTCGTTCGGGCGACAGGTAGGTCATGTCGACGTACTCGCCGCGGCGTTCCTGGCAGAGTTCCATGAGTGCACCCGTGTAGGCGGTCGGGGTGATGACCTTGGCCTGCAGCCAGGGCTCCTCGATGCTCTCGATCTCGCCGGCAGGTGGCAGGTCGCACGGGTTGTCGATGTCGACGGCTTCGCCGCCGACCCGGGTCACCCGGTACTCGACCGACGGCGCCGTGGTAATGAGGCTCAGCCCGAACTCCCTCTCCAGGCGCTCGCGCACGATCTCCATGTGGAGCAGGCCGAGGAAGCCGCACCGGAACCCGAAGCCGAGTGCGCCGGAGGTCTCGGGTTGGTAGGTGAAGCTCGAATCGTTGAGGCGCAACTTCTCAAGCGCCTCCCGCAGGTCGGAGAATTCATCTCCTTCGATCGGGTAGAGGCCGGAGAAGACCATGGGCTGTGGCTCCCGGTAGCCCTCGAGTGCATGCTCGGCGCGGTTGCGCGCCGTCGTGACCGTCTCACCGGATCGCGCCTCTCCCACGTCCTTGACGCCGGCCAGGAGGTAGCCCACCTCGCCGGGACCAAGGGAGTCGACCGGCGTCATGTCGGGGAGCCGCACGCCGATCTCGTCGACCTCGTGGTTGACGCCTGCCTGCATGAAGCGGAGGTTGTCCGTGCTCCGAATCGTGCCGTCGACGACCCGAATCGAGGAGACCACCCCGCGATACTGGTCGAAGTTGCTGTCGAAGACGAGTGCCCGGAGCGGGGCTTCGGGATCGCCTGCCGGCGGCGGGGTCCGGGCTACCACGGCATCGAGGAGTTCGGTGACGCCGTCACCGGTCTTGGCGCTGATCTGGATGACGTCCTCGGCGGCGATGCCGAGCACCCGTTCGATCTCCTCTGCGTAGCGCTCGGGTTCGGCGGCCGGGAGGTCGATCTTGTTGAGGACGGCGACGATATCCAGGTTGTGCTCGAGGGCCAGGTAGCAGTTGGCGAGGGTCTGGGCCTCGATGCCCTGGGCGGCGTCGACGACGAGGATCACACCTTCACAGGCGGCCAGCGAACGACTCACCTCGTAGTTGAAGTCCACGTGGCCGGGAGTGTCGATCAGGTTGATGACCGAGTCCTGCCATTCGAGCCGGACGCTCTGGAGCTTGATGGTGATGCCCCGTTCGCGTTCGAGGTCCATCGAGTCGAGGTACTGGGCCCGCATCAGGCGGGGTTCGACCGCGCCACAGAGTTCGAGCATGCGATCGGCCAGCGTGGACTTGCCGTGGTCCACGTGGGCGATGATCGCCGTGTTGCGCAGTCGCGACTGGTCCATCGTCGGCTGACGGTACCGGGACAGGCGACGTTGGCCGCATGACCCCTGTCCCGCCGTGTTGCCGACGCTCTCCGCTAGCCTTGGCGTTCGCCGTTGCACGAGGCACCGGTTCGTGAACGGGACGTCCCCGCTGGGCGGCTCCCGACCAGATTCTCCCCAGACGAAGGACCTGCGCCCCCGTGGCCAACATCAAGAGCCAGATCAAGCGAAACCGACAGAACGAGATCCGTCGCCTACGCAACCGCACGGTGCGCTCCGAGTTGCGCACACGTATCAAGGCGGCGCACACCGCTGCCGAAACCGGCGAGGGCGGTACCGACGAGTTGAACGCCGCCATGAAGCGCATCGACACGGCCGCAGCCAAGGGCATCATCCACGCCAACGCTGCGGCACGTCAGAAGTCCCGACTCCAGAAGCGCATCAACGCCCTCGGCGCCTGACGCCGGGAGCCACGCTCCCCTACACCAGGTCGCTAGCGGCGGTTCATGCTCGCCAGCCGGGCGACCAGCACCTCGGCGACCAGTTCTGGCGGCCAGCCCGTCCGCCCCCTGAGGTCCAGGTCGGCATCGGACAGCAGGCGGATCGCCCCCGTGATCCGCTCGTTCCCCATGCGTCGGCTGACCGTCAGGGCCTTCTTGGCCGGGAATCCCTTGATGCCGAGGACCTCGGCAGCGCCCTTCTCGTCGCCGATGCCGGCACCGTCGAGGCGGAGCAGTCGGGCGTAGTGCCCGTGGAGGGCAGCGAGGATCCCCAGCGGGTGCCGGTCCCCGGCATCCATCATCCGGTGCAGCCGGTCGATGGCCTTGGCCATGTCGCCAGCGTCGATCGCATCCGTGAGTTCCCAGGGCGGCACCTGTCCGGCGCCGCCAAGGTAGGGGGCCACATCGCCGGGACCGACCTCTGCGCCGGGTCCGAAGACCGCCGTCAGTGTCTCGAGGAGGCCGACCACTCGGGCTCGGTCCTCTCCCACCCGCTCGACGACGAGCGCCCGGGCCCTGCCGTCGAGGCGGACTTCGGCGGCCTCGAGCCGGGAAGACAACCAGGAATCCGCTTCCCGGCCGCTCCCCACCGAGCACTGCTGGACACGTCCGCCAGCGGCGACCACGGCTTCCTGCAACGACTTCGGGACCTGGTTGAGCTTTTGCTGCCTCGGATCCACCCCCGGCTCCCAGACCAGCACGAGGCGGGTGTCCACCAGCCCTTCGGCGAGGAGCCCGACGAGCGGGGCGACCTCCTCCTTGGTGCCGAATCGCCCGAGGTGGCGACCGACGACGACCCGCCGGCCGGTGAGGAAGGCGGGGGTGCGCGCTGCGTCGAGAAGGCGTGAGGGCGAGAAGTCGCCGTCCTCCTCGGAGCGGTAGTGCGACTCGTCGAGCTCCTCGAGAGCGAGCGCGCGGTCCTCGCCTTCCAGGGCCGCTTCGACGGCCGCTCGAACGGCCTCGCCGACGAGGACCTCCTCCTTGCCCGTGATCAGGACGACCGGCACGGTCATCCGACCGGCTCCCGGGCCGCATCCTCGTCCTCAGCGAGGACTGCGGCCATCAGGTCGGCGACGCGCCGTGCGCCCCGCACGTCGTGCACTCGCAGGATCCGGCAACCGGCGCCGATCCCGAGTGCGTGTGCCGCCCAGGTCGCCTCGCGCCGGTCGTCCACCTCGGTTCTGACGAGCGTCCCGAGGAAGCCCTTGTTGGATGCAGAGAGCAGGACCGGATAGCCCATCGCTGGGAGGTCTCCGGAGTGACGGAGCAGTTCGGCGGACATCGATGGCGTCTTCCCGAGGTCGAGCCCGGCGTCCAGCATGATGCGGCACCTCGGAATCCCGGCGGCCTCCGCCCAGCGGCCACGCTCGGCAAGGAAGTCCCGGACTTCACAGCGGAGATCGCCATACCTCGGCTCCGGGTCGGCGATCCGGGGGCCGATCCGGACATGGGTGGCGACGACCGAGGCCCCGTGGCGTGCACAGGCCGCGAGGAAGGTGGGGTCGGCGAAGCCGCTGATGTCGTTGCCGATGCAGGCACCGGCCGCCAGTGCCTCCGCGATGACCGACCCGCGGAAGGTATCCACCGAGATGGGTAGGTCGAAGCGCTCCCGGAGTGCCTCGACCGCCGGCACGACGCGGTCGACCTCGGAGGCGGCGGTGACCTCGGGTCCGGGGGCGGCCCGGATCCCCCCAACATCGAGGATGTCGGCTCCCTCGGCGACCTGCCGCTCGGCCAGTCGCAGGAAGGCGTCGAAATCCCAGTGCCGACCCTGGTCGAAGAAGGAGTCGGTGGTGCGGTTGAGGATGCCCATCACGACGGAGCGGTGCGTGATGTCGACGACGTGCTCGGGGCCCAACTCCAGGATCACGTCGGCGACGGTACACGGCGGGGGTGACCGGAGTCCGACCACCGCTACCTCACGGCTCCGGACGCCGACGAACGGTGAGGTGGCCGCCGAGGGGGTCGACCTGCCAGGACTTCCCCCCACCCGGACAGTCCGGCAGACAGGCGGGGAAGCCGTGCGTGGGCGGGTCGGGACCGCCCGGTCAGGGAAGCGTGTTCAGAACAGCGCCGAGGTGAGCCGTCGGCGCCACTCGGCGGTGCGGGGATCGTCGGGACCGAGGATGTCCAAAAGGTCGACGTAGGCCTGGCGGACCTCGTCGTCCGACTTCACCGAGCCCAGGAGTTCGGCCAGGCGGCCTTCGATGTCGTCGATCGGCTCGGTGCGGACCAGCGCCGCCAGGTGGCGGGTCTCGGGGGTCTCCGGGATGCCGGCGATCAGGACGAGTGCCTCGTCGCGGTCGCCGGGGTCATCGCGTTCGACCAGGAGGGCGGCGAGGGCGACGACGGCCTCAGGGTGGTCGGGCTCGGCCTCGAGCGCCGCCCGCAGGGAGGCCTCGTCGCCGACCGCCAGCAGGCGTTCGAGTTCCGACTGCTCCTCCGGCGACAGGAGGCGGGTGACGAAGTCGCGCACGAAGGCCTCGCCCTGTGCCCCCATGAAGGAGTCGGCGGGCCGACCGTCGACGAAGGCGTGGACGGCGGGGATGGACTGGGCCTGGAAGGCCTGGGCGATCCCGGGATTTTCGTCGACGTTCACCTTGGCGAGGGTGACCCGGCCCCCGGTCTCGCCGACGACCTTCTCGAGGATTGGTCCCAACTGGGTGCAGGGCCCGCACCAGGGTGCCCAGAGGTCGACTACGACGGGCACCTGTGCCGAGCGGTCGAGGACCTCGGCCTGGAAGGTGGCGTCGGTGACATCCATGGGTTCGTCTCTCGTTTCCCGAGGTGGCACGGCGGGGGCTTCGCCGTTCAGGGTAGGGAGACACCCCGGAGGCTCCACTACCGTTCCCCGCCATGACCGGTGGACCAACGGCGCAGGGCGTGGATGCAGCGAACCTGCAGCACTGGTTCGAGGAGCACGTCGGCGTCGCCGGGACGCTGGCCTTCGAGCAGATCGTCGGTGGCCGCTCCAACCTCACCTTCACCGTGTCGGACGAGGCCGGAGGCCGTTGGGTCCTGCGCCGGCCTCCCCTCGGCCACGTCCTTGCCACCGCCCACGACATGGCGAGGGAGCACCGGATCATCAGCGCCCTCGCCGACAGCGGCGTACCGGTTCCGGGCATCATCGGCCTGTGTGGGGACGAGGCGGTCAACGGGGCGCCCTTCTACGTCATGGAGTTCATCGAGGGCATGATCGTGCGCACCTTCGAGGACGCCTCGGCACTCGATCCGGCCCTGCTGGGGCGCATGGGTGAGTCGCTGGTCGGGGTGCTCGCCCGCCTGCACGACCTGGACGTGGACGCCGTCGGACTGGGCGACTTCGCACGCCGCGAGGGGTACGTCGAGCGGCAGTTGAAGCGTTGGCGCTCGCAGTTCGAGCAGTCGGCCACCCGCGACATCCCCCAGGTGCTCGAGGTCCACGAGCGGCTTGCCACCCGCGTCCCCGAGCAGCAGGGGGTTGGGATCGTGCACGGCGACTACCGGCTCGACAACTGCATGATGCGCTCCGACGGCGGCGTGGCAGCGGTCCTCGACTGGGAACTCTGCACGCTGGGCGACGTCCTGTCGGACCTGGCCGCCATGATCGCGTATGGCGACCAGCGGGCTGCGGGTGCCGTTCCGCTCAACACCTCGGCGGAGGGCTACCCCCCTGCCGAGGAGGTCTGTGGGCTCTATGCATCCCGCAGTGAGCGGGACCTCGCCCACCTCGACTTCTACCTGGCGTTCGCCCACTGGCGCACCGCCTGCATCGTCGAGGGCGTGTACGCCCGTTACGAGGCAGGGGTGATGGGCGATGCCGATCCGGAGTTGACGCAACTCTTCGGCGACCGGGTGCTCGCCCTCGCCGACCTTGCCGCCGAGTGTGCCGGACGGCTCCCGTGAGCGGGCGCGACCTCGTCGAGTTCTTCGACCCCCCCGACCTCGAGCAGGCGGTGCTGGTCCTGGCCCTCGACGGATGGATCGACGCCGCCGGCACCGCCGGTGAGGTCCGCTCCCACCTGCTGGCCGGCGACGGCCACATGATCGGACGCTTCGACACGGACCGCCTCCTCGACCACCGGGCCCGCCGGCCGACCTTGAGCCTCGTCGACGGCGTGAGTCGGGGACTCGACTGGCCCGCCATCGAGTTGCGCCTCCTGGACCACCTTGAGGGGCGGGACGTCCTCCTGCTCCACGGCGCCGAGCCCGACCACGAGTGGCGGGCCTTCGCCGATGCGGTGGTCGGCATGTGCCAGCGCCTGGACGTGGCACTGGTCATCGGCCTGGGGGCCTATCCGGCTGCGGTGCCCCACACCCGTCCCACCCGCCTCGCCTGCACGGCGGGCTCGGCCGACCTGGTCGACCGCCTCGACTTCCTCACCGCCTCCCTCGAGGTTCCGGCTGGCGCCCAGGCGGCGATCGAGGCGGCCGCCACTGCCGCCGGGATCGAGGCGCTCGGCCTGTGGGCGCAGGTCCCCCACTACCTGTCGGCCACCTCCTTCGCCCCGGCCACGGAGGCGCTCCTGACCGGGTTCGCCGCTCTGGCCGGGGTCGACATCGACATCACGCCGATCACTGAACGGGCGCTGTCCGCCCGGACGCGCCTGGACGAGATGGTGGCCCGCGATCCCGAACACGTCGCCATGCTCGAGAAGATGGAGGCCACCTACGATGACCTCCACGACGCCCGTTTGCGCCTTCCGACGGGCGAAGACCTGGCTGCCGAGCTGGAGAAGTTCCTGCGCGACCAGTGAGTGGAGCGCTTAGACGACGACGTTGACCAGGCCGGGCGGTCGGACGACCACCTTCTTGGGTGGAGCACCGTCGAGGTGGGCGGCGACCCGCTCGGAGGCCAGGGCGGCGGCCTCGGCGGCAGCCTCGTCGATGTCGGCGGAGACCTCGATCCGGTCGCGGACCTTGCCGTTGACCTGGACGACCATGGTGACGGTGTCGTCGAGGAGTTTGGCGGGGTCGGCCTCGGGCCACGACTCTTCGTGGACGTGGCCGCCGTTGCGGAGTTCCCAGAGTTCGGAGCAGACGTGGGGTGCGGCGGGCGCCATGACCAGCAGTAGGCCATCGAGCGCGGCGTCGAGGGTGGGGCCGTGTGGGCCGTCGTCGGCCTGCACCCACCGGTACACCAGGTTCGTGAACTCCATGAACCCGGCGATGGCGGTGTTGTAGGACCAGCGGTCGTACTCGTCGGTGATGCGGGCGACGAGGCGGTGGGTCGCCTTGTCGACCACCACGTCGGCCTCGGTGGGGTCGCCGTCACGTGCCCCGGCCGCCAACCCACTGCCGAGCTCGGCGAGCCGCCAGACGCGGGCGAGGAACTTGGCGCAGCCGTCGATCCGGAAGTCCTCCCAGTCGACGTCCTCCTGCGGCGGCTTGACCTGCAGGTGGGCGAGGCGTAGTGCGTCGGCGCCCTGGTCGTCGAGGATCTGCTCGGGGGCGACGAGGTTGCCCTTGGACTTCGACATCTTGACGCCGCCCAGGCGGATCATCCCCTGGGTGAACAGGCGGGCGAAGGGTTCGCGCAAGCCGCTGGGGGCCACCCCGAGGTCCGCCATGGCCTTCGTGAAGAAGCGGGCGTACATGAGGTGGAGGATTGCGTGCTCGACACCGCCGATGTACTGGTCGACCGGCAGCCAGCGTGCGACTGCGGCAGGGTCGAAGGGAGCGTCGTCGCACCAGGGGTCGGTGAAGCGCAGGAAGTACCAGGAGGAGTCGACGAAGGTGTCCATGGTGTCGGTCTCGCGGCGGGCCGCTCCCCCGCAGGACGGGCAGGTTGCGGCGAGGAAACCCTCGTGGGTGGTGAGCGGCGAGCGGCCGGTGGGCATGAACTCGACGTCGTCGGGCAGGTCGACGGGCAGTTGGTCGGCGGGGACCGGTTGTTCGCCGCAGCCGCCGCAGTAGACGATCGGGATTGGACAGCCCCAGTAGCGCTGGCGGGAGAGCAGCCAGTCGCGGAGGCGGTAGTTGACCTTGCGCTCCCCCAGGTCCTCGGCCTCGAGCCAGTCGATGGCGGCGGCCTTGGCCTCGGTGACGTGGAGGCCGTCGAGGAACCCGCTGTTGACGGCGGGTCCGTCGCCCAGGTATGCCTGCCCGTCGAAGTCGTCGGGGGGCTGGATGGTGCGGATGATCTCGCAGCCGTGCACCTCGGCGAACTCCCAGTCGCGCTGGTCCTCGCCGGGGACGGCCATGATCGCCCCGGTGCCGTAGGTCATGAGGACGTAGTCGGCGGCGAAGAGCGGGATGGCCCGTCCGGTGAACGGGTTGACGACCCGGCCGCCGGTGGCGATGCCCCGCTTGTCCAGCGTGTCCCCGCTGGAGAGGCGGTCGATCTCGGAGCGGCCGGCCAGCGAGGAGCGGAAGGCGGCGACGTCGGCCCGCCGGTCGTCGGTGGTGAGTTCGTCGAGGCGGGGGTGCTCGGGCGAGATGACGGCGAAGGTCATGCCGAAGCCGGTGTCGGGGCGGGTCGTGAAGACGTGCAGCGGCTCGACGTCGGTGCGGGCTTTACCTTCGGCGTCGGCGATGGGCAGTCCGAACTGGGCGCCCTCGGAGCGGCCGATCCAGTTGCGCTGCATGACCTTGACCTTGTTGGGCCATTCGAGGTCGTCGAGGTCGTCGAGCAGTTCCTGGGAGTAGGCGGTGATCCGGTAGAACCACTGTTCCATGTCCCGGTTCTCGACGACGTCGCCGGATCGTTCGCAGGTGCCGTCGGGCAGGACCTGTTCGTTGGCGAGCACCGTCTGGCAGCCGGGGCACCAGTTGACGGGCGCCTGGCCGCGGTAGACGAGGCCGGCCTCGTAGAACTTGAGGAAGATCCACTGGGTCCAACGGATGTAGGAGGGGTCGTGGCTCCTGACGACCCGTCGCCAGTCGTAGGCGGCGCCGATGCGGCGCAACGAGGCGGACAGGGCCTCGATGTTGGCCTCGGTGTTGATCCGTGGGTGGGTGCCGGTCTGGATGGCGGCGTTCTCGGCGGGGAGGCCGAACGAGTCGAAGCCGATCGGCGAGAGCACGCCGTCGCCGCGCATGGTGCGGTAGCGGACCAGCAGGTCGCCCATCGTGTAGTTGCGAACGTGCCCCATGTGCGCCGGCCCGCTCGGATACGGGTACATCGAGAGCACGTAGTACGGCGGCCGGGAGTCGTCGTTGTCGACCTCGTAGGTGCCGTGGTCGAGCCAGTACTGCTGCCAACGGGCCTCGATGGCCTGGGGGTCGTACGGGGTGGACATGGCTGCCGAGGCTACCGACCACGGGTCCGGAAGGCGGGCCGCTCACCACACCGTGCTTGGTAGCCTGACCGCCCCTCGGGGCTATAGCTCAGTTGGCAGAGCGCCTCCATGGCATGGAGGAGGTCGAGGGTTCAATTCCCTCTAGCTCCACCAAGGACAGGCCCCGTCGTCGACGACGGAGCGCCGGTTCTCAGCCGCTGAGAACCTCGCCGAAGGCCACGATGGCAGCGTCGATGTCAGTGTCGTCGACGTCGAGGTGGGTGACGGCCCGGACCATGTTCCCGATCAAACTCACCCGGACCCCGCGCTCTGCAAGCCCCTCGACCACCTCGGTCCCGCCAACCCCACAGGGCCCGGGGTCGAAGAACACCATGTTGGTATCGGGGTCCACGACCTCGGCCCCCAGCCCGGAGAGGGCGGCGGCCAAGCGAGACGCCCGGGCGTGGTCGTCGACCAGGCGGTCCACATGCTGATCGAGGGCGTGAAGGGCCGCCGCAGCCATCAGGCCAGACTGGCGCATGGCTCCGCCGAGACGGTGCTTCCACAGCCAGGCCATATCGATGGTCTCCTCGCTTCCGGCCAGACAGGCACCCATGGGCGCCCCCAACCCCTTGGAGAAATCGATCCACACCGTGTCGGCCCGCTCCGACCACCGCTTGGCGTCTACCCCGGAAGCCACCACAGCGTTGAGTAGGCGTGCACCGTCGACGTGCACGGCGATGGCACGTTCGGCAGCCAGGTCACACACCCCGTCCCATCTCTCGAGCGGCCAGACAGTTCCGCCGGCGAAGTTGTGGGTCTGTTCCAGGCAGATCAGCGAGGTGGGCGGACGGTAGCGACTAGTCCGGTCCAAGCGGTCGAGGACTTGCGCTGCGGTGAAGTGACCGCGGTCGCCGTCGACCGGGTCGGTAAGGACGTTCGACACGACCCCTGCGCCGCCGGTCTCGGAACGTAGAAGATGGCCCATGCTGTCCATCACCACCACGTCCCCCGGCCGAGTGTGGAGGGCCACCCCAACAAGGTTGCACATCGTTCCGGTAGGAAGAAACACCGACGCTTCCTTGCCCAGCAGGGCGGCCACCCTCTCCTCCAAACGGATGGTCGTCGGATCGGTACGGGACTGTTCGTCACCCACCTCGGCCACCGCCATCGCCTCCCGCATAGCCCTGGTGGGACGGCTTTGCGTGTCGCTGTACAGGTCGATCATGACGGTTTCCAGGCCACTACGGGTCGGTCCGACCAGAGTCTCTCCAGGTCGTAGTAGGCCCGACGCTCCTCGTCGAATACGTGAACGACGAATGGCCCATAGTCCATGAGAACCCACTGATAGGAATCACGGCCCTCGACGCTTCGTGGGGAGGGACCACCCACCGCGACGACCTCGGCCTCGATCGCCTCCACCAAGGTGCGGACGTGTCGGGTACTGCTTCCACTGGTAATAACAAACAGGTCGGTCACCGCAAGCACTTCGCCGACGTCAAGGACCACCGTGTCACGACCCAACTTATCCGAGGCGACACGGGCTGCCCTTTGCGACCAGGCGAGGAACCCCTCAGGTTCGGTGGCGCGGGAAGGTTCGGTGGTCACGTGGCGGGCGACGCTAGCCCCTCAGCAAGTGGAAGTCCTTGCCCACTAGGACAGTCAGATCAGCCACAGGGCTGACCATGTCGTCGTGGATCACCCTCGCCCCCAGGGCGGCGGCCAGCGCGGTAGCTTTCGCGGCCATCTCAGGGTCTCGGTACACGACGCGGGTCTGGATGACGTGGTCGTTGCGGAAGTTCCCCACCACGATGACGTCGGCTCCCGCCTTTCGTACCGCCTTGCGGGCCGGCGCGTCGAATGACGGGTCGCCGGTGCCGTTGAGGAGTCGGACCGTGGCCCGCTGACCCGGCTGGAGGGGAATAGGAAAGGGAAACATGTCGAGGATCCGCTGCTCGAGGTGGGCCGGGTCGACAACCAGCTCTCCCCCGGAGTACGACCAAAGGCTGTCGACAACCACGGTCGGACCGGCCGCCAGGGTAGCAGCGACCTCCACAACCGGAAGGTCGATACCGGGGAGGTTTACCGCGGTGTTCCCTCCGGTTCTCACTTGGGCCAACCAGGACCGCCAGATGATGCCTTGGCGTTGTAACCGATCCTGGTCCGCTCCATCGTCGGAGAAAGCCATGAAGGCCACAACATCATCGGCGGCTACTCGAACTTCCCCGGCCGGGAAGCGGATCACCGTGGTGCCGTCCAGCCCAGTTTCGATCAGGTCGTGTTCAACCTCAACAGGAATGGGGGCCACCGGGCCGACCAGGGTCGCCCAACGGGGCGGGGTCAGCAAGGTTGCATCGGTGAACTCCACGTCCAAGCGTCTGGCCACCACGGTGTGGAGAGCCTCCACCCCCCCATCTCGGTAGACGTCGTCGAGGCGACACACTCCGGTTGGGCAACCGGCGGTCACCAGTTCGGGCGGAATCAACATGACGGTACCGCCACCGCTCTCTCGGTCGGCGACAGCCACCACAGCCACCTGAGCCAGCCCGCCCGCCTCATCCTCAGTCACGACGAGCATCGACCATGTCTGCTCGACAAACGCCTCAAACCCCGGGGCGGCCGGGTCGGTGATCGCCTCGCGCGTTCGGCCCTCTTCGCTATCCAGGATGGTCTGCAGGCCGCCCAAGAGCAGCACAGCCGACCAGACGATGATGGCCAGAACGACCAGGGGAAAGCCCCAGCGCCAGAGGGCGGCCTGTCTAGATATGGGAAGGAACGACGCGCCGTGCCGCTCCCGGTCTTCCACGTCTAGGACGGTGTCCTCAGCTCCGGTTGGACTTCCAGGCCCGCGTGGCCTCTCGAAGTCGGTCACCCGACCTCCCGGTAGAGCCCTACCTCCTCGATCACCGAGGCCACCCCGGCAGGCACCAGATCCGAAATCACTTCGCCGGCAGCCACCCTCCGGCGCACCTCGGTGCTGGAGATGTCATAGGCGGGAACCTCCAGGACTTGGTACTGCCAACCCTCGGGGAGGCGGATCTGGTTACTGCCCGGCCTGGTCATCACCACGATCGTCGCACACCGCCGTACCTCCTCAGGGCGCGCCCAGGTGTCCATGCGGACGGCCGCATCGGCTCCAACCAAAAGCACTAGTTCAGCTCCGGGATACCGTTTCGCCAGTGCGGCCAGTGTGTCGGCCGTGTAGGTCGGACCGCCCTTCTGTATCTCTGTGTCGTCGGCTTCCACTCCATCAAGGCCGTCCGCAGCAGCGGCCACCATGGTCAAGCGATGAGCGGCCGAGGAGACATCGATCTCGGGTTCCCCGCCGATGGGCGCGGTCTTCTGCCAGGGATCGTTGGCCACGGTCAACAGAAGGAGGTCAAGGCCCAAGTGTCCTACCGCCCGGGCCGCGGCAAGTATGTGACCGTTGTGGGGGGGATCGAAGGTTCCGCCGAGGACGCCGATCCGGCGCCGGGGCCTGCCAGACACGACCGAATGCTACCGGTATGCCCGCGGCCCGCCGCCGCTCCAGGTCGGGTTCGCGGGCCGGGAATCCGCGGAACCCGGAACCCGGCGCGAGCCCGGATTTCCGGGGCTATGACGGAAGTCATAGGCTCGACTCTTTCCCGGAGTCGCACCGTATGTCAGAATAGGGGCGCCGGCGAGAGCGTCGAGACACCAGATCATCTGCGGACGACCGTTGAGCCCCCGTATCCCCCCGTGAGAGCGCGTCGCCATCATTTCAAGAAGTTGACGCGATCAGGAGTAAGAGAGCAGAAAATGAGTGATTCAGTAGGACAGTATCTAAACGAGATCGGCATGGTTCCGCTCCTCAACGCACAAGAGGAACGCGAGCTGTCGAAGCTCATAGAGGCCGGGTTCGCCGCCCGGGCCCGCAAAGAGGAAGGCGAGACCGGCCGCGAACTTGACCGGACCATCCGGACCGCCGAGAAGGCCAAGGACCGGTTCATCCGATCCAACCTGCGCCTAGTGGTCAGTGTCGCTCGACGTTATCCGCTGCCCCCGGGCATGGAACTCCTAGATCTCATCCAGGAAGGAAACCTGGGCCTTGAGCACGCGGTCGACAAGTTCGACTGGCGGAAGGGCTTCAAATTCTCCACCTATGCGACATTCTGGATCCGCCAGGCCATCGGTCG
>ERZ651768.1736-NODE-1736-length-15775-cov-9.956619_pt1 | contig 15775 bp, 11 predicted proteins | sample MGYA00514754_ERZ651768 | MGnify/ENA metagenome assembly ERZ651768
ACTTTCCGGTTATTTTTACCAAAATTTTCACCATCACTTAAAGAAATTTTCTTTTCATGTTTAAAAGAATCTCCTTCATCAGAAAAGGAGACAATAACATCTGTAGGGAAAAAGATCCAGGAACCATGAGCTTCAAGAAAACTCAATGAAATTTTTTCAATGGATTCCGGCTTGCCCAAATCGATAACAACGTCCAAGTCTTCGCCTTCCCAACCCTGCCAATAGCCATCGTTATGGCTCTTAGTTCCAGTCAATCCATCCACGAGAGTTATAGCCCCATTCCCAGAATATTTTTGTTTACAAGGAATATTATATCTAACCGATTTCCCCAATGCTTTATGAAAATTGAATATTTTTTCTGAAACTTGTCCAGCCATCTTTCCATCAATAAAGAGAGCCGTTTTTAGTGTTGTTGTTTCTGAAATAGAAAATGGCTGAATATATTGATCAGAATAATTAGTTGGATCAGATCCGTCAATGGTAAACCGTATTGGTTCTCCTGGTTTTTCAGAACTGAGCTTAACTTGAAATTCTGATCCTATACTTTTCTGGTTTGCATGAATGGATACGACAAAAGCTCCCGGTGCATAAGTCCAGTCTAGATTATCAAACCGATCCTGGAGATGCATAAGTCGTCCATAAAAATCTTCATATGAATTTTTTCCAGGCCCGGACCAGAGCACCTCAGATAATGCAGTCATTCTGGGCAAAACACGATATTGGGCCAGATCAGGTGTTTGCACGTATTCTGTCCATAGGTTACCCTGTCCACCCAGTACAAACTTTGATTCTGATTGTGTTAATTCTTCCGGCACAGGATTAAAAGAGTAAACTTTCTTTAAGGTTGTATAGCCACCGATCGCTTCAGGAGACGTCTTGGAATTGGCCTGATAATAGTCGAAATAACAATGGCTTACGGGGCACATGATTACATCATGCCCAGCTTTGGCTGATTCAATCCCGCCTTTCATTCCGCGCCAACTCATGACGGTTGCAGATGGTGCTAGACCGCCTTCAAGAATCTCATCCCATCCCACCAGTTTTTTATTTTTTGATAAAATAAATTTTTCAATACGCTTTATAAAATAACTTTGAAGTTCGTTTTCATTTTTAAGCCCTTCATCTTCAATTCGCTTTTGGCATTTAGGGCATTGTTCCCAATTTATTTTTTGGGCTTCATCACCGCCAATATGTACATATGGACCTGGAAAAAGCTCAACGATTTCTCCCAAGACATTTTCTAAAAAGACAAATACATCATCATTCCCGGCGCAAAAAATATCTTCATTTGGCCAATAGGATCCGGGATTAACAGGTAGCGTATCTCCCTTACATGAAAGATTCGGGAAAGCTGCGAATACTTCAGATGTATGTCCCGGCATTTCAATTTCTGGAATCACTACAATGTTTCGGTCCGATGCATACTGGATGACATCTCGAATCTCATCTTGGGTATAATACCCTCCATAAGTTGCTTTTTCTCCAGGTTGAATGGGCGATTGTTCTTTCCATGGCTGTTTTGTGCGATCCACACGCCAGGCAGATTTTTCAGAGAGCTCCGGATACTTTTTGATTTCGATTCGCCACCCATTGTCATCCGTTAGATGCCAGTGAAACACATTCATTTTATGGAGGGCAATCATGTCGATATATGTTTTAATAAAATTCACATCAAAGAAGTGGCGGGATACATCTAGGTGCATGCCGCGGTATCCAAAAGTGGGCGCATCCCCAATTTTACAATTTTGTATCAGAGTGTTTTTTGGCATTTCGCCTTTTTCCAATCCCGGTGGACATAATTGACGGAAAGTTTGGAAACCGTAGAAAAGTCCTGCCGCAGATCCGGCTTTGATATACGCCCCATTTTCACCGCCGATTATCAGTTGATAACCTTCTGCTGGAATTCCGGCTTGGGGATCGATAGAAAGTACAATTTGATCGATTTTGTTTTTTTGATATTTAGTAACAGGTAAAGTATTCACTGGCCGGAGCAGCTCTTTTAGAAAAACAGCCGTCCTTTTCTCATCATCTGAGTCATGCATCAACGCAATACTTTGCAGGAGAGTAAGATCAATGCTACCATCCTGAGCTACCCCTGATACAGTTTTTGGAATAATGTTTAATTCATTCATTGGTTTTCCTTGGTTATTTTGAAGCGTGGTACACGCTGCCAACAAGAAAATAAAGGGGATCAACTGCATCAATGCTGGAAATGGTAAATAGCCTTGACCCACTCTGTGTCTGTCGCCGATAATAATTCACCCAGTGTTGCAGCAGCCTGGACCTGTTGCACATTTCTTTGGCCCAGCAAGGCACAACCGGTAGGAGCATCAGAGAGCAAAGCATCAACAAGCCCATGGAGTACGGGGTTGGGATGATTAAAAAACCGTTGTTTCAGCAGAGTCTTATTTGACAGTATTTTTTTCAGTAGGGTTGTGTCCTGGAATTCTTTTATCCCGGATCGATGATCGCCGTTAGTGAAAGTGACAGGTTCAGTGTATTTTCCGGTCAACAATCCATGTTTGAGAGGAGAAAAAAAGCAGATTCCCAGATTGTGAGTGTCAATATAATTTTTTAAGCCCGAAGATTCGTAGGTGTCGTCCACGACATTTCTTAAAGGCTGGACCACATCTGGATCGCAGCGGATGATGAAATCCATGATTTTTTCAGATGACCAGTCTGATAAACCGATAAAACGTGTTTTCCCTTCATCCTGGAAACGTCGGACCATTTCAAGAGCATCATCAAAGTATTTCTCCTTCTTCCCAAAATTGCAGTGATGTAAATACATAAGGTCTACACAATCTGTCTTTAGGTTCTTCAAAGACTGTTCCATGTTGTTCCGCATATGGTCCGGATGATACCAGTATTTGTAGGGTCCCTGGTCCCAGCCCACTTTCGTGGCGAGAAAAATATCATCTCTTGGTATGGTGTCCCACATAGTGCCAATCACCGATTCAGAACGTCCATTGCCGTACACATCTGCTGTGTCCCAGTGGTTTATTCCCAGTTCCCAGGCTTTGGCTAATGCTGATTTTGAATCATCATCATACTGCCCGCCCCAGCCCACGGCTACATTGCCAACAGTGCTGGGACCGCCGTAGGACCAGGTGCCTAGACTGATAACTGAAACACTTGCCCCGGTGCGGCCCAGTAAGGTTCTATTCATAGGATTGTCTTATATTATTGAGCGTGAAAGTTAGCTCAAACACCGTAAAATTGGTGCCTAAACATGTTAGTTGAAAAACTAAAAATAATTGATATTGGCCATTCCAACTATAACCTGGAACAGGCCATATCACTACTGGAAACTACAGTGAGTCAATCTGTTTTTGAAGGCAGAATCAAGGCTATAAAGGTTATAACTGGGCATGGCTCAGGAAGGCTGAGGGAGTTGGTGAGAGCCTGGTGCCGGGAACAGGAGGGTCGGTTTCAGGCGGTTATTCATGGGGAAGATTATTCCCTGTTCAATAAAGACGCCGCTGATATGCGAGCAGACTGCGAACTGACATCTGACCGGGATTTTGGCCGCGGAAACCGGGCAGTAACCTATATCTGGCTGTGGTAAAATTTCTTAGGTTCATTGTAGAAAGGGTGTATAAGCACAAAATTCAAAGAAACATTTATGATACATTTCCTATGATTGAAAATGCGATGAAATATGATCATTTTTTACTCAGAAACAATAACGGTATTTTCTAATATGAAGGACGGCAGTAAGACAGGAACCCTGTTTAATCTATTCATTATGTTCTTTATATATAATTGCGCAGGCCCCGCATACCGGAAACTTAGTGCCGAGGATCCCGGGGCACTGCTATTAATGAAAGATTCCCTTCTGCAAAAATACGGAAACGCTGAACCATTGCTACGCTCCTTGGTGCAGGCTCATAATTCATTTGGGATATCAGCAATGGAAGAACAGAATTATTCTGCTGCCATCGATCATTTTAACAAATCACGGGAACTCATTGCAACCGATACGACTGCGAAATACAATGTTCTGATGGCAGAAGGGCACATATTATATATCAAAGGGAATGAAGGGGGCCTTTGGGACGCCATCGAAAAATTTTCCCAGGCAGCCCAATTGTATGGTCATCGTGGGGAACCTTATTATTATATCGGGTTGATCTATAGGAAACTGGGCAATACTGACTTTGACCTGATGCTGGAATCTTATAATAAAGCGCTGGCGCTTACACTGCCTGAAAAGATAAGAACTGAGGTAGAGGCTGCCAAACAAAATGCACTTCATCGAGAAAAAAAATTGAAAACTTTCTGGAAATAACATTTTTTCACCTATTTATGCCTGAGTCCCCTAATATTTATAATTTCTTGACACATTGCCTATTTGGCGGTAAAATCTTCTAGCTTTAGCGCAATTTGTTGCGAAAAGTGTTCATAATCCGAGGTAAAAACATGACACTACTAACAAGCCTACAAAAGCGATTTATAATCGTTCTTGCACTCTTAACGCTATTTGGTGGCGGGATTTATGCTAAAACACCTAAGAAATTCACCCTTGAAGGTAAAGTTCTTGATGAAGATGGCAAGGGTGTAAAGAAAGCAGAAGTCACTGTTCTGTTTGATGGTGAATCAAAGTTAAAAAAACCGGCACAAACGAAGGGAAAAAAAGGTGCTTTCAGCATCACAATAAAGAAATTTGAGCCGGGGGACTACACCATTAGCGCTACCCATGAGGATGCAGGTACTGCAGAACTTATCATTACCCTGACGGAAGATGCCCTGGATAAAAAAGAATGGAAGAAAGGGAAAAAAGATATTGGTGAATTGGCCCTTTCCACTACCCCGCCAGAGGCGCCAGTAGCAGAAAAAAGCGCGGAGGGCGGTCAAGCAGCAGGTGGAGCGGCAATGGCGGCAGTCACCGTCCCGACCCTGGAAGCAGCCACTCCGCGTACGCCAGAGGCCACCGGCATTCCCAGCAAACATTTCATTGTGAATGAACTCAGCTTTGAGATCAAAAGACTTTCCGCCGAATTCAAGCACCTGAACCAGGAACTGAGCGACCTGAAGGCATTGAGTAAAATGTGGGTCAACCCCCTGACCATGTACTCAAAAGAAATCATTCTAAAGAACGGTAGCACTGTATTTGGCAAAATTGTATACCAGGATGATAAATCGTTGAAAGTGGAAACTCTGGTGGGTTACCTAATCGTAGACCGCGGACAGGTAGTGCGCATTGTTGATAATGTGATTTCCGAAGATCGCCAGGAGTATGTTCCTGAACAAATTCGTGAAAGCTATACACCGCCACCCATGCCTAAGCTGGCCCAGCCGAAATATACTTCTACCAATACTTCCGGTCGAAATACACCGGCCAAGTTTTCTGCAAATTGCGTCCTGGTAGGAAATATTTCCGAGAAGAAAGACAGCCAGGGCAACATTATATTCGAAGGAGAGATCAAGAATATTGGCGGCCGCCGGGCAGATTTTGTGAAAGTGGACTTTGTCTTTCGCAAAAACTGGAGCGGGGAAACAAAAACACTAACTACCTTTACGAAAGGATCCTACAATACTTTTGAAAGCGGTATTGTATCTGATGCCAGCCTGCTGCCTGGTGCAGCCGGACAGTTTGACCTCTGGGTCCCGCAGGATTTTGGATCTTTCATTGGCTATTCTTATGTGATTGATTGGGAAGAATATCAATAAGTATCCACATGCGATCTGATATCACAAGAATGAATTAAACGAATGATTCGTTTTTCAAAACAATTATTATTTACTACCTTAATACTGTGTATGGCTGAGGGCTCGACCCGGGTTGCCTATACCAGGCCAGGATTAATGATGCGCGTGCCCACATCCACGGTCGGCAAGACCCCTTATTTGTTTAGAGCGGGCTTTGGCTCCGAGATTCATAATTTTAATCCCGTTAATACGGCCAAGGGCGTATTTTTTGACATGGAACTCAACAAAGGGTTCTCTGTTGGTTTTTCAGCGATACAGGGAGGGGATACCACAGCCCTTGATGCCATCGACGAATCCCAGTATAAACCTCCGGTAGAATTTGGGTTTCATATACAACAGCGTGTATTTACCTACAATGATATTTCTCTCTCGGTTGGTCTTCAGGATGTGGTTTTTCAGAACGACCAGGAATCCGATCAGATTTTAAGCCTGAATACACAATTGTTATCCTTTTTTGTAGTACTAGGCAGTGAAAAAGATCTTGGTGATTATAAAATGAATACTTACATGGGATTTGGCACCGGCGGCCTGGCTCCCATGGATACCCTGGAATTAGATCCGGATTCCGCGCAAAGCGGATCAGGAGTATTTCTGGGCTTTGTAATGAAAACACCCTATTTAGAAAAATCGGGTGGCTTGGATATTGTGGGTGAATTCGACGGGACAGGTGTCAATGTGGGACTCCGCATCCCCCTTACCTCGGATTATCGCCTGAACCTAGGGTTCACCCACATTGAAAAACTCCCACAGTTTAAGCAGCGTTATTGGGTAGGACATCCCGGGTTTACCGTGGGACTGGACATGGCAGTGCCACGACAAGATCAGAGACCCGGTCGGGGACCGTCAGCGCCCATGGACCGCTTTGCACCGGACGGCAGACCCATGGACAGGATGGAGCCGCTGTATCGGGATTCCACCATTGCCATGGCAGACTATGCAGTGCTGGGCATGAAAGATTCTATGGCACTGATGAACAATGAAATGCGCAACCTGATAGTACGCCTGTCTTCCATGGAGCAAGAATCTCAGTTTTTGAATGATTCACTAAGATCACTAAAGCTGGAGTCAAATGTTTCTGAAAAGAATATGAATGAGGCTCTGCGTCACCTTTCAAAATCATTAAGGTATTTTTACGCCGGCGATTACCGGGAAGCACTGAAGGAAGTTGATATGTCTCTGGAATTGAATCCAAATCTGGCCCTTGCTTATGCCAGAAGAGGTTCGATATATTATAAATTGGGTGACGTACAAAGAGCGACAATTAACTGGAATCTGGCCCTTAGACTGGACCCTGAGTATACAGACGTAAGGAATATTTTAAAGGCGCTCAGTGAGAATAAAATGAAATCTGCGAATTACTAGAGGATTGATCGAATGGATATAGCCTTAATCATTGGAGTTATCGTTGGTATGGCCGCTATGATTGGCAGTATTGCCTTTGCTCTTTATGTAGAGGGTTCTGCGGGTGGTTTTGGGGATTTTTTATCGGCGCCAAGTTTTGGTATTGTGTTTGGTGGTATGATCGCTTCCATTTTTGTGGCTTTCCCCATGTACCACGTATCAGCACTAGGTAAAGCGATCGGGGCAGTGTTGAAACCAGCGGACGATAAAATGGGCCCCCTGGTGGATGAGGCCTGCGATGTTGCCGAGGTCGGGAGAAAAGGGCCCGCAGAATTAGAAAAAGCTGTTGATACGATCAGAACTTATTTCTTTAAGGATGGTGTACAAATGGTTGTAGATGGCTATTCTCTGGAGGAACTGAGCGAAATCATGGATACCCGTATTGAATACCGTGAAAAAAGAGAAAAAGTTCAGACAGATATGTTAAAATCTATGGGTGACCTGGCACCAGCCTGGGGAATGGTGGGGACCCTGATCGGACTGGTGCTTATGTTAGCGGGTTTTGGCGGCGAAGGCGGAGCAGATAACCTGGGTGGCGGTATGGCTGCAGCGTTGATTACGACACTCTACGGAGCTGTATTTGCTAATTTATTTTTTCTGCCTATGGCCCAGAAAATGGGCAATAAAACTGTACAGACTTCCATGTCTGCTAATCTCCTGGTGGAAGCTGCACGCCTGATCCATCAGAAGAAACACCCCTTGATCGTCCGGGAAAAGCTCAATTCCTTTATTCCTCCTGCCGAATGGAAAAGGGACTAATCTAGATGGCTATGACGCCAGGTGAAAAGAAAGCCTATAATAAAGGCTTTTCAGCTGGTGAGGACTCTGTGGAGGAGGGCCTCCCTGGCTGGTTTGGAACTTTCGCCGACATGATGACGCTTCTGTTTGCATTCTTCGTGCTGTTGGCGGCAATCTCTACCATGGACCCGGTAAAACTGCAGGAAATGGCCAATTCTGAGGGGAAATCCCTGGGCAGCAAGATCAAGAAAGATGGCGCAGCAGAAGAAGAGGGAGAATTTGAGCCCATCGAGAACCTGGCGCAGATGAAGCAGGAAATGGAAGACGCCATTGAAGAAATGAAAAAGGAAAATCCCCAGGGTGACCCGCCTATTGATATTCAAACCAGCTCTAAAGGCTTGATCGTTAATATCAAAGGTGACTTTGCTTTTCCTTCCGGAAAGGCTGATATGAAAGCCGAACTGAAGACGTTACTCAATGATGAAATTATTCCCAGGATCCAAGCGAGCCCGTTTCAGATAGAAGTGGCTGGCCATTCGGACAGCGACCCTATGCCCAAGAAATGGCAGAAATTCTATGCCAGCAACTGGGAACTCTCAGCAGCAAGGGGCGCTACTGTAGTCCGGTATTTGATTGAAGAGGGTATCCCTGCACCAAGGCTCGTAGCAGCCGGGTATGGCGACTGGTATCCTCGGGGTATTGACAGCATTAGATCGGAAAACCCCATGTACAATCCCCTGACCCTGACCTGGGATGAAATAATCGTTATAAATGAAGAAACCGGTAAAACAGCGCCTACCGTTTTATCTTTGAATTCTACCAAGAAACAGAAATCCAGCAACCGGAGAATTCAGATCACTTTTATACAACCGCCACACCATGGCAAAGGACGTTCAGCTACCAGCTATGAAGAAGATTCCTAAATAATTTAAAATGCGGAGTAAACACATACCAAGGAGTATCACATGAGTAAGGGGATAAAACACTCAAAACCGATTCTAGGAATACTGCTGGCAGCATCCCTGGCAATTGGCCAAGGCGGCATTAGTTATCTTTCCCAGAAGCTATTGGTGGAAAATACGATCAAGGATCGTATCCAGGATGCCCTTTCTAAGATCATTGACAGCCACAAATATGTTGTCAATGTGAGTGTGGAACTGGAAATCATGGATGAAGTGGAGGAACAAATAACGGTACTTTCTCCTAGATACCAGAGTAAACAACAGACAATTTCCCCTGCGGAAGAAACTGCTCAGGCCCTGCTGGAGATGCAGGCTCAGATGATGGAAGAATCAGAAACGGAAAGAGAGCAATATTCAATTGGACTTCCAATCCCCGGCTTCGAAATAGATATTTCAGAACGGAAAACGGCAAAAAAGCAAAAACCTAAACCAAGACCCATGACCCCGGAGACCATGCGGCCTATGGATGAAACACCCCAGGGTGTAGAACATGCCGATCCTGGTGTAGATAAGGTGCTCAGGAGCAAGCGCCCCGCCCGGGCAGAAATCAGGAAATTGGAACTGAGCTTGATTTTACAGGAGGGGGCAGCTCCGGAACTAATTGAGAATATTCGTCAGCTTACAATGGCAGCTTCCAAATTCGACCGCAGCCGTGGCGATAAGCTTACAATCATGACAGCCAGTTTCAAGGAACGTCGCGATAAGCGTTCTGCGGAGCAGATTATGCTCAAGAATATCGCAGAAAAAATCGATATCCTGGAACAGAAAAGAATTGCAGAAAATACAGACTGGCGCACAGATATAGAAAATTACCGTACTGATGAAGAAAAACGCCGAGAAGAGGATAAGAAATTTTTCCAGGACCAGCTCACACAAATGGAAGAACAGGCCAAACTACAGGCCTATGAGCAGGAAAAAAAGGATATGATGCTGCGTGATTCCATGAAAATGGCCAACCTCAACAATGAAATTTCTGCCTTGAGGGATCTGCTGATAGTGTCAAAAAGTGAAGACAGTACCAAGAAAGAAGACCGTCAGAGTAAGCTAGATTCATCGCGATTTGCTGTACTGGACAATGAACTGCAAGGGTTGAGACAGGTGCTGCTGCGGTCCATGCTGCAGGATTCCGTAGAAGCCCAGAAGCTGGCCCAAGTGGAAATCGAAAAAGAATTATCTGCCAGAGAACAAGAAAAAGCTAAAAGAGATTCTCTACTAGCGGAAAAAATTGCCGCCCTGGATGCTGTGCAAGGCGACCTCGATGCCCTGCAGGTCGAAATGGGAAGCGGTCTGGATTCGTCCACCTGGATCATGATAATCCTGGGCGCTTTATCGGCTTTGATGCTAATCGCGCTGGTATTTGTTTTGTTGAAAAACAAATCAGGTCCACCTATGCCGCCCTATATGTATGGTCCGCCGCCGCGACCCCGGCCTAGAAGAAAGCCGCCTGTAAAAAAGAAAAAAGTTGTCGCAAAGAAAAAAGTAGAATCAAAAAAAGACGATAAGAAAGAAAAAGAAACACCTGATACAGAGAAACCAATAGAAGAGACTGCCGAGAAAACGGAGACCCCTCCCCCGGCAGCGGCAGAAGAACCATCTGAGGCATCCGTACCCGTAGAAGATGATCCAAATGTGGTCAGAAGCGAAATCGATGATATCCGCAAATCGGTTGTATCCATGAGTGTTGGTCAGCCGGATCGAACCACAACCATTGTTAAGGAATGGCTGGAGCAACCTGCCCCGGCACCACCGGAATCAGAAGCTGCCGCTGAAAGCGGCGGAGATGGGGGCGGTGAAGAATCCGGTGAAAAATAACAGAGGAGCGTCACAATGATCAATGATTACAACATGCTATCGGGCCTTCAGAAAGTGGCTATCCTCTTTTCCGTTCTGGGAGAAAGCCTAGCCATGACCCTGGTCAAGGGTCTTTCCAGAACTGAGATCCGCAAAATCCGTTCGAGCCTTCGGGAAATGGGACAGGTCTCATTTTCAGTAAAGAAAAGGGTTATGGAAGAATTTTACTTTGGATTCTTAAGCGAACAGTTTCAACCCACAAAAGAAGAAGGCCCCCTAGTCCCTTTTGATTTTCTGGAAGATTTGAATGATGAACAACTTTCTGCCCTTCTGGCCAAGGAAGATCTGCCCGTTGTTGCTATTATGTTGGCCCAGATGGATGCAGAAAAACGTATGAAGATTATAGAGAAATATGATCCAACTGAAAAAGGTCAATTGCTCATTGAATTGGGGTCTTTGGATGATATACCATTGGAAGCCATTATTGAGGTGGCAGCTAAGATGCGTGAAAAAGCGTCCTTTCTGCCCCGCACGGTAGATTTTTCAAGAGGCGGTGGGAAAGAAATTGCTGGTATGCTCAGTAATATGAGCGCCGATGAGGAGGAAAAATACCTGCAGGCTATCGCCAATGAAGATCCGGAACTTTTTAAAGAGATTAAAAAGTACCATCTAACTTTTGATGATATCATTGAAAAATTCCCCTCTGATATTTTAAGGGGTCTGTTGAATGCTGTAGAACTGGACCAGCTAGCGGTGGCGGTAAAGGGCGTCGAACAGGAAAAAGTTGATGAACTGATTGAAATGCTACCGCAGAAAAAACAGGCTATGTTTGAGGCAGTTGAAAAACCGCTGCCGAAAAGAGAAGTGGATACTGCCCGTAAAGTAATTGTAGGATCTGCTAAACAATTGGAAGAAAGCGGAGAAGTAAACCTTGCTGATATTCTTGGCGGTGGGGAAATGGTCGAATAATCACATTGGATCGATGAAATTAAAAAGCCCCTTTTAAGGGGCTTTTTTTATATTGACTAACATGATGAAAACTGGAATATTTTATTTGTATTTTTATCTTTGACAAATTTTTTATACGGATTCACATAACGATCAATCAGGTTTGGTTTTATATCTGCAATGGTAATCATCATAGCAGCGGCAAAACAGCCCCCAAAATGGTGATCAATAACAGGCTCAAATACCCGCATTGTATCCGAAACACGGTAATAAGCAGATATTAGGGCAGGAACAACTGTATTTCTTGCACGTGCGATTTTATGTAATTCCATAAAGTCTTTGTTGGCATTGTTTGTTTTTAAACATGAATAAAGCTCATCTTTGATCGTGGCAGGCTCATAAGGAAATTTAGCGCAGAGAGTCTCATCTTTATCGTAAAGGTGTTTTTTAAAAAAATAAAACAGCAGGTCCCTCATGAATGGATCATAGGATGGATAGATCACCAGGCGTCCAAAAAAATACCTGCATTGAGGGTGCTGCACCAAAAGGGCACCCAGGCCATCCCAGACGTTATCCAAAGCGAAAAACACCTTGTGGTCTTTGTGTTTGGTCTGATATTTAGGCTGGATGAAAGCACGGGTCAGCTCAATGAAAAAAGGCGCATAATTCTTTTCAAATGCAGGATGTAAATCATACAGTTCCTTGTTTATTAAGGGTATGGCTGCATTTAGCTGATTTTGATATTGTTCAAAAGTATTAAATCGGCAACCTCCCACGATCTCTTCCTCTGCTGGGTCCCATACAATGAGCTGCCTGCATTTGTGTTCACCCGTATCATACTGATCCAGATCTAAGGCGGCGCCAATACCAGCTCCGGCATCACGAAAAGCTAGTTCACGGAGACGGCCCACCTCTTTCATGAGATTAGGAGCATCAACACCATCGAAAACATAGACATTATTTTTTCCCATTCTGGTGGGTCGGAGAAACCGTTCTGATGTTAATTCTTTTTTTAGAATGTTACGATTAACAGGCTTGACCAACGGTTCAAATAATTTACGATTCATATAACATTTTCCAATTTGGGCAGGGGCCAGGAATCTTTTTTGTCATATTCTCCCATTAAATATACAAGTTCTCGTACCTGCTGGGCCCATTCCCGGTGTGTCCGACTGCGGTCAAACGTTGCAAAGGAGATAGGGGCACCAAACATAATTGTTATGGTAGACCCGGCCTTATTGAACATTTCATGGGGTAAAAGGAACATTTCCAGGTTCGATTTCATATGCAGCAGTCTTCTGATACTGGCAATATTATAAAATAAAGCAGAATTACGCGCGGCTATAAATACAGGTACTACCTGGCGCCGGTATTTGACGGCACTGGTGACAAAGAACTTGTTCCAGGGCAGATCCTGTATTTTAACGGGGTTGCGTTTGGCTACGAAACCGGCAGGGAAAACACATAAGGGCTGGTCTGATATTAGTACATCTTTTAAGGCCAAGGCATTGGCTCGGCTGAATTTCCCGAAGGTGACCACACTCACTCGTAGTGGATGGAAACCGGCGACTACGTCCAATATTTCATTGGATAGGATCTTCAAAGAAGTATAACAGGACCCCAGCGCAGACAGCAGAGCTAAACTGTCCAATCCACCTAAGGGGTGGTTGGCAACAAAAATATTCCTGCCATCTGCGGGAATGTTTTTCTGGCCCTTTATTTTTACTGTTACCTGGAATTGTTCAAGAGCCCAGTTGACCAGTTCAATTCCCTCCAAATCACGACTTTCATGTATCAAATGATTTAGACGATTTTCATATACAATGTGTCTAATGAGCCTCAGGAACGACCGAGGCAGTTTATGATAGATGCCAGGGAGGCGGGTTTTTAACTGCTTCTCTACATCAATTATTCTAGGAGTTGATTCTGTCACTATTTGGGAATATAGCTAAAACCATACTACAGTAGACCAAAGACATCACGATGAGTCCATTTTTTTAAGTTTTGTTTTTTTTATCAGCCTAATGAATTCAGAATCTTCCCGGATGGGATCAAAAATAGGGTTGGTTAGCAATTTTAAATCTTTTACCAGTTTATATTCGTTGGTGAATTCAAGTGATTCTACGGCATATTCTGTTTCTTCTAAACTGGTGAAAATAAAAGCCAATGCATAATTCTTGTAATTCTGGGAATGCTCGGAATCCAGCATCTTGATAAAACCGGCAACCTTTGTTTCATCATCGCTATACCCGGCATCCATTCCTAAAATTGCGAATTTGATCTCATTGGGAATATCACCATACATATCGTATAAAATTTCTTCCACAAATTCATTTATTTTTTCTTCACTCTTCAAAGCACGGATACAATAATAGATATTCACCAATTGCATCGGATCTTGTACCTCCTCAATCAGTTCCAAGGATTTGAAATACAAATCAAGTGCTTTTCCATAATCTTTGTTTAAATAAAAATTGATATCACCATCCAACTGATAGATCTCGCAGAGCCCTAAGGAGTCTATCTTGGTGTTGAGGGCTATATAGTTGGGAAAATAAGTGGAATAAAATTTATTATAGTACTTTATAGTCTGTTGTCTGTTGCCCATGTTCAAATAATAACGGGTTAGGCCTACCAGAGTGCCATAACCTGCACTGTCCGCTTCGTAAGTCCGCAGCAAGAGCCCCTCGGCCTTATTCCACATAAGCTGTCGTTCCAAAAGGTCAATATAAAACAGATTCTCAAAACCATAAATGAAATCAGGCTCGATCTCGAAGGCCTTAGTATAGTATTCATAGGCGGTAACATAATCTTTTTTCACTGTATAGTGAAAACGGCCTATTCTGGCATTAATCGTTGCGGATAAAGGGTCCAATTCCCCGGCTTTTTCTAGTTTTTCAAAGGCGGTATCGGTTCGGCCCTGTTTCCACAATAGCGTTGCATACCAGAGATAAGAGATAGAATAATTAGGATTATACCGGATTGCTTTCTGGTAATAATCCTCTGCCTGTTCAGGGTCTTTGCGGTACTGTTCAGCTATCTTGGCCAACACAGTAAAGGCCTCCCCGTATTCTGGCGCCAGTTCTAAGGCTCTGCGGGCATTGGTTTCTGCAAGGGGGAAAAAATCATCATCGTCACTGCCTTTGTTAATATGCTCGGCTATGTTATTCAGTTCAATATAGGATTCAGCCAGTCCAATATATGGCTGGGCATATCCCGGATCATCCTTAAGTGCCAGGGTAAAATAGTCAATTGCCTTAATAAGATCCTGCTTCCCTTTCTTGTTCCAGAGGTTGCGACCCAGCAAATAATTATTAAGTGCTGAAGAATTAGTGGTGGTCACCGTACTTATATTTCCTTTGATCTCACCAAATTGTACTTTTAACTGCTCTGCTATGGCAGAAGCTATTTCGTCTTGGATAGTAAAAATATTTTCTAGATTCCTTTCATAGGATCCTGACCACATGCTTTTATCATCGTATGCCCGGATCAGGCTGGTATTGATGCGCACATTGTTTTGCCACTTGCGAACACTGCCTTCCACAATGTAGTTAACGCTCAGCAAGTCTGCGATCTGACGTGCCTCCATCTCGACCATTTTATCCTTAAAAGAAAATACAGATGTTCTGGAAATGATACGAAAAGCTTCAACTTTTGAAAGGCGGTTCAATATCTCTTCAGTAATGCCGTCACTAAAATATTCATCTTTTTTATCCCCACTCATATTCATAAAAGGCAACACGGCAATGGATTTGTCATCCTTCAGGACCGTTTTTACTTCCGTCCCTTCTTTCCCTTTGTAATAAAATGTGTATCCGAAATAACTCAGCAACAAAACGATACCCGTTATATAGGTTACGGGTCTTAATAACGGGTTTTTCTTTTCGTATTTTGCGTCAAAATATTTTTTGGACGGCTGAGGCAATCCGTGGGACACCACACTGAAAATGCGGACAATTTTTTTAACACCCTTTAATTGGGGCTCTACAAGGAAACGGGCCTCGAACTCCGGGTGACTGGACATGTCCCTGGTTACCTTTTCGGAAACAGCAACGCCTCCAACAGCCGAAAAAGGTACCATCCGGCTAGTAATATTTACGTCATCTCCAATAATGTCATCATTTTCAAGGATCACGATATCGCCCTGATGGATAGCAATTCTAAGATCAAGCTGTTTAATATCCTGGACTTGTTTTTGAATCTCCACAGCACATTCCAGGGCA
>ERZ651768.1737-NODE-1737-length-15775-cov-3.668939_pt1 | contig 15775 bp, 15 predicted proteins | sample MGYA00514754_ERZ651768 | MGnify/ENA metagenome assembly ERZ651768
AAGATTTGCATCTTGCTTAGATAATGATCTGTGTGCTAAATATGGAATTACAATAACCATTAGACTATTCCTTACTAATTTTGTTAACGTTGCAATACCAACAACATCTTGCCTGGAATATTGTTCTGCATAGATCATTCCAGCTCCTGCAACCTGTGCGGTTTCGTGTATAGAGGAACCCAGAAATAGACCAACTGATAAGTCGTTCACTGAAAAAATCATGTTAGATAAAACCGGATATAAAAACATTGCCAATAATCCGAATACTGTAATATTTGCTATAGCATAAGTTATTTCCGTTTTCTTAGCGTTTATTGATGGTGCAAGTGCAACAATTGCCGTAGCACCGCAAATACTAGTGCCAACTGCAATTAATAAAGATAAATTTTCAGAAACTTGGAATTTATCTTTTAGAAAAAATATTAATATTATTGACGATACAATACAAGGGATGATTACGATTAAACTTTTTGATCCATATTGTAAAAAATCGAATAAGCTCAATCTAATGCCAAGGAAAATTATCCCAAGTTTTAATAAATATTTTATACAAAACTTGAAACCAAAATCAAATTTTTCTAATCTATTCCAAAAATTGTTTAATAATAATCCGATTAAAATTGCAAAAATGATAGGTGATATTGGACTTTTTTCAAATCCTAACACATTTGTACCGATAAAATCTGATAATAATATGGCGATTATTGCCGTAATTATTGATATTATTATTCCTACGGCTTTGTTTCTCCTGTATTCATTTGTCATACTATATAGTATATTCTATTATACATAATGTTTGTTATGTGTCATTTAGATGTTTGTTCCCTAGCAAATTTATCAAGTTTTTCTTTATCCCCTATTACAAGGATTGTATCTTTTTCTTCAATAATATGATCTGATTGCGGATTAATTAATTTATTATTACCGTTTTTTATAATACATACTATCATTAAGTCGTATAGATCTCGTATTCTTGTCTCTTTTATAGTTTTACCGATAAATGTAGGAATTTTATTAACTGATATTTCGTCAATGTTTAAATCTAAATTTTGATCATCTGGTGTAGAAACAGAAACACTGTCTGTTATTTCTGGCCTGAGTAGCATTTCGGCCATTCTATGTCCTCCTGTTATATATGGATTTATAACTTTATTTGCACCAGATCTTAAAAGTTTGGACTTATTTTGATCATTTGCACATCTACTTAGCAAAAAAGCTTTTGAATTCAATGTTCTAATTGTCATTGTGACGAATAAATTATCTTGATCTGTGTTTAACGCAACCGCAATCCCCTTTGCATCAATAACAGAGGCTGATTTTAATGTATCATCAAGAGTAGCATCCCCATGAATACAATACATTCCTGATTCTCTAATATATTCAACCTTTTCTTCATTTTTCTCTATTATTATGAACGATTGATTTTGCTCTTTTAATTCATTCGCAATCACAGCTCCCATCCTGCCATACCCACATATAATGAAATGATTCGTTAAATTTTTTATTTTATTCATCATTATTATTCTCCGATAAGTATTAAAATAAATTATTATATCTCGCATACTTGAAAAAAGCATGCCAATTCCCGCTACACCAAAAACTATTACAATTATAGCCCAAATTCTTCCTACATCGCTCAAAGGGTGCACCTCAGAAAAACCCACAAAAAATAGTGTAATTATTGTCATATATATACTATCAAGCCATGACCAATCATCTCCACCGATAATATAAAATCCAATAGAACCTAATATTATGATTGAGACAAAGTAGGTTATATATAGTATATTTTTATTTACACCTGTCATTTATAATATTTAATTACTTTTTTTATTGTCTATTATTATAACAAAAAAAGGAACTATAACTAGTTCCTTTTTCAAACCTATTAGTACTTTATATATAAAGCTATAGAAGTCGTTCAATATTAGTCATCCTCTTCAGCCGCCTCGGCCGCCGCTTTTGCTGCCTCTTCCTTCATCTTTTGTATACCCTTAATTATACTAGGAAGAGCCCTGATTTCTTTTAAATCTTTGGATAACTGATCTCTTGATTGTTCTAAATCAGCAAGCTTTTGTTTTGTTCTTCTTATATTGGAACGAACCTCATCTGAAAGATCTTCAATGTCATTATTAACATTTTTAAAATTTCTTCCCGTCTCTCGAATAAAATTATCTAGTTTAAAATCAACATCATCGATAAGACTTAATAAAGAGTCTGTATTCTTGATGATCAAATCAGTATTGGCAATAATATCAAGTTGTGCTTTTCTTAGATGCTTTCCGCGACCAATAAATCTCAGATTATATTGTCTTAAACTATCTGCAAATTGATCTTCAACTTTATCAACTAATTTTTGGTCAATAGTATTAATCTCATCCATTCTCTCATTCAATTTATCTGCTAAATATTGAAAATATCCTGCGCCTAAAAAGAGTGCGATCAATAGTCCAATTATAATCTTATCCGCATTCCTCAATGTTCTATTCCTTTATACTTGAAAATTTCTATTTTAATCCTTCGAGTCTTTTTTCCCACTCACTCAATATTTCTGAATCTAAATTTGAAGTCTCTTGACCTTCATCAGCTGTTGTTTCAGTTTGAGCCATATCTTGGCCTTCCATTAGAGTGTGGATAATCTCTGCTCTTTTTTCAGAGTTTCCTTTTACTTCTTCTGTAAGAACCGAAATCTCATCGTTAAAATCATTTATAGTTCTCTCTAGCCTTGTTACCAACTCATTAAATAATTCTTCTCCATAAGACGCATTGATCCCATCTAGAAGATCATCTAGTTTATCATTTAAATAGCCTAGTCGACTATCTTGATTATTAAACTCTATACTCACAACAGACTGTTAATTTATATCATAGATTGTATTTTTGGGAGATTATTTTTAAAAAAAATATTCGTTATAATTAATTGTCTACCTTCTAGTTTTAACTAATTTTAATCCTTTTTCTTCAAGACCTTTTACTATAGGGAGAAATATTTTTTTCTGTAATCTATATGGTAGTTTATCCACCGCCTTCATTTTTAACATATCTTCAGGATTACCTAATCCAGAGGTAACTATTTCATATTTTCCCATGCCTACTATAACTACGAGATCATTAATATTTATAGAAAGAGCAAGATAAACTTTTCCAGTATTTAGGCTAAAAGATCTATAATCTGTTAGTATATACCCAGATTCAGGAGCATAATGAATTATATCATAATTTTTACTTTCAAGATAATTCTTAACGACAGGCATGATTTCTCTTATCGACCCTTCATACTTGAAATTTAATACCATTCTCGGTGGCTCTGGACAAGATGAGAATTTTACTGAAGAAAATATTGTTAAATAGATGCAGAAAAATAGTCTCACAAAATAATTATCTAATTATTGTCCCTATTCTTTCAAATCTTGGGATCCATGTTCTTAAATCAAGTGAGAAATATGCAAATAAAGCCTCACCCAGTATAAAATTTTCTGGTATTAGTCCCCAGTATCTAGAGTCTAAACTATCATCTCTATTATCACCCATAGCCCAATAATAATTTTGTTTTACCTCATACCCCTCCCAATCAGATATTGGTGCACCGTCGATAATTAAATATTTAAAATTTTGATCTCTGATTGACCTAGACCATGGTGTTATCAAGTCACCATTTTTTCCACCTACAAAATAAGGATCAAACACAGATGCCTTCTCTTTTCTTCTATATAATTCATGCGGATCTTGAAGCGTAAACTCAAAAGAAATATTTTTTCTCTCAAGTTTTGCAGTGTGTCCTTCCATGAGCATGATAGGCAATAACTTTCTCCAATTAGTATTTTCATTAATTTTAAAATAGTCACCACGTTTTGGTATTATAACCGGACCCATATTGTCTTTATTTATATTATTTTCAGAACTTAGATAAATCTCTTTCTGTTGCATTGTTTTTGGAATTTCTGGTTGAGAGAAAACGTAGTGTTCAGGTAAAACAGAAAGTACTCCATTAATATAAACCTGTTTATTTTCTATTAATAGTGTATCACCAGGGCCGGCAATACATCTTTTTACATATTTTACATACTTGTCTCTTGGGTAATTAAAAATAAGTACATCTCCTACAGCAGGTTCTTTGAATTCTGGAAACTTAATATTAGGTATAAACACACCTATATCCGTATATGGAATTCCAATCCAGTCAGGAGTTCGCATCCCATAGACAAATCGACTTCCAATAAGAAAGTCACCTGTCATTATTGTTTTCTCCATACTCCCAGTTGGTACAATATATGCTTCAAGTAAAGTTACTTTTACAGACAAGGCTATAATTACAATAATAACCAGAGCTTTTATTTCGGATATAAACTTTTTATTACCTGTACTTATACCGATTAAGATCACACCTGTAATAGCAAAAAAGATGCGAGTCACAAGCCCATATTCATCTGGAACAAATATTGTCGATAAAAAAAATAATAATCCAACTATGGCTAAAACTTTATTCTTTATATTGTAATTGAGTATTTTCATGAAAATTTATTGTTTTATGAGGAGAAATAGCTTTTCTTATCTTTATATATTAGTACCGAAACTTACGACTAATTATTCTTTAGGATTCCCTCAAAATGTTCAAACTTTGATACTTTATTAAATAAATCGACATTGATTATATCTATCCTCCAAGGTTCTTTATTTTGAATATCATTGTAAACTATATATTTCGACAGGTCTTTTTTTATGCTTTGATCATTTTTGATAATTGCATTAAGATTTTCATTATAGGTGGAATCATTAATTACATTAAGAAAAACAAATATTAATTTTTCATTTTTCTTTGCAATAAGATCGATTGATAGCTTATTATTTATTAAAACGTCTAATGCTTCAATAGTGTAGTCAAATTCTTGTAAATACATTGCGCATAATTTTTTCGCCATCCATCCCAGTTTATTATTTTCTTTTAGCCAGGATAATCTAGGCAGATATTTACTAACAGGGTTAAATGATTTTCTATGTATAGGGGTAGCCATATGCGTTCTTAATGACTCCATATGCAGCTTTGTTCCATAGCCTTTATGTTTTTCAAAACCATATTCAGGAAATATGATAGAATAATTAACCATTATCTTATCTCTAGTTACTTTTGCGATTATTGACGCTGCCATAATCTCTTCAATCTTAGTATCCCCTTTTACAATTCCTTCGCTAGGTATCATTGAATTTGGTATCCCCTCACCATCAACTAAAACCTTGTCTGGCTTTATTTTTAGATTAGCTATTGCTTTTTCCATAGCCATAAAAGTCGCATTACGTATATTTATTTTATCGATAAGTTCAACTCCTACATGTCCTAACCCAATAGTTATAGCTTTATTTTTTATTTCATTGTATAGAGCCTCTCTTTTTTTTGGTGTTAGTTTCTTAGAATCATTTAGACCAATAATTCCATGGTCTTTTTGTAAAATAACGGCGGCAGCATAAACTGGACCTGCTAATGGACCTCTACCTACTTCATCTACACCAGCTATATTTATTTTATTAATTATTTATAATATCCTTTCAAAAAAAGATATAGTTTAATAAATACCATATTTCTTAATTGTCCTTGTTGTCTCTTTTCAATAAAATTGATTCTGTTTTTAAAGCAAACTTTAGGTATAATAATGGACAGAAGACAATCAGGTTTAATATTTTTCTCAATTATTGCGTTCTTACTCTATGCTTTTGGCATTGAGTTGTTTGAAAATGTTTGGAGTTTTCCTGAAATAAGGAAAGTTCCTCTAATGGTTATCGCGTTAGTTGGAACCGGAATCTATGCGACTGTTAGACTTGGTTTTCCACAGATTAAATATTTAAAACATGGGATTAACGTAACCTCTGGCAAGTACGATAACCCAAAAGACAAAGGCGACCTAAGTCACTTCCAGGCCTTAACAACTGCACTTTCTGCAACCGTTGGTGTCGGAAATATTGCTGGTGTCGCTACTGCAATATATTATGGTGGTCCTGGTGCGCTTTTCTGGATGTGGATCACCGCATTTTTTGGTACTACCCTAAAATACGCTGAGTGTACCCTCTCTGTTAAATATCGAGAGATGAACTCACAAGGGTTTACTGCAGGTGGACCAATGTATACCATAGAAAATGGAATGGGAAAAAAATGGGGTTGGATGGCCATTGCGTTTGCGGCATTTGCAATAATATGCTCTTTTGCAACAGGAAACGCAATCCAATCTTTTACTGTTTCCGACCAAATATATTCTGAATCTATCCAAGTTTTTGGACCGGAACATTTTCTAACAATCAAGCGCTCTTTCTTAAATATATTTCAATTTTCTGTTCAGCAAGTTATTAATGGAATCATCCTCTCATTTATCGTGGGGCTAGTGATTATCGGAGGAATAAAACGGATTGGTAAAGTCACTGGATATTTGGCTCCAATTATGGCTGTTATTTATGTATTCTCATCAGTTCTAATATTAATCTATCATTTTGACAAGGTTTTTGGAGCTTTTTCACTGATATTTAACGGGGTATTTAATCCAACTGCTACAGTAATGGGAGCTGGAGGCGGAGCCTTATTAACCATGATCAACACTATGATGATGGGCGTTAAAAGAGGTTTATACTCAAATGAAGCTGGTCAAGGTAGCGCTGCGATAGCACACTCAACTGCAAAAACTAAATATCCAATACGAGAAGGTGCTGTTGCGATGCTTGGTCCATATATTGATACAATAATTATTTGCACACTGACTGGACTAGTAATTATCTGCACGGGTGCTTGGAAGCACACAGAATATTATGCGAGTATAACCGCAACAACAATTGATGAGTTCAATACGGCTATTTCAGAAGGAAATTTTAGAGGCCTAAATCTTATAAATGGTAGTCTTTTAACATCCTTTGCTTTTAAAAATGGTTTAGAGTGGCTGTTTAATTATGGAGATAAAATCATTACACTTTCTGTGTTGTTGTTTGCCACATCAACCGCAATAAGTTGGTCATTTTATGGTGACAGATCAACCGAATATCTATTTGGCGAAAAAGCTATTTTTTGGTACAGAGTTGTATATATAATATTCGTATTTATCGGTGCCAATGCTGGTATTGAAGCGGTCTGGGCTTTTGGGGATGCTGCTCTGGGATTCATGACATTTCCTAATTTAATCTCAATAATTTTCCTAACAGGCGCTCTGAAAAAAATGACAAAAAAGTATTTTAAAAAGGATTATGAGTCAAAATCCTAAAAAGGAATTCTTAGAAACAGCTTTATTTGCAGCAGAATCAGCCTCAAAATTCATTCTAAAATCTTCACAAAGATCTGTTAAAACCTATAAGTCTACAACAGATCTTGTAACAGAAACGGATCTAGCTTCTGAGGATATAATATCTAAAATAATTAAAACCAAGTACCCACACCATAGTATACTTGCAGAAGAATCCGGTCTAAATCAAGAATACTACTCTAAATATTGCTGGATAATAGATCCTCTAGATGGAACCACTAACTTTGTACATCACTATCCATCCTATGCTGTTTCAATAGCTCTAGTTCATAAAAACGAACCTATAGTTGGGGTTGTTGTAGAAATGCCAATAATGAACACATATTGGGCGACTGAAGACTCAGCAGCCTATTGTAATGGGGAAATAATTAATGTGTCTAAGACTGATAAACTTATTCATACTCTATTAGTAACAGGATTTGGCTATAATCACAATTCTAAATGGGGAAAAAATATGCACCTTTTTAAAGAATTTACTGATATAACTCAGGGCGTTAGACGGCTTGGTGCAGCCGCTGTAGATCTTTGCCACGCTGCAAGTGGGATCGTAGATGGTTTTTGGGAATTTGACTTAAACCCATGGGATACCGCCGCAGGAATATTAATTGCAAAGCAGGCCGGGGCAAAAATATCAAAGATGAATGGTGATGAATATTCTATTTATGATGATCAAATTTTGGTAACAAATGGAATAATACATGATATGATGGTTGAAACCATAAACAAAATTATTTAAACTGGTCTTTAAACTGTTTCTCTGTCCAGACAGCATCTACAGAGTAAACTTTATTGTTGCTAACAGTTGTCTTAATTATCTCCATACACCTATAGTGATAAGTAGATCCTTTTTCAAATAGTATGCCTTCCCACTCATAGTAGACAACAAACTTATTTTTTTTTGAAAAAATATCTAAAATCTTTAGATCATACTCATACCATCTATCACCGTATTGTTTTATGTCTTCGATAAATGAAACTGAATTTTGCTTGTATTGTTGCTTTGCTAGCCTGACTACAGATGATAATGTATTGTTTCCTCGCATATACGTAACCTTTACTGAATCATTAGCAGATCCTTTTATAATACCTTCAATATCATATTTACTGATATTATTTAATTTAGACCCATTTATTTCAATTATAACATCACCTATATTAAATTCTGATTTAGTATCGATAAGGGGTGCTATTGCAGTAACAACTATTCCAGAGCCTATTTTCTCGGTATTTACGCCAAGTCCTACATAAGGAATATGATAATAGATAAAATCTTTATCTAGAAATGACCTGACCGAGACTATGTTCGCACTATAGCGTGCGTCAATGAATTCTAGTATGGCTTTTTCTTTACGTGTTTGAGAGAATAAAGCTGTTACCAAAAAGATTGTGTATAATGTATTTCTAATATTTAATGGTCCCATTTGTTTGTAATCTAAATATTATATGCTATAATTTTTGTATCATATTAGAGATTTTTCGAATTGTTTTTGGTGTAGACCCGCAGCATGACCCAACTACTGAGGCACCAAGTTTTATATAGTGATTAATTACATTTCCGAATGAATCATCATCCAAGGTAGAAGAAAAATTTCCTTCTTTTGTTGGCATGTCTTTTCCAGTGTTTGGATAGACACCCCATTTACCTTCCCAGAATTCTAAGACTACATCAAGAGCATCATTAATAACCCAAACCGGAGTACAGTTCACTAATAATATTTCAATTTTCTTTTTAGCTGCTAGGTTAATCACTTTTTTTACATTAGTTCCATCTAAAATATGGTGTTTATCCTTAAGTACGATACTTAACCATCTTGGAATGTTAATATTGTCACTCACGTTCAATGCTGATTCTATCTCTTCAAAACAGCCCATGGTCTCAAATAGCATTATATCTACCCCACTATTTACCATCGACTCTGATATTTCTCGTAATTCTTTAGTTGCTATCTGTTTACCAGGAAAATCGTCTGTCTCATAACAATCTTCAAGAGGTGCTATTGAACCCGCAATTAATGTCGTTTTACCGTTTCTCGCGTGTTTTGCCGCCTTAATTGCCATGTCAAAGCACTGCTTACTTATTAGTCCAGCATCTTTTTGTGTATACCCAGCTTTGATAAAGGTTCTAGATGTAGTTCTAAATGTATTGGTAGTGATAATATCGCTCCCTGCATCTATATAGTCCTTGTGTACATTAATTACCTGATTATTGTGTTCAATATTTGCAAGTGATGACCAAAGTGGAAGCGGTAGTTTTAGTCCACGCCGCATTAGCTCTGTCCCCATCGCACCATCCATGATTAGTGGTTTTTTAAGTTTCATATGGGTATTCTATATTATTTTGAAATAATTACTATGTTAATTATACGTATAGTATTTTCTTGTTTAAGGTAGTTAATGAAATATGTAAAAAACATAGTTGCTGTTTATCTAGCGCTTTCTTTTTCCCATGGACAAAAAACATTTATTCATGCTGGAAAACTTATTGATGGCGTCACTGACATCCCGATTGAAATGGTTACCATAGTGATTAATAAAAATATTATTCAAAGTGTATTAAGAGGATACCTAAATCCAGAACCAACAGATAAATTAATTAATCTTAGGGAATACACTCTTCTACCTGGGCTGATGGACATGCACACTCATTTGTCAGGACAAAGTAACCCTAAAGTATACATGGAAAAATTTTACATGGACATTGACGAATACGCCTACCGATCAGTACCTTACGCGGAAAAAACATTAATGGCGGGGTTTACAACTGTTAGAGAACTAGGCGGAGTGATTAGCAATAGCCTGAGAGACGCAATTAACACTGGATATGTAATCGGCCCAAGGATATATAGCGCTGGTAAATCAATAGCAACAACAGGTGGCCACGCAGACCCATCAAGCGGATTAAATATGAGTTTTTCAGGAGATCCAGGTCCAAAAGAAGGTGTTGTCAATGGTCCAAGTGATGCTAGAAAGGCAGTAAGACAGAGATATAAAAATGGTGCAGATTTAATAAAAATTACAGCCACGGGTGGAGTTTTGAGCGTGGCGAAAAACAGCAAAAATCCGCAATTCACGCAAGAAGAAATAAAAGCCATTGTAGAGACAGCAGACGATTATGATATGCACGTTGCAGCACACGCACACGGACCTGAGGGAATGAAAAGAGCGATTAAGGCTGGTGTTAGGTCAATTGAGCATGGTACAATAATGGATGGAGAGGTATTGGCTCTAATGAAAAAACATGGCACTTATTATGTGCCTACCATTTCTGCTGGCATGTTTGTTGCAGAGAAAGCAAAAGAGAGTGGCTACTATCCTCCTATTATAGTGCCCAAGGCTCTAGAGATTGGGCCCCGACTGTTAAACACATTTACCACTGCTTATAAATTTGGTATTAAGATTGCATTTGGAACTGATTCTGGAGTTTCTTACCATGGTGACAATGCAAAAGAATTTGTCTACATGGTCAAAGGAGGTATGCTAGAGATGGAGGCGATCAGGTCTGCTACAGTAGTCTCTGCAGAGCTACTAAAGATTAGCGATAAGTTTGGAACCATTGAGTCAAATAAAATTGCCGACATCATTGCGGTAGAGGGTGATCCAGTAAAAAATATCAGCGCGCTTCAAAAAGTGGTGTTTGTTATGAAAGACGGAAAAATTTATAAAAATCCTAGTTAGGTCTATCTTCCCTACTTTTTGCATATTCTGAGGCCTTCATCCTGATATCATTAAAAGTATTATTAATCTCTATTTGATCAGACTTTGGCAATATTGCTACCCACCACTGTGGAAGCATACTGTGTAATATTTTTTCAGTTCCTCTGGGCCCTAATCCGTTTCCGTACTCCTCAATATAATAGTCCGTCAATGTTCTTTTCCAGTAGCCGATTTTAACTTCCTGAATAAAAACTAGCCACTCAAAAAATCTGGCTAAATAGCTGCCAATGCCAACCATTATCGCGGCAAATATCAGAGTCATACCTAGTTTCAGATCATTATAAAAAAGTGAAAGAAACCAGAGATTAAAAATCATTAGAATTGTACCAGTAGACAAACCAAACCTAGATATCCAATTAAACTGTGGTACGAGCTCGCAGTGTAATTTTCGATTCTGCCATGTGAGCCATGTTGCAAGGCTCCAGCTTAGAACAAGCATAATAATTAGAAAAATTAAATGAGGCTGTAACTCAGTATATACGAACATCTAATTATGAATAATATACATTAATCGTTAATCCTATAAACATCCCTTCCACCTACGACTGTTCTTAAAACAATTGTGTTTGGAATATTTTCGGGTTCAACTTCTGTGATATCATCTGATAAGACAACAAAATCAGCATACTTTCCTTTTTCGATAGTTCCTAGTTTAGTCTCCTGAAATCCAGCGTATGCATTATTTTTTGTATAGCACATAATAGCATCCTCAACCCTAATTCTCTGCTCCTGAAACCAGCCATTTGGGTTCGAACCATCTAGAGTTCTCCTTGTTACGGCTGCATAAATACCCTCTAATGGGTTTAAAGGTGTTACCTCCCAGTCAGAACCGAAGGTTAGGTTTACACTTTTATCAAGAAATGTTTTAAAAATATAGCTCCTTGACATTAGACTATACCCTATTCTTTTATGCATCCAGCGAGTGTCATCAATACAACCATATGGCTGCATAGAAGGTATAATACCGTACTTGCTAATTTTATTAATAGCTGACTCTGTAAGATGCTGAGCGTGTTCAATACGTAAACGCCTGTCTTTCTTACCATTCTTTGTACTTAGGTTGACATATGCATCGATAATCCAATCGTTGGCCTTGTCACCTATTGCATGAACAGCTAGTTGAATACCTTTCTTGTCTACTGCCTTCATTATGTCTATAAACTCTAGAGTATCTGTCATGCGCAATAAGCCGGATGTTGTTGTGTCATCTAAATATGGTTCATACATCCATGCAGTTCTAGATCCTAGAGAACCGTCGACCATTGCCTTGATACCATTCCAACGCAGTAGATCATCCCCATAACCTTCTTTATTTACTAGCTCAATTAGTTTCTTCCAATTACTATACCAGGGCAAGGCATAGACCCTAAGAGTTAATGAGTTTTTATTTTTTCTATATGTCTTAAGATCTTCCCAGGAACACATATCATGTATCTGAGTTATTCCAACGGAAGAAGCATATTTCATTGCGGTTTCTAAAATACGCATTCTTTTATGAATCGAGTCATTCGGTATTTTGTTAGAAACATAACTAATAGCATTATCTTTTAAAATGCCAGTTGGTTCTCCAGTGTTAGGATCTCGAACAATAACGCCACCCTTTGGGTCAGGCGTATTTTTACTTATTCCTGCTATTTTTAAGGCCTTTGAATTTGCTAAAGCCATGTGGCCATCAACCCTTGAAACTAATACTGGATTATGTTCTGTATAATTATCTATCCATAATCTACTGGGCAACTGCCCTCCCCAGTTCTCATGATCCCAGTTTCCACCTGTGACCCACTCCCCTGGTTTGACGTCTTTTACATGATTTTTAAAGAGTTGTTTGAATATATCTGGACTTTTTGCTGAATGTAGGTCAATACTCATTAACATGGCCCCGCCACTCATAAAATGAGTGTGATTATCCATGAAACCTGGGACAACAAAATTATTATCAAGGTCAATGATATCAGTATTCTGGGATACCAAGTGTTTGAAGTCACCGTTTCCAACATTAATAATTAACTCACCTTTGGTAGCAATAAAGTTTTGTCTCTTATTATTAAAAACTCCTGTGTAAATATTTCCGTTTATATAAATTTTATCGGCCTTAACATTTATCGAACAGCCAAAAAAAGAAAAGACAGTTAATAAAGTGAGAAATATATTTACCTTAATGATAGATTCCTCCAATAATTGATAGGATCCAAGCGGTAAGCAGGCCAGCATAAATACCTATCACATTACCCATAACACCCATTAAAAGGCCTACGGGTGCTAGGGACTTTTTATAAACAGTTGCTACAATTGGGGCGCTAACCACTCCTCCAATATTGGCCTGACTGCTTGTTGCAATAAGAAACATTGGAGCCCTAAGTAACCTCCCACCAAGAAATAAGATAAGCGCATGAAATGCTATCCATACAACACCAACGATTATATAAATAGGAAGATCGGTAACTTGCATTATATTAGCCTTTGCGCCAATCGTTCCAAGTAGGATATACAGAAATATATTGCCCACGTGTGATGCTCCTGCGTTTTCTAATTCAGACAGTTTTGTAAATGAAAGAAGAATTCCAATTGCAGAAACAATAATAATCGTCCAACCAAAACTTGTTAATATGCTGCCAATATCTGGTAACCAATCTCCTATTTTTAGAGAAAGATAGCCACCAATCAATCCAACCGATATAATAGTTAATAGGTCGTTAAAACTTGTAGCTCTTTTGTTAGAAGATAAGTTCATTTTTATATCTAAGTTTTTGATAATCTCTGTGTCAGCATTATTCCACTTGTCGATAGCCTTCTGATGACCAGAGATAAAAATAACCACACCCATCCATCCATAGCCAACAAGCGTGTCAATGACTATCATATTACCAAATAAATCATCACTCGTTCCAATTGATTTTCCTACTGCTACCATGTTAGCACTTCCCCCTATCCAACTTCCAGACAATGCACCAAGACCCATCCAAGCATCTTCAGGAAGAAAACTACCAAAAATCAAAAGAGACACGGCACCGCCCATTACCACGCCCAGTGTTCCAAATAGCATCGTGCCAATGGCTTTAGGCCCTAGCGCAGCCATTGCAGATATGTTTGAAGATAATAGCAATAATATAAGAGCCGGTGGAAGAAGATGTTTTGATGTCCAGCCATATAGAACCGAATCATCTGGTGTAATCCCAATAGTGGTGCTTAACATAGGCAAAAAATATATCCATATTACTGGAGGCAAATATTTAAATAGCTTTTCGAATCCGGAGTTTGATTTTAAATAATATATTAGACCAATAAGGAATACTATATAAACGAAAATTGCGTTTGGATCTTGGATAATAGCCATATATTTGTTCAATTATTCAAAAAGATTTAAGGTTGAATCGCTCGGACAAGTTAGTACCTGGGGAATCGTATTTAAAAACAAGTCGTAAGATTCTGGATGTTTATCCATAAACTCATCCCTGCTCATGATAGACCACTCAGAATCTGACGGACCATATTTTTGTCTTAAATCCCAGGCCGTGTAGATGATCCAATATGCATATTCCTGAAGGATTACCCTATTTCTCACGTCTACCTCATCAATATCTGAATATTGTCTTATATCATAGTCTCCAGCGATTATGGCACTATTTGTTTGTCTAAATAGATCAGAATCTGATGATAGACCCCACTTATCAGGCAAAGCATAGTGTAACCCTACATCTGTAACATGATGTAAAATATGTTCCACAACCTCCATTACCTGGTTTGGAATATCTTCCATGATGATATCACAAAGGCTATTAGCTGATCTAGTATTATCCCAGCTAGGTTCATCTGAATAAGATATATTCCAATCTTCACCATAAAACAAAGGAATAACTGTATTGTATTTGTAAAGACTTTCAATGACCTGCCTCTGCATATCAGTATCCGTGTCAGGCGTAATAGAAAACATTTCAGATATCGTATTCCCTACGTTTTGCATAAAATTATTAGATATCTCATCTCTCGCGATTAGGGTAATACCGCATACATCTAGCTTTTTAGTAAACGGTGGGTAGTTCTCTGTTGGAATAATACTTCCAACTGAATATATGTTTTCAGGAATATCGCTTATAGGAGTTGTGAGGATACAGTCTAAAGCAATTCTTGAACCGAGAACAACATTATCTGATTCTTTTTTAGTTGAGCATGAAAAGAAAATATATATAGTGAAAAGAAATAAAAATTCTCTCATCCTAATTGATCAGATTTATGTTTTAACTGACTGTAGGACATTACGCAAATCATTGAGCATCTCTTCTTTTTCATACGGAAGGGAGTCTACAAATTTATCAGCGCTTAACCCCGTAACGGTTACAGCTTCTTTTAATTTTTCTGACCCACTTTCTAAGTCCCCCTTTTTGAAATAAGATGCAGCAAGGTAGAACAGATTTTGCCTGAGCACCTTTACCTTTCGGAAACTGTCAACTGCCTTATCGTAGTCCCCGATCCAATAGTGACACATTCCCTCTTGGGCGAATAATATATCATGCGAGAATGGATCAAGTCTCATAGCTCTTTTTAATTCAGATAAAGCTTTTTCAACATCGCCAATATAAATAAGCATTAGGGCGTATCTTGATATGATATAGACATCACTGGGGCATAGCTCACGTGCTTTCTCAAAATGAAATTTTCCCAGTTTATAATCTTTTTCCATCCACATTTTAATTGCTCCCATTATTCGATGGGCTTCAGGATCATTTGGGTCTAGTTCAAGCGCGAGATGTGCGGACTCAAAAGCATTTTTGGATAACTCAGGGTCAGGATTT
>ERZ651768.1740-NODE-1740-length-15760-cov-3.164063_pt1 | contig 15760 bp, 13 predicted proteins | sample MGYA00514754_ERZ651768 | MGnify/ENA metagenome assembly ERZ651768
GATGGACCCCCGAATGTGGTTAATTCGTTACTCGGGCTGGTCGAAGCAACCGCAGAAGTACCAGTTGCTAACAAGATTCCGACTGCGAGAAACAGCCCGATACCGGCAGCTCGCAGTCGACGTATGTTTGGGTTGACATCGGAATTGTTGGTTTCGATGCTGAAGGTTTTGTTGATGTCGGGTCGCTTGTTCATGGCGGTTGGTTCCTTGTTTTTGGCTTGGAACCAGCTTGAAGAATTTGCGACTCGCGGCATATGGGCCACGTGCGTGTTTGCGACACCCGCATCTGCACTAGTCAGGTGTGCGTGTTCGGCTGATGCGGTTGAGTAATGAACGTTTGTGTGTCTCTTATTGGTGCGCTGCGCCACCCGCAGACGGACCGAACGTCAGACGGTTTCGTTGTTCGCGTGTTGAGTTCGGTGCGTAGGAAACGGCGTATTCGATATGTGACAGGTGTCGAAGTTGGTTGGAGTTTGTTGCGGGTCGCTAACTACGGTGCAACATCGGACCCTGGGGACGCGTCAGGAGCGAAATTGGGTCAGTTTTCGCGTGCGACGAGGTGTCCCGGTCCTGCTTCGATGAGTTCAACGAGTTCGGGTCCCTGTCCACGTGCCCACACTGGGCTGGGGATTTCGTCGGTGAGGAGTGGTCGGGTTCGTCGCTGGTGGGGGTCGGCGATGGGTACCGCGTCGAGTAGGCGACGGGTGTAAGAGTGGGTCGGATTTTCGAAAATTGCTCGGCGGGGGCCGAGTTCGACCACTTGACCCAGATACATCACAGCTACGCGGTGAGCGATGCGTTCCACGACTGCCAGATCGTGGCTGATGAAAAGATACGACAACCCCAGTTCCTGTTGAAGGTCCAACATCAGGTTCATGACCTGTGCCTGAACCGATACGTCTAAGGCTGACACTGCCTCGTCGGCGATGACTAATTCGGGGTTCAGAGCGAGGGCTCGAGCGATACAGACCCGCTGACGTTGACCGCCTGAGAACTGGTGAGGGAAGTTTCGAAGCATCGACCGTTCCAGGCCGACCAGTTCAAACAGCGTGCCGGCCCGTTCTTCAGCTGCTTCTCCGCTGGCAATGCCGTGCACCTTCAGGGGCTCAGCGACTGAGGTGCCGACCCGAACTCGCGGGTCGAGGCTGGCAAACGGGTCCTGGAAGACAATCTGCATGGTCTTGCGATATGGACGAAGTTCACGTGGTCCGAGGTGAGTGATGTCGAGGCCGTTGAGTACGACGCGTCCTTCGTCGGGGTCGTGGAGGCGGATGATGAGGTTGGCCAACGTCGATTTCCCACAGCCGCTTTCACCCACTACAGCTAACGTCTCGCCGTGGTCAATGTGGAGCGAAACGTTCGTTACCGCGTGTACCTGGGCGTGGCGGTCGGCGGGGAACCGCTTAGAAACGCTTTCTACGCGAACCAGTGGCTCGGTGTCAGTCACTGAAGGGTCCCCGCTAGGTGGAACGCTTCGGGGTCATCCTTGCCTGCCATACTGCCTAATCGGGGTACTGCACTGAGCAGACCCTGGGTGTATGGCTCCCTTGCCGAATGGAAGATCTGATCGACCGGTCCTTGCTCAACGACCCTCGATTGGTTCATAACGACCACCCGATCGGCGACTTCGGCGATCACCCCCATGTCGTGGGTTATCAGCATTACCGCAGTACCAGTCTCGACTTGGAGTTGCTTTATGAGGCCTAGAATTTGGGCCTGAATTGTTACGTCGAGCGCGGTGGTGGGCTCATCAGCGATAAGCAGTCGTGGTCCACAACATAAGGCGATGGCAATCATCACCCGTTGTCGCATACCGCCGGACATCTCATGCGGATATTGTCCGATCCGCTTGTCCGCCTCAGGGATCCGCACCAGATCGAACATTTCGCGGGCTCGGGCCATGGCTGCCTTGCGACTCAAACCCTCGTGGATACGCATTGACTCAGCGATCTGTTCACCCACCGGGTACACCGGGTTCAAGCTGGTGAGCGGCTCTTGGAAGATCATCGCGATCTGATTGCCACGGATGCTACGCATGGTGGCTTCGTCCTGGGTTAACAGGTCGAGAATCGAACCGTCGGGCATCGTGAACTCGGCTCGGCCCCGTGTGATTTTGGCTCGGGTACCCATTTCGATCAGTCGCATAATCGACAGGGCCGTTACCGACTTCCCTGATCCTGATTCGCCTACGACACCTAGCGTTTCGCCGGGTTCGATATCGAAAGTCACCGAATCCACCGCGACGAGATCGTCGAAGGTGACGGTCAGGTCGTTTAGGGCAAGGAGAGCCATCAGCGTCCCCGCAGTTTCGGGTTGAAGGCGTCTTGGAGGCCATCACCGATCAGGGCGATACTGAGCCCGGTGGTGACGATGGCTAGACCGGGGAAGGCGACGGTCCACCAGGCGGTGAGGGCGTAGCCCTTGTTCTTGCCCATTATTGACCCCCAGCTGATCGTGTTGATGTCCACCATGCCCAGGAAGGCCAGACCGGCATGGAAGAGAACAGCGATGACCACCAAAAGGCTGGCAGCTACCAGAAGGGGAGGCATGGCGTTGGGGAGGATCGTACGGGTCATAATTCGCAGGTCGCTGCATCCGATAGCGCGGGAAGCCTTCACGAACTCCATTTCACGCAACCGCAAGAACTCAGCTCGGGTAAGACGAGCCGGTAACGCCCACAGCGTGATGCCGATAGCGAGGGTCTCCTTCCACGTTCCTGGCCCCAGCAAATAGATGAGAACCAACGAAAAGAGCAGGGATGGCATCGCCTGGAAGATTTCAGTGAAGCGCATGAGCAAAGCGTCGACCCAACCGCCGAAGTAACCGGCCAGGCTCCCCACGACCAAACCGAGGCCCATGGCCATCGCCCCCGCGACCGCGGCGACGAATAGAGTCGTCCGGCCCCCGGTGATGACACCAGCGAGGATGTCACGACCCAGATAGTCAGTTCCCAATAATGGGCCCGCGTCGTCACCTGGACCAAGGAATGGTCCAGCTGCCATCTTGTGTGCCTCTACGCCGTAGATGCCGGGCCCAAAAATAGTGACGAGCACAACGAAGGTGAATACAACTAATCCCGCGACCGCTGCCTTGTTCCGCAAGAACATGCGGAAGGCACCACGGCCCCCGGTCTCAACCGATTCGATACCGATGCCCAGGTCGGTCATCGAGAACCCCCGACACGTATCCGGGGATCGATGAGACGATAGACAAAGTCAGTCAGCAGGTTGGCCAAGATGACCATGGCTGCCGAGAAGATCACGATGCCGACAACCATGGGGCTGTCACGCCGAAAAATCGAAGTGATCATCAGTCGACCGATCCCAGGCCAGGCGAACACGAACTCGACAAGCAAAGCGCCCGAGAGCAGGTTTCCAATCTGTAGGCCCGCCGCGGTGACCACCGGGATGATCCCGTTACGTAGGGCGTGTTTGTACACCACGACCCGTTCGTGCGCTCCCTTGGCTCGGGCGGTCCGGATGTAGTCGGATTCCAACACCTCAAGCATCGACGCCCGAGCCAGCCGGGAGTAGATGGCCAGGTAGATGATGCCGAGGCTGACTGCCGGGAGGACAAGATGCTGAAAAAAGTCGACGGTTTCGCCAAACCAGCCGCCTTCGTAACGAACGTCCTCAATGCCACCTACGGGCAGTACGCCCCATTTCGCGGCGAACACGACAATGAACATGAGAGACAACCAAAACACCGGGGTGGCAAAACCGACGAGGCTCATCACTGTTACACCGTGAGAGGCAGGGCTTTCGGGCCGTCGAGCGGTGAACACTCCTAGAGCTACGCCGATTATGACAGCGAAGAGGAGCGCAGCGCCGGCCAGCGCCACCGTCGCCAAAAGTCGATCCAAGATGAGGCCAAGGACCGGCTCACCAAAGTAGGTGGACTCACCCAGGTCTAGCTGGGCCACGTTGCCTATATAGGTTCCGAGCTGGACGAGCAGTGGCTGATCTAGCCCATAGTCAGCTCTTATCTTGGCCAGGAATTCAGGGTCGCCAACCCCTTGCTCCCCGGCGAGGTACAGAGCAGCGTCGCCCGGAGCCAACTGAACCAGGAGGAAGACTATGACCACCACTGCTAGTAGCAGTCCGATTGCCTGTCCTAACCTGATCCCGATGCTCCGGGCGAGAGCTGTCACACTCGTCTTTCTTTGGTCTAATTACCGGTTGTTGAGTTGGTTCTTACTTGTCGAGCCAAACGTTTTCAAAGCCCGAAAGTGGTCCCCACGCCCCGTCTGGCTGGTTCCTTACGTACAGCTGGTTGGCTCCAAAGATCGGCAAAGCGTTGATGCCGTAGAACGGCAACTCAATTGCTGTGATGACCTGGAACTCGTCGTACAGCGCTTTCCGTTTTGCGACGTCTGGTTCTGCCGCCGCGGCGTACAGCAACTCGTCGACCTTCTCGTTGCAATAGGCCGAGTTGTTGACGAACACACCAGGCCTAATGTTGGCGCACACGTAAGCTCGCTGGACGCCGATGACTGGATCACCCCAGTTGAAGTAGGCGTTCATGGTCATGTGCCAGGCGTCCGGACCGCCGAAGAAGATACCAGCCCATGAGGGCAGATCGGCTGCCTGGACGACCTCTACGCGGATGTCAACCTCGCCAAGGGCCAAAGCGATGTACTCGGCCACATTGCGCTGCTGCTCGTTCGGACCCGGAATGTAGTTGATCCTCAAATCCAAGCCGTCCGGGTACCCAGCGTCGTACAGCAACGAACGTGCCTTGTCCAGATTAACGTCGTAGCGCTCAACGTCTTCGTTATAGAACGGACTGGACGGATGGATGCCACCCAGTAGTTCGATGGTCTGCCCCTGGTGCAAGGTGTTAATCACGTAATCGCGGTCGATGGTGTACGCGATGGCCTGCCGCACCCGAAGGTCGCTCATGATCGAGTTGGCCATGTTGAACTGCAAGTGGTTCAACGAGCCGACGCCTCCCAGAAGGTCGGGAATAGCGACCAGGTCGGGGTTGTTACTTACCTTTTCGGCGTTAATAACGCTCGCGTACCCACCTGAATCATATTCTCCGCTTTCTAGGCCCAGCATCGTCGCGTCTTCGTCGGGGACGATCACGTAGATGATGGTGTCGAGGTAGGGACGATCGGGGATAAAGAAGTCCTCATAACGTTCCAGCACGATCTTTTGTGTGTTCTGGTACTCGGTTAGACGGAATGGACCCGAGCCAATTGCGCCCGCCCCGTTGTTCGGGTGACCCCTCATCTCGTTAATGGGGGTGCCGTCATCCATGATGTGTTTCGGCATGACCGGCATCATCACATCGGACGTGGCGATCCACAGCGCCGGGTGCGGGGTGGCAAGATGCAGCACCACGGTGAGGTCATCAGGTGTGTCGATTGACTCAAGCGGACCCCACATCCCGGTGAAGGGATGGTTTGCTTGGATCACTTCGATTGAAAACTTCACATCGGCTGATGTGATCGGTGCTCCATCATGGAACGTTGCGCCCGCTACCAGGTGGAAGGTTATGGTCAAACTGTCGTCGGAAACCTCCCAGGATTCAGCCAGGTATGGCTGGGGTTCCCAGTTGTTATCTAGGTGCGTTAGCGCAGCGAAGATTTTCGAACTGGGCTGCGCAATGCCGATTCCGGAATTGACACCGTGGTTGACGTTCGCCCCCACCTGAGTGGTGGCGATGACGATCGTTCCACCGTGCTTGGGTTGTGGAGCGGCCTCCTCTTCGGTTGCCTCTTCCTCTTCGGCGGCCTCTTCCTCTTCGGCTTCTGGCTCGTCATCACTCGCGGCTGCCGAGCTGCTTGAGTCACTGCTTGAGTCGCTGCTTGAGTCACTGTCACTGCTACCGCATGCCGCGGAAAACAACGACAACGCTGCGAGCAGGGTGATTATTTTGATCCATCGTTTAAACACTGTGTTCATCCTGTCTACCTCCGTGCATCAGAGGCGATCTGTCCCGCGAACACTAGCGGTCCTGAACGACCGAAGGCGCCGGTAATGGCTGCATGAGCAACCGTGGCCTTAAACCGCTTTCTCAACAACACCACGAGGAGTTCTGCAACAATGCCGGTTGAGTCGTCGCTCTCGTTGTACCCCCCGCTAATTGATTCACCTCAAAATTCGGTTTTCCAGCCGCCGGCTGCCTGAATTTGGGCACACTCGGTGACGATCTCGTGCCCGACGAGGTCAATTTGTTCGCGGATTTCCCCAACTTCACCAGATGGACAATCCATCTTCGCTACCACCAGGGAGTAACCCGCTTGCGCAAATTTCTCTAGGTCTTCCAACACCTGATCAGGTGTACCTGTACAGACCTTCCTCGGTATTTGACGAGCAAGGGGGTCATCACTGGCGGTAACTCTCAGCGTTGTGGCAGCCATCATTATGAAGGTGGAAGGGTCTCTCCCTGCGATCTCTAGATCATCTTTAATTATGTTCTGCAGGTCCACGTGTCGGTTCGGGACCGCGAAGGGATCAAGAAACACCGGATAAAATCCGTCGCAATGGGTTGCCGCGCGGTGAGCGCCGAGCGGTGATACTCCCCCATAGATGATCGGTGGGCGGGGCTGTTGCAAAGGTTTTGGATCCATCGAGATGTTGTCAAACGAGTAATGGGCACCGTCAAAGGAAACAAAGTCGTCTAACCAACTTCGCTTGTAGATTTCAATGCACTCAACTGTTCGCGTGCCACGCTCAGCAAAGTCCACGCCGAGCGCATCAAACTCCTCAGCCATCCAACCCGCGCCAACTCCGAGGAGAAGGCGACCCCCAGACAGCACGTCCACCGTTGCGAATTGGCGGGCATCGCTCAATGGCCCGCGATAGGGCGCTACGAGCACGCTGGTGCCGAGTTTAATTGTGCTTGTCGCAGAGGCGACTGCTCCCATCACTACAGCAGCATCCAGCATCTCGTGTCGCGGTGAGTAAGTGCGGGCTCCTGATTGGTTAGCAATATGGGCACTACTTGTTTCCGACGGCATACATACGTGGTCAGGAAACCAAATTGAATGAAAGCCGTTACGTTCAGCGGTTTGTGCCACCGCTACTGGTTCGAGCAACGCTCCTGGGACACTTCGGGTGTAGTTGTTCACGTCGTCTCGGTACCCAACACCATGGGTGTTCGCATATAGGCCAATCTGCATGGCTCACACTCCTTCAAATAGTGCTGTAATTATGGTCGCTAGGACGCATGCGAGGATTGGTCAAGAACCCAGCCTCTGCTGATTAAAGGAGTTGTTCCTTGACAGATCTTGAAAGCCGACTTCGTCGGCTCGAAGACATTGAAGAAATTAAACAATTGAAAGCCAAATATTGTCGGTTCTGCGATGAAGGGTATGACCCTGACGGGATCGCCAGTCTGTTCACCGAAGATGGCGTGTGGGATGGCGGTCGTACCTTTGGGTTAGCTGAAGGTAGGTCCGCCATTCGAAAGCATTTCGATGGCGCGGGGAGCAGAATTTCCATCGCGCGACATCAAGTGATGAACCCAATAATTGAGATCGACAACGAGTTCGCAACAGGGCACTGGCTTTTATTCCAACCCTGTACGGATGCGGCCAGTGGTAAGGCTGTGTGGCTGGCTGCCACCTATACCGATCGGTACGAGAAAGTCGATGGACGCTGGCTCATTGGCCACCTCAGCATTGAGGTAGCGTTTTTTTCGCCCTACGAAACCGGCTGGGCGGAACAGCAATTTCTCGATGGCCGGGAACCATAGCTTTTAGCGCAACTAGAAACTTCCGAGGCGGCTTTTAGCTAGGACTTAGTAGTTGCGGATGCCACGTTAAGCGGGGACTTTGACAAGCTGAAGACGCCAGCGAAGGCCCCGGAATTGGAATCGGGTAGTTCCTCTTGGGTGAGCGGTACCGCGATTTCGCTGACCTTAGGTCCAATTTTTTTGGCTACCGGCGTCAATGCCTCAAGATCGAAGCCGTACACGTTGGCCGCTACGCCAGCGAAGAGTTGCCTGCACTTTTCTTCGGGAACATCAAAGAAGGTTGAGCGCAGAGCTTCCAGCGAATGGGGAGTGGTTCCCTCTTCATGAGGAAAGTCAGATCCCCACATGATTCGATCGACCCCAACTGCGTCAATGTATCTGGCTTCAGGACGGGGCATGAAGCTTGCACCGATGTAGCAGTTTCGTGCGAAATATTCACTCGGGGTGAGTGAGAGCGAATGAATCACCTCTGAAGCAAACAAAGGCATCGTGCGGCTGGCACTGCTCGCTTTGATGCTTGTAACGGTGGGGTCCATTCGGCCAAGTTCGGGGAGAACCCACTGGATGCCGCGGCCTTGCTCAGTCCAAACCGCTTTCAACTTCGGGAAGCGTTCAAAGACACCAGCCAAGATGAGGTGGCTAAGTGTTCGTTTCGTCCAATCGCTGAATTCGAACATCATCACGGCGCGTGCCGCTGGAAGGTCCGCCCCTACCGTTGGAGCGCCAGTTCCTGGATGTTGATGGATTGGTAGATCCAACTCTTCGCAAATTGCCCAAATCGGGTCATACCGGGGGTCAAACCAAGGACCAACTGGGTGGTTGGCCGGGATAGCAGGTATGAGCACCCCCCCGATAACACCAGTTGCTGCTGCCGACTGGATTTCGGCGACAGCGGCTTGAACATCATGGGGCATTATTTGGATTAACCCGAGACGACGGCCTGGGGTTTTGGCACAGAACTCGACTAACCACCGGTTATGTGCGCGTAAACCAGCGGCCCTTGGAGCGAGAGTTTCTTTCGTATCAGGAAGATCAGCGAGTGTATGAACGGTGTTGAAAAACGGTGGGATTGTATTAGGGAAAACAACCTCTGCCGCAATGCCGTCTTCCTCCAGAATTTCTAATCGGTAATCGCTGTCCCAATTACGCGAAGCGGTGGCGTCAACGAGGTCATCAAAAGGGCTCTCGTAACTTGATGCCCAGGCATCAAAGTCGTCGTGCCATTTGGACTCTAGGTAGTCCTTGTACTCGTAGAGTTCCGCGCCAGCATGAGTATCGGAAGAAATCACTACGTACCTGTCAAGCGTGTCCCATTTATCTGTCATTTTGTCTCCCACGACATTGCTGTTATATCACACGTCTTTTCTTGCGGCATAGAGGATAGCTGGCTACGAAATCAGGCTCTTCCGTGGTTCACTGGCAGCGTTGCGACCAGCGATGAAACCGTAGGTCAACGCGAGGCCAATGGTTGTGCCAGGGCCCCAATACGCAGCGCCAGCGGGAGTCGCAACGCAATTGCCTGCGCCATACAGCCCGACGATGGGTTGGAGATCAAATCCCAAAATTTGTGCGCTTGTGTTAATGAGCGGGCCCCCGTTGGTGTCCAAAACACCTGCCCCGATCAGCGACGCGTAATAGGGACCGGTGTTCGACAGAGGGGCCATGGTGGGGTTTGGAGTGTCGTCGCGCTCCATCAAATTCCACGCCAACTCCATCATCGTTGATCCCCGTTGGAAGTCATGATCAACCCCTTCAATAGCAAAATTGTTAAAGCGATTGATTGTGTCGTCAAGATTCTGCACAAAATTCTCCGAAAGACGTATATCGCCGATGGTGTCACCCAACTGAATGAGGCGCCGATCGATTGCTTCTGAGAGAGCTTGGAGGTTGGGTGCTTCGATCACGTAATCGATTTGTTCGTTTGGGAGCGGCACCGGCGGACGAAACGGCACGTCGAGTGGCGAATCAGCTACTGCCTGATCCCAAATCATGAACAGCAAGGTGTTGGGAAAATCACGAGAAGAAGCGCTGTAATGAAGATGTACCTGACCGCGATCGTGGTAGGGCGCTTTTTCGTTGACTACCCGTCGACCAGTTCGGTCCACTTGAATCATGCTGTCCCCAAAAGGCATCCATAGAGATGGTGGCGAAGGCGAACGGAGCGCTGGCTCAACGACGACTTGTTTCCACCAGGCGCCGCTCATCTGCCCAAAGGATGCGCCAAGTCGGTTAGCGATCCTCAGAAAATCACCCTGTGCGTGAGGGGTGGCGCAACTCCCGAAGACTCGACCAGTTATGTGTCGACGAAGAAGCTCGCTGTTTTGTCCGAAACCTCCAGACGCGAATACAACTCCGTGTCGAGCTGCCGCAATAACTGTTCGGTGACCAGCGCGAATTTCAAGGCCGACGACTTCATCCGCGTCATTCACGATGGTGTCATGGACGCGATGCTCGAGCAACACAGTTATGCCCCTCTCGGTCGCTCCGCGCTTAAGTTGTTGGATCATGAACCCAGATCCGGGTCGGGGAGCTAAATGTCTACCGCGGGGCGCCCTGTTTTCGGGGAGATGTGCTCCGTAGTCTGGGAATTGAATGTAGTAATCCGTGTCGCTGACCTCTGCGACCAAATCAAGCGCCCCAACGTCAGTTAAGGCATCAATGGTGGTAGCCCCCTCGTCGTAGAAGGTCGCGAGCAAGTCGAATTCGTGTTGAGGTAAGCCAAGGGTTGGATGACCAGGCGAGAAGTATTGTGGGGCTGCTAGGCGCGCCAAATATTCCAGTGCGTGATCTTTTGGATCGTCAACGCCTTGGCTTCGCATCGAACTGTTGTTAGGAACCCAAGCAGTCCCACCAGAAAGACCCGTTGTGCCACCAACGTGCTGGTTTCCTTCAAACAAGATCACTGACGCACCGCTAAGGCTGGCGCTGATCGCTGCGCTGAAGCCGGCCGCTCCGCTCCCAACGACCAGTACATCCGCTTCGTACTCGTACAAATTCTCCGCCATAGCGCCCATTTTGGCCTCAAAACACTCACTGGGGCTGAAATTGTTACCCGCCCCGGGAATATGATGGCATTCCGTCCCGCTGAAAGCTGAAGAAGATATGTACTCGTACGACGAAACGAGCCGAACCCTTGAAGCCTCTTACCGGCTTCACTATCACGAAGCGGGCGAAGGCCCGGCGTTGATTCTGCTACACGGATCGGGTCCCGGCGTGACGGGATGGACGAACTTTGGCGCCAACTTACCCGTCTTCGCTGAACACTTCAGAACAATCATTTTAGATATGCCAGGTTTCGGGGGTAGCGCAAGCCCTGACTACGACCAGCAGTATCCGCAGGTTGCTGCGGAAGCGGTTGCGATGTTTATGGAAGGCATTGGTCTGGACTCCGCTCATCTTCTCGGAAACTCGATGGGTGGCAACGTTGCTAGCCACGTAGCTCTCAACTACCCGGATCGAGTTCAGCGGATGGTGATGATGGGACCAGGTGGGCTTGCCATAAATATTTTTGGACCGAGCCCAAATGAAGGTACCAAACGTCTCATTGAGTTCATGGGGGACCCGTCGCGGGAAGGGATGATCGCGTGGGTACGAACGATGGTTTCTGATCAAGCGCTGGTTACTGACGAATTGATTGACTTGCGGATGGAGAATGCTATGAAACCGGGGGTCATGGACTCGACGCGAGCTATCTTCGGCACCTTCTTCAAGTTCCCGGACCCGAACCCTTTGTGGTCCCGCGCTCACGAAATTCATCATCCGACTCTGATTACTTGGGGCCGCGACGATCGGATGTTGCCATTTGAGGGCGCGTTATTCCCGTTTCGTCAAATGCCCAATGCTGACCTTCATGTCTTTTCGAATTGCGGTCATTGGGCTCAGATAGAACGAAAAGACGACTTTGAGCGAGTCGTCATCGATTATTTACTCAATTAGGACACTCAATATGTCTCATGGTGTAACCGAAAAAATTGCAGACCAACGAGAGTTTTTTGCAGAGCAGGCCCTCGATGCGGAAGTGCTTGGGCGGCTATCGGCAGAAACGACCGAACGCATGAAAGCCACCGGAGTGGTGAGGCTGTTGCAACCTCCTGAACATGGGGGATACGCGGCGGATCCCACCGACTTCATGGAGGCTGTGATGGCGCTAGCCAGTGCCGACGCAGCAGTTGGGTGGGTGGCCGGGGTCATTGGTGTCCATCCCTGGGAGATGGCTTTCAATGACCAACGAGTACTCAAAGAGATCTGGGGGCAAGATGCCGACACATGGGTGGCGTCCCCGTATGCACCCAACGGACTCGCTAGCCCAGTTGACGGCGGCTTCGTTTTCAATGGCAAATGGGAGTTTTCTTCAGGGACCGATAGCTGCGACTGGATAGTGCTCGGTGGCTTCGTTGAAGGGGAAGGGCCTGTCGATGGGATCCCTCAGATGTATCACTTCCTACTGCCGCGCTCCGACTACGAAATAGTGGAAGGTTCCTGGAACGTCATGGGGTTGAGAGGCACAGGAAGCAAAGACATTATTGTCAAAGATGCTCTCATCCCGGACTACCGGGTACTTAACGCTACAAAGGTCTTCGATGGCACAGCTGCCATAGAAGCAGGTCGCGATGAGGCCCTGTACAGAATGCCTTGGTCATCGATTTTCCCGGTAGCTCTCAGCGCCGCGGTTGTAGGCATTTGTGAGGGTGCGATGACGTGTCATTACAAATATCAGGCGACTCGCACTTCGATGATGGGGCCTATGGCTAAGAATCCCTATCTGTCGTCACGAATCGGTGAAGCTGCTTCGGAAATCCACGCATCGAGATCGCAACTGCTTTACAACCTTTCGGATATGTATGCACTGGCCAAAAAAGGAGTCGAAATTCCCTTGGAGATGCGGATTGTAGGTAGACGTGATCAGGTACGCGCTGCCCGTCGAGCCGTTGACGCCTTCGACGACGTCTATATCCGGTCGGGTGGTGGCGCCATTCGAGATGAAAATCCGTTGGCCAAATGGTTCCGAGATGCACACACGGCAATAAACCACACCATCTTCGCGGCGGAGGCCATGTATCACGCGCACGCGGCCATGATGATGGGCCAGGAACCGACAGGGTTCACTCGGTTGCTTGTGTGACCTAGAGCGCCGCGTTGCCGACCCGGCAGCCAAAGTATGAAGATGCGGAGGCTTCCTGGCTGGTTTAGGCCATCAGCTCCTTTTGCGAGGCATAAAAGTCACCAATTGGGCCAAACCGGTCGGTATCTCCGAAGGTCTCCTCGGTCCACGCAATAAGTTCCTCTTCTTCCATGCCTGGATCCCACGAAGTTGCTTGTGGCTGGGGAACATGAAATGGGCTGTCGCAAAAAACCTCAATCCCGTTGCCCTCAGGGTCACTGAAGTAAATAGACCAAGCATTGCCATGCGTGAGCGGTGCCAGCTTGGTGGCGCGGCCGTCGGCTTCCAAGGCTTCAATTGTTCCCTTGACATCCGCGAGACTGTCCACTCGAAACGCCACATGACCCAGGTTGTTAGAAGCGTCTGAATTTTTGCGTATCTGAAAAAACGCGAACTGGTGATGGTGATTCGGGTCGCTTGACAAGAACGCGATCGCGGGGCTGCCTTCTCCCGCAATCAAACCACGATCGTTGACCGTGAAGCCCAATACGTTCGTGTAAAAGTCAACCATGTCGTCCATGTCGGCCACGTACATGAGCGCATGCGAAAGTTGGAGTGTCATAGAAGCTGATACTACAAGAGTCGCGGTTCCCCGAGTTGGGTGAACTGTTTGCAGCGGGAATGCGGCAGAGTTTGGGCGACTTATGAGTGACCACACACGGCACGTGCAGCAGCCTCAGCGCCTTTCACCACTAAAGGAAAGTACTGGTGTGCCGACAATTCTGGCCGAGCGTCAAGCCACCCCACGATCATCAAACTGCGGACCGCGAGAAAGGTATCGATCGACTCAATCTCCTCGTCGGTCACAGTGCACACTGAACGGTAACCCTCAACGAGAGCCTTGCGAGCGTCGGCGAACCAGAGTTCGCCGACACCAGGGTGCAGGGCACAAGCTAGTTCGTGGCTGAACCAGCCAAATCCGGCGTCATCAAAGTCGATGACGGTGAGGTTGTCGCCATCGTCCATCAAATTTCCGAGATGCAAATCTGAGTGAATCAGACCAAACCGGTCGGGCCCCTTGGGCAACTCGGACAATTCGTGTCGCAGAATATTTCGAGCTTCGTTGAATAGCGCCCGCTGGGAATTACTGAGGCCTTCTACTTCCCAAAAGCGGCCCCAGAGTGGATCGGGACCTAGCAACCCGTCAAGGTCCCAGCGTCGTCGTTGGAAGCCTTCAGGTGGGTCCCAACCTGTGTGATGCTCTCGGATTTTCCCAGCTAATTTGCCGATAGTGGCGTAGTGCGCAACCACGCCTTTGTCAGCATTTGTCAGCGGCCCACCCAGCGGCGATCCCTCAACCCACTCGACCACACCAACCATCCGCTGCTCTCGATCGGGGCCAGCGCCAACCTCCACAGGACAATAATGACCCCCATTGAGCATCGGTAAAGCCGCCGGTACAGGTATGTCCGCCTCCGCCAACGAAGCGACCCACTGCACTTCGGACTCAAGTTCGGCCTTGCTGTTGTAACCGGGCCGATGTAGTCGCATCACTACCTGCTCGCGATCGGGGAGACCCACTCGGCATACGACGTTTTCACTGTGAGATAACACCTCGATCGCAACCGGTTTAAGCCCCCAAGCGGGAGCAACGGCTGCCGCGGCCTGCACGAACTGTTCAGGAGTGGGCATTTGCGACGGCAGCGGTGAAAACATCGAGAAAAGCAGCTGCATCATCATGGTCGAACACCAGTGGTGGACGAATCTTCAACACGTTGCCGTACTGTCCTGCCTTGCCGAGCAACATGCCACCAGACTTCAACACCTCCACCATTTGACGTGCTCCTTCAACATCGGGTTCATTGCTGCCGGGATGAACCCAGTCGATGCCTATAAACAGACCCGTACCACGTACGTCTCCCATCCGCGGGTGGTCGGGCTGAAGAGCGGTAAGTGAGGCCCGTAGACGGTCACCCACCTCTGCGACGTGATGCACCAGTCTTCGATCAGTGATCTCGTCGATGACTGCTGCTCCAGCAGCAGCCTGAAGCGGTGAGGAAGCAAAGGTGTTGAAGTACCGTTGTCGCCGTCGGAATCCACTAATCAGGTCATGACTGGCGGCCATCGCCGAGAGGGGGAATCCGTTACCCATTGGCTTACCCATACACACCACGTCGGGCACGAAGCCGTTCATCTCATAACCCCACCAAGAACCGCTTCTAGCGAAACCAGCCTGAACCTCGTCGGCAATTACGAGGCCACCAGCATCACGTACTACGCCCACCGCCTCGGCGAACCAGCCGGCGGGGGGGTTGGGGAGACCTTCGTTTGCCAAGATAGAGCACAACATCAGCCCCGCGAACCCGCCCTCGTCGTCGAACGAAGCGATCGTGGAGGTGAGTTCATCGAGATGACGCTGCAACAAGTCGATGTCGCTAAGACCTGCTTCCAAGGGTCGAAACAACTGTGGCGTCGATATTGATTTCACTCCGCTTCGCTCAGTACCGACAGGAAGCCATGACAGACGACCTACGAGCGATGAATTGCCATGGTACGTAGCGTCTGTGCAAATGATGCCCCTCTTACCGGTCGCACCCCGGGCCAGCGTAAGAGCCATTTCAGTGGCCTCAGTGCCGCTACAGCCCAAGATCGCGGCCTCGATTCCGTCGTGATGTAGCCCGACGAGCCGCTCGACGTAGTCAACAACGCCGTCATGCAGGTAGCGGCTGTGCACGTTGAGGGCTGCAGCCTGCTCAGCAAGTTTTGCGACGACATGAGGATTGGCGTGCCCGACGCAGGGAACATTGTTGTAGAGATCGAGATACCTGCGGCCAGCTACGTCCTCAAGCCAGACTCCCTCCCCTTTCACCAACTCGAGCGGTTCGTCGTAAAAGAGCGGAGCATCGTTGCCCATCACCCGGCGATGGCGATCCAAAAGTTCGGTCATGCCCAAGT
>ERZ651768.1741-NODE-1741-length-15758-cov-3.474523_pt1 | contig 15758 bp, 15 predicted proteins | sample MGYA00514754_ERZ651768 | MGnify/ENA metagenome assembly ERZ651768
GAGGCCGATCTCTCTGAACGGTGCGTTGTTCGATGACCCATTTCATGTATTCCAGATATCTTGATGTCATTTCCTCGAGTGGAGTTGGTCCGAATGTACGAACAGGTTCTCGAAGCCCACTTTGCCATGCCCTAAGTAACAATGTGCCGTAATCGGCGACATGATCTGAATGGTTATGAGTGATGAATACGCCTTGGATATCGCGGGGCGAGATGTTGGCGAGAGCCATCTGGCGAGATACCCCGTTGCCTGCGTCAATGATATAAACACGCCCCTCAATAATAAGAGCGTTTGACGGTTGTGCCCGTGCTTTCTTGATACTAGGTCCACCGCCTGTACCAAGCAAGACTAACCGTGAATTGGACCAGAGTAGCTGATGGTTATTTGCGAGCACCTGTTTATAGTAGCATCTAGACGGATGAATGGGTTAGTTGCTTGATCTCTGTGCACAAAATCGATTGAGTGCGCTATGGTATCAAGGGTTGCAGGGGTTGGATAAATTGGAAGTAATTCAACTTAAAGCGGAATTCACAGCCGATTTCTCAATACTGATACTTTAGAAAATACTACGATGGACAGCCAACAAGTAGCATCAAGAGTTTGACCTTAATTAGAGCCTTACTCAGCGGTTTCTGATGGGAGTCCATGGCCCTGGCGGTCCTATAGAAGGTTTACATACAAGACAATCCCGAAAACCTTGATTGTAAGCTTTTGTCAGAGAAGTAAAATATCTCCGATTTTCAGGTTTTGTTCGTCGACCAGGAGGGCAATTGGGGCGGCAAACAATGTTGGTAGTAATGCAAGCATTGAACTGTACTTCACTCACCTAAATTGACTCTCCCGGCTCGTAATCCAGCTATTTTGAAGCGGCTGCGGCCTTCTGGCTTCTGTGAGATTCACTGATTTGGTATTCCTCGATAATCACTCCTACACTTCTCACGTTGCCATTCAGCAATGCAGGGCCAATCGCAAACAAGGCCACCAACAATCCGCCTAGGGCAACGGCGACAGGCACACCATCACTTCCGTTGGCAAGTAAGCTGGCTAATCCGCCCGCGAAAATACCTCCTAGAGGCATTATGCTCCAGGTCATTCCATAGAATCCCATTACCCGACCTCTCATGTTGTCTGGCACCATTAGCTGCAATGAGCTCATGATGGAGATCATGTAAATAGAACTACTTGCCCCCATAAGGAACATGAGCGACATGGCCAAGATGTAATTTCCCAATAGCTGGGTAGAGTATGCAAAAGCTGCAAGTAATAATCCGAACAAAAAAGAACCGACAATTATGAGCCAACCTCGTTGCCTGAAGTTTCCAATCCGCCCAATAACTATTGTCATCCCCAGTGCTCCTACTCCTCCAAGCCCCATGAGAACACCCTGACCATCGGCACCGACCTTCAATATTTCCACAGCAAATACCGGCATCATTGGTATGTAGGACATTCCGAAAAAACTGTTGAAGAACGTCATAGATATCAGGAAAAGAAATATGTTGTTGCCGGCAATAAATTTGACACCTTCCAATAAACCACCTCTAGGGGAACCAGATTGCTTCCGACTCTCACCCGAACTTCCTGTCGGAGTGGGAACCTTTGACGGTATATCAATCAACATTACTATGACCGCCATGGCAAAGAAGCCCAGTGATGAAAGCAGGAATGACGTTCCTTCCCCAGCAAAAGTGATTATTAGTCCAGCAAACGCCGGCGCCACTATTCGGGTTCCCGTCCAGATCGCTGAATTCAACGCAACAGCATTCATCATCACCTTATGGTCAATCAAAGCAGGGTATAGCGCCTGCCTCGCGGGCTGGTCAAACGCGTTAACCGCGCCAGCTAAAAATGCCAATATTATGACGTGAATAGGCTGAACGATTCCGGTAAATGTCAATAGAGTGAGGACAATTATTAGAAGTCCATTTACGGTTTGTGTGATCGCTATGAGCCTTCTACGCTCGAGCCTGTCCGCTAATACACCGCCGAAAATGTTGAGTACTATAGAAGGAATTGCACTCGCAAGTCCTACATAGCCTAAATATATTGGATCTTGTGTGAGTCTGTGTATTATCCAGAATTGGCTGAAATTTAGCATCTGGAATCCGCTTACAGAAGCCAAAGTACCGAACCAGTAAGCCCGATAAGCAGAATACGCCATTGCCGGGCCTAAGGCCCGCGTCATCATTGCCGAAAGCATTACTCGGTGGCTGACTCCCTTCGTCGCATCAGACCATTGTACAGTTGAGTGCCTCGATTGACACGTAGGCAAGAATGACGGAGCAAATATCGCCGTATCGCATGTGATACATCTAAATATTATTGGAGGGCGAGAAATGATTGTAAAGACGATTGAAGAAATTTGTGGTTTATTGAACCGTAACGAATCTAAAGCAAAATGGATACGTGATCGCCAGCTTTAAAGCGATTCAGCCAGATTGGGATTGTAGGAGAACTATTGTTTATAGGGCTCCTGCCAGGCTCTCAACTGTAAGTTCAATATTCCTCTTGATCAATTCGGTGCATAGAGCCTGAAGAATCAGTCTTTGGGATCAGAATTACCACTAACAAGAGTAGAAAACAACGCCGCTCAGACAACACGTAAACTTTGAAATAAATGAGATGATCAACAGGATGTAAATACGAAGGAGTTAACTATGGATTACGAATTGACATCAATCTTGGCTCAGACTGCGACAGGGGTCGCAACTCTGGCGGTTGCTGTGTTTCTTAGTTTTCAACTGAGATTGCAACGTGCGGAGTCAGTTATCTCGGCTCAGGGTGAATTAACGTCTGGTTTAGCTAACACTGTTAGCGATATATACACCGATCATGAGCTTACCGATATCTACTTAAGGGGCATATCAGAATATGGATCGCTTAACAAAGAAGATAAGCATAGATTTAATATATTTATGTGGACATACTTCCTTCAAATACAACAACTTTGGGAAACAGGGAAACGGGCTGAAAAAGTCAGAATATATGCAACTATAATGCTCAATACTGGGGAAGGAATAGTTGACTGGTGGGACAACATGGGGCGATTCGTCTACCCAAGTGAATATGTTGACTATTTAGATTCTCTACTTGAAAGAGGTAACTAGGAACCTAGCAAAAATACGATTCTTTAGGTGGTTACCTTGTAGAGCTCCCGAATACTTGCTACCTGCGTATTGTAAGGCTAGCACCGATCAAAAAGATGCCCCCAAAGCCGGCCAGAACAATGATTTCGGTTCCGAAGTCAAGTAAGCTACCTCCCTTCAACATAATTCCTATCAACATATCGACCGCATATCTCAGAGGTAGTATTGCAGAAATTTTTTCCAGTACCAACGGCATACTATCAACCGGTACTATGACTCCTGTGAGAAAAATCTGCGGGACGATTATGATAGGTATGAACTGGACAACCTGGAATTCATTGTTTGCGAACGTGGATACTAATATTCCGAGGCTGACAGCTACTACGGTTAGCAACATCAATACCACGAACACTTGCCAAATGTCCCCTTGATATGAGACTGGCAGGATCAGTACCGTATATCCAAGTATGACGGCTGATTGCAACATAGCAAAAAGTAGGAATCCAAATAAGTATCCGACCAGCAGATCGGCCCTAGAAACTGGGGTGATATGCAATCGTTCGAGAGTGCCTTGAGATCTCTCTCTCAAGAAACTCACGCCTGTAAGTAAAAAAGTGAAGAATAGTACAAACACTCCTAATAAAGCAGGAGCAATGCGATTCAGAATAGCTTCTTGGTCAACTAGGCTAAACCCGACTAAGGACATAACTACGACAGGGGCTACAATTATGAGTGCTAGGGATCTGTGATCCTTGACGATTTGGCGGATTACCCTGTTCGATATCGCCAGGGTTCTATCAAAGGTCATTGGGTTTCTTTTAACACATAATGCAAAAATGCATCTTCAAGGGTAGCTCCTAACGATCCAACTGCTGCCCGCAGCTCATCTGGGCTTCCGTCAGCTACAATGCGACCTTCTTGTAAAAAGATCAATCTATGGCAATGGTTTGCGTCATCCATGGTATGACTAGATATAAGAATGGTAATCCCAGCGTTTGCCAAAGAAATAAAATGATCCCAGAAGCTCGCTCGTAATTGAGGGTCGAGCCCCACGGTAGGTTCATCCAAAACGAGCAACTCCGGGGAATGTACTAAAGCGACAGCTAAGCTCACTCTCTGTCTCATGCCACCACTTAGACTAGATACCGAATCTCGTCGCCGATCACTAAGGTCTACGAGAGATGTGACTTTATCAACCGCAACGGTTCTATCCTGTTTGTTGGAAATGCCATACATTCGTCCAAAAAAATGCAGGTTCTCCTCGATAGATAATTCTTGATAGAGAGCGCTGAGTTGCGGCATATAGCCAATCCTGCCGAGGTTGTTTCTGTGAAACTGATCTCCAAGAACTATTACCGAGCCCTTAACTGGTTTAAGCAGCCCCATCAGAATGCGCATTACCGTAGTTTTTCCGGCCCCGTTGGCCCCTAAAACCCCGCAAATTTCTCCCTTTGGTATTCTGGTGGTCAGTTCACTAATAACCTCTAGCTTGCCATACGAAAAGCTAACCTTCTCAAATTGGACAGCTATATCTGATGTTGTCATTATTTGTTCCCTGTTAAACGGTCTCTCTTCAGCGCCAGTAATCCTTAAGATCTCTTCTGTAAAAAATTCCGTAATGGTGAAATCTTGATCCTCTAACCTAGGTACCAGTGTACTTGAAAGAGTGGCAACTGGAATTTAAGAATATCGAAAAATTGGTAGTGACGATGAACAGTAGATTCGGGCAGATGGCATGTTGGGTCGTTGTGAGGAGAGATCCTGTCTATAAGCTAAGAGCTTTATAGCCCAAGGGCTTTTGCCACCGGTTCATTTACAACCTGACCTTCCTTGGTGTTAACTCCTAGAGAAAGGGCAGTATTGCCTTTTATTGCGCCTGTAACTCCATTCTCCGCAATCAGTTGTATATATGGCATCGTGGCGCCACAAAGGGATTCAGTAGCTGTTCTGGGGACGGCCCCAGGCATGTTACGTACACAATAATGGATGACGCCTTCGTCTACGTATATAGGATCACTGTGTGTCGTTTCGCGACTTGTCTCAATGCATCCGCCCTGGTCGATGCAAGCATCGATTATGACTGATCCCTTTTGCATAGAACGAACCATAGTTCTGGTTACCAACTTGGGAACAGCGCCTCCGGTATCTCGGACTGCTCCGATCACGACGTCGGCCGCTTCAACAGCCTCCGCAATAGCATCGTTAGATGAAATCCCGATTTCTAAAAGCTTGTGATTTTCTAGACGGTTTTTCAGTTCCACAAGTCGGTGCTCCCCTCGACTTAGTACGGTTACTTGGGCACCCATATTTAATGCTAATTCAGCGGCATTAAATCCGGCTACGCCAGCCCCCAGTATAACTATTCTTACGATAGATACCCCTGATACGCTACTTAAAAGCTTACCTGAGCCACCCTGGGAGCTTTTCAGGTAGTGAGACCCTACATCGACCGCTAGTCGACCGGTTAAGGCACTCATAGTTTTTAGTATAGGTAAAGAACCATCTCCCAGTTCCATCGTCTCGTAAGCGATGGCGGTTACCCTCTTATTTATGAGAGCCCCAGCGAGCTCCGGGTTAGCACCTAGGGAAAGAAATGAGAACGTTGTGAGCCCAGGGTACAGCAGGCTCCACTCGAATTCCTGGAACTCTTTCACTTTCACGATCATTTCCGATGAGGAATATAGAACATCGGGGCTCATAATCATCTCGGCCCCTTTCTTGGCATAACTAGTGTCTGGTATGCCGCTGCCAATACCAGCATGGTGCTCAACTAGTACCTGATGTCCCCGTTCTACAAGCACTGCGGTACCTTCAGGTGTCATTCCGACCCTTAGTTCCTTATCCGTAGTTTCTTTCGGGACGCCTATGATCATGATGCGTTTTCGTTGATTTTGTATAGCCTGACTGCGAGATGACAAAACGGAAACGTTAAGTGGACATTTCTACATGTTGAAAAGCGCGCGGTGAACTACAAGACATTCTACTCTTTCGCAACCATCTTTCGCTGATAGGAGTATCAACCACTAGGGCGTCCCTAACGCGGACAGGGCTACGTTGGTAAATGGAGTGGTTGAAGTGTACGGCTGAGGGAATTTTTCGAGATAGATTAATACAGTTATTCGATTAAGACCGGTCTAACCACAGTTCTGCAAATCTAGAAAATACTCTGCAATAATTCCACAGTCTCATCCCTGCCTATGGACCTGGGCAGTACGCCCATCCGATCCCAGCGGATGTTGTTGATGAGTAAATCCATCTCCTCCATCTTGATGCCCAAATTACTTAGCTTCGTTTCCAGCCCACAAAGCGCCATGATAGTTTGTATGCGGTTTACGGCTGCTTCTAAATTACTCACTCCGAGAGCGCCGTACAGGGGAGCTAATTTGTGTTCAATCACGGGAGCAACCCATCGTAAGAAGGGTACAAGAGTTATTCCCACCGCTTGTCCATGCTCCACACCCCAATACAGAGTTAAAGGGCTTCCTATGGCATGGCATACATTTGGAGGGCTGTTACTGTACCCAATCCCGGACATGGTCGCGGCCAGTGCGCAGGAGGATCTCGATTCCATATCTCCGTCAACGCAGGAGGCGACCAAGTTCTCGTTAAATAACCGGATGACATTTAGAGCCAACGCATCGGATATCGCACCTGATTCGGTGGACCAGTAGGATTCGAAAGCGCTGGTGAATGCATCCATACCTGTTACGGCAGCAAGGTTCTGATTCATACTCATCGTCAGCTCCGCATCTACGATGGCTGCTGTAGGGAACATGAGCGGGCTATTCAAACCGGTAGAGCTCTTATTTGTCATATCCCACAGAGTGGACCCAGAGGTTACCTCACTGCTGCTACCAGAGGTGGTCGGCACTGCTATGAAAGGCAGGCTATTCTGTACCAGCTTACTCTCACCTCCGATGTATTCTCGCACCTTGCCTGTGTTGGTAGAAAGAATTGCTGCGGCTTTTCCGAGATCAAGAGCACTTCCACCGCCGACTGCCACCACCACGTTGGATGATGATTTGGTACAAGCCTCAGAAGCTTCGTCTACAAGATCAGGTGTCGGAAAGGGCAAGGCACGATCAAATAGAGTAACCCTGCTGCTGCCTATAGACTCAAGGATCTTAGAGAGCGTTCCGCTCTCCCGCAGATAAGTTTGACCGGTAACGAGGAAAACTCGACCTTCTAACCCCACGGCATTGTCTATCACTTCCGGAAGCCGAGAAAGAGTACCGGCACCAAACAGTATTTTGGTTGGGTTTAACCAGGTGAATGCCATGTTATTCATCGAAATTCCATCATTGTTTGCATAGGTTAATGTCTCCGCCATGCCATGATAGTAGCATTTTCGGCAACGCATGTTGTGGTAGAAAATAGCGCATATGTAGTTTAATCTCGAGTAGGAAAGATGGATGTGATAGATAAAGCATATTATGGAAGCATAGAGGTATTTTAGGAACTGGAAATATGCGGCAGATCAACTACTTGGAAACTGATCCCGGAACTGACACGCTTGGAGGTGTAATGATTATTTCCGGTTTGGTTTAGAGGTTTGTACGAATCCTAAGAATTCGAACGAGCACTAGGAGTATTAGTACTCCATAAACATTTGCTGCAAGATTTTGTTGTTCCTACTGGTTATTAACCCCAGCATCAAAAGTATTCTCGCTTTTTGTGGCTGAAGGTTATCGGCAACTATGAAACCTAACCTTGTCACGCGTGGTGTGATAACGGTTCTACCCGCAGTAGACCTTGATGCTAGAACTACTGGAATTCCTTCTTTTACTGCTTCTGCTCCAGCACCTAGCATTTTCGGAGGAAAAGTTCCAGAGCCAAAACCGGTCATTATCATTCCATCTGAATGATTTCGGCGTACGGCGTCTATAAGCAGACTATCGGAGCCTCCGTAGGCATACACGATGTCTACTCGTGGAAGATCTGTTATGTCGTCAACATCGAAGGCGCTTGAGGAGGTATGTCTACGAGTAGGTTCCCTATAGAACACCACCTGTCCATCTGAATCAGCATAACCCAAGAATCCGAGTTCGTTTGCTCGGAAGGTCTCAATACGTAGAGTATTGGCCTTTTGTACGTCGCGAGCGCTATGAATTTCATTATTTAGGACCGTGAGAACACCTTTGCCTACCGCCTCTGGGCTAGTCGCGACTCTAATGGCATCGATTAGATTGAGGTCTGCATCTGTACCGACTGCCGTGGGTGGTCGCATTGCTCCGGTGACAACTACAGGTTTTTTAGACTTGATAGTCAACTGCAGGAAATAGGCCGTTTCTTCCAATGTAGCAGTACCATGTGTTACCACAATTCCGTCGATGTCTTCTGTTTTCAGGAGGTTATTGATGCGATGGCTTAATCGTAGCCATTCAGTAGGGCCGATGGCCCCGCTACCTATGCTTATCAAGTTCTCACTTTGTATATCGGCTATATCGTTGGCTTCAGGAATTCGATCTAGGGATTGTTCTATAGTGAGTTTTTTGCCTAGCTCGGCGTATTGAGTGTAATCGAACCTATGCAAGCCTATGCCGGCAATGCTGCCTCCAGTGCCTATGATGTTAATTCGCGGTTTTGATCTTGACATAAGTCTGGCCTCCACTGTTCACCGGCGTCCTAAGTCTCAGACTTCAACTATGATTTCATCTAGAAATGTCGGAAGAATGTGTAATCAAGATTCAGTACAAATTCCGGAATCTGCTTATTGCGTGACTACAAAAGAGTGAATCGGTTTGGATTCGGACTTAGGTCTACGCGATTGAAAGTAAATACATAGAAGAGAAAAGGAGTCTATTGGGTTTCGTCTTCCAGAATAACATTCTTTAAGGAAAAACTAGTTAGACAGTTCACTCATCCTACCACTAAGAGTGTGCTTGAATATTTCTATCAAGACCTATTAGCCCTACTAAACTCGCTTCCGTGTGGCCTAGGCAGTAAACAGGAACATATATGAACGTTTAAGTTATTTTAGTGAATCCCCCTGATTTGTCGCGGCAAGAGAGCGGCCAGTTGCCAAATAGTGACTGGCCGCTTATGTCCAATCTACTCCAGGGAAACCTTTTTGATCAGTCTGTAAAAGTATCGTTTGTCAGACCCACTATGCTGACTACTTCCACTCCCAAAGTTCCCAAGCTGCATTTCCTTCAGCATCCACATCCCAGTTGTAGACAACAGCAGCCCCATTTAGGCTGGCAAGGGATGGAGCTGAGGTTCGAAAATATACAATGCCCTTAAATGCAGCACCTCCGTCCTCAGTAAATGAGCCGACTCCAGAGGCTGTAAAAGTAGCCATTCCGTCCGCAGCTATAACAACTCCTGAATTCGGGCACTCCCCAAATATTGTGCCGTCCGGTAGAACCTCAGACTGATAAGTAGCCATTGCTTGAAAAATTTCTGCTCCCGCCAAGGTTCCAGACCCACTTGTCACCGCGACTTCAAATCTGGGATTTGCACCATTTGCAGGCAAAACCTTTTGTGTAGTAATACATTTCATAGAACCTAATTTCTCTGCCGGCATATTTTTATCTCCATCTGGATTTTTAACTGATAAATTGAGCCGGCGCAGTATATATGAAGAAAATTAGCCTGTCACATTCACACAATGAGGTGAATCTATGTCCGTCTCGCCGTCCTTAAGCAAAGATATTAGGTACCTCACACACTAGCTTAAACCGAATGACAAACGGGGTGAGGCCGTGGAACGCTGGGTTGAAGGAGCGTTATGAAGAGCTAGGTGGTACCACTTTTGGTACCACTTATAGAAATGTCACAGGGTCGGGGGGTGGCGGAAGGTCGAGACCTGCGCTTGCGCAGGAGTGTGAGCCGGCTGGGATTCGAACCCAGGACACTCGGATTAAAAGTCCGATGCTCTGCCAGACTGAGCTACCGGCCCACGATTATTTGAGCAATAGTAGGAATTGTATTGGTGTTAGGCGAAGCCTTTCAATAGACAAGATAGGTTACATCTACTTACCTTAAGCTACCCCGGTCTATTGGAGCTAGTTCACAGAGAAAAGAACTATAGCGGAACCAGTATTTTCCGATAATATGGTCGTTATTAATGGTGCCCCACGACCGGGAATCGTTACTCGCAACCCTGTTGTCACCTAAAACGAAATATTCTCCAGAATTTACGATCACAGGGCCATAGTTTGAAGTCGAATTAGATCTTCTGAGATATGGCTCCGGTACCTGCATTCTGTTTACAAAAACATCTCCATTCTTGATTTCTACCTGGTCTCCCGGTACGCCTATAACCCTCTTTACAAAATGACGTTTTCTGTCATTAGGATATTCAAAAACCACCACTTCACCCCTCCTAGGTGGATGGAAAGGGAATAGCAAATTTCCTTGGTGTTCATCTAAGCTAGGTAAAACCTCGTTGTAAGCCCCGGTGTCGAAGTTGGAGTAGATGATTTTGTTGGCGAGCACGCAATCCCCTTCCTCTAGCGTCGGGGTCATGCTAGAACCTTCCACCTGGTAGTTTTGGACGGTTATCTGTAACGTCACGAAGACCAAACCAGCTAGGATTATCGTTTCGATTACTTCTCGAAGCAGGGGTGTCTTTTTTCTTTCGAACTTGTACATCGCTATGAAATTATAGTCGTAACTGTGCAAATAACCGTAAACGATACGCAAAACTATCACTCGTTCGTTATATGCTTTATGCAGGATACGTAGTTTTATAACTGGTTTTAGGATCTAAATTAGATGAAGAATCTTTTGTTATTAAATGCTCATTTGTTGATATTTTTCTTATTCTTGTTAAACATCGGATGTACCACCAACGGTGAAGCTGCCGAGAATCCGGAATCTACTTTCCCGGCGCCGGTGTACGATTCAGAACCTGCTCTGCAGGACATCAACTCAAACTTAGGGAGATCTCCGAAATCACAGGGATCAATGCAGATACAAGCGGCCTCTTTGACTCAGAGAGGAATAACTGTAACTGGCTCAGGGTCAGTAAGCGTAGAACCGAACCTTGCTATTATGAATATTGGAGTGGAGGTTCTCGCGAAAACAGTAAACGTGGCCCGTTCGGCTGCCGCTGACGCAATGGATTCCGTTACTGATACGCTAAAAAAAGAGGGTGTTCACGATATAGATATACAAACCAGACGATTCAATATTTCGCCTCGTTATGATTATGAGGAAGTGATAGTTGATGGGCGTCATACTGGGAAACAGGTACTTACTGGGTATGTAGTAAATAACTCAGCAATAGTGAAAATTCGAGATCTCGAAAACGTTGGTCAAATAGTTGACAAAGCGGCAGACGCTGGTGGCGATTTGGTTCGTATCGACGGGATTTCATTTACCGTTGAGAATGATGATCTATACCTCTCCACACTTCGGAAACAGGCAGTTGAGGATGCATTTGAAAAAGCTACTCAATATGCCTCACTAACTGGAGTTGAGTTAGGACCGATATTGTCATTATCTGAAATTGGAAACCCTTCAGTCCAATCTTTCGCCGAAATGGATTATGGAATGAGAGCTATGGCCGCTCCCGCTTCTAGTTCGATTAGCGGTGGGGAATTAGAAATAACACTTTCCGTAAATGCAGTTTTCTCGATCCAATAAATAATAGATCTTAAGAATAAGACCCGCTTTGCAGGTGTACGCTTTGTCTTGCTAAGATTCGAAGCCAGCTATTGACTTGAGTTAATCGTTGAATCGTCTCTAAAATTGAACGTAAATTATCAGAGTTGGCAGACATTTCACGTTTTAAACCACTTCAAAGGTCGAAAACGGAGACGCGGGAGGAAATTATGGTTCTCAGCGACCGGACTATCAGAGAAGAGATAGCAGCAGGTCGGATCATAATCGAGCCGCTTGGTGAAAATGCAATTCAACCTGCCAGCGTTGACGTTCATCTCGATAAAGGTTTCCTAGTTTTTAGAAACTCGCGGGTGCCCTATATTGATATTAGAAAGGGAACTGAAGAACTTACTGAGAAAGTCGAAATCGAAGGAGATATTCCTTTCATTCTTCATCCGGGAGAGTTCGTTTTAGGCAGTACACTGGAAAACATAGAATTGCCTGACGACCTCGTTGCTAGAGTGGAAGGCAAAAGCTCTTTGGGTAGGTTAGGGCTTCTGATCCATTCTACTGCTGGATATGTTGATCCAGGGTTTAAAGGACACTTGACGTTGGAGCTGAGTAATGTGGCAAATCTTCCCATAACTCTTTACTACGGTATGAAAATCGGACAATTATCTTATGTCAGGTTAACGACCTCGGCAGAGTTCCCTTATGGCTCACCTGAACTTGGAAGCAAATACCAGGGTCAGACCGACGCGACAGCGAGCAAAATTCACCAGGATTTTAAAAGGGTCTAATTTGTCCTACATGAGAAGGGCGTTGGATTTATCCAACAAAGCTCTCGGAATTTCAAATCCCAACCCTCCTGTAGGCGCTGTAGTCGTAAAAGACGGTATGGTGGTTGGCGAGGGGTTTACGGGCCCTCCTGGGACTTTCCATGCAGAAAAAGAAGCTTTGAATGTAGCTGGAGATTATGCAAGAGGTGCCTCACTCTATGTCACCTTGGAGCCATGCATCCATTTTGGTCGTACTCCTCCCTGCGTGGATTCGATCATAGAGGCTGGCATAAGTGAAGTGCATGCCTCCGTCATAGACCCTGATAAACGGGTGAACGGTAGAGGTGTCGAGAAGTTAGAGGCGTCAGATATAAAAGTCTATATTGGAGAGTTAGCTGATGACTCTTCAAGGCGGATGCAAGCCCATATAAAATTGATGAAGACAGGACTCCCTTTCGTTACCGTCAAATTTGCAGCGAGTCTAGATGGGAAAATAGCCACTTCTTCAGGAGAATCGCAGTGGATTACTGGCAATGATGCGCGGGATATTGCCCACAGTATGAGGGGGGAGACTGATGCAATTATGGTCGGAATTGGAACGGTTTTGGCAGACAATCCAAGGCTAACTGCCAGAGGAGACTACTCCCCGACAACCGGTCGTCAACCATTGAGGGTAGTAGTGGATTCGAATTGTCGCACACCTTTGAATAGTGCGTTATTGTTTGAACCCGGACAAACAATAATCGCTTCTAATAAAAGTAGCCATACCTGTGACCTGCCTAGCTCAGTAACAATCGAAAAGTTTCCGGGCTCATCCGATAGGGTCGACCTATCAAGGCTCTTAAGTTATTTAGGCAAAATACCAGTATCTTCTGTGCTGGTGGAAGGTGGATCGGGGCTGACAGGAGCCCTGTTCGATGAAGGACTCGTTGATAGGGTTGTGGCTTTCTTGTCGCCTTCAATAATTGGCGGTATCAATTCTCTTAGTGCAGTATCGGGAGTAGGCGCCAAAATAATTTCGGACGTGATCAGACTCTCTGACGTGGAAGTTACTAGTGTCGGAGATGATTTACTTATTACTGGCTATTGTTTGGCGAAATGAGGGGAATCTGGATATGTTTACTGGAATCGTCGAGGAAGTTGGGAATGTAAGAGAAATTGCATCCGGAACTTTGTTTGTGAACGCCGAAACAATATTAGAAGCTCTCGAAGTTAAGGATAGTATTTGCATAAATGGAGCGTGTCTTACCGTTACAAGAATTGATGAACACGGTTTTGGGGTTAACGTGGTACCTGAAACGCTTCGCAGAACGGATCTGGGTGAATTATCAGCTGGAGACGCTGTGAATCTGGAACGATCGGTTCTTTTGGGTGGCCGGCTTGGAGGGCATATTGTTCAAGGGCATGTTGATGGAACAGCTGAAATTTTTTCAATTATTGATGACGGAAATGCAAAATTATACTCCTTCAGAATTCCAAAAAATGTATCTTCATACATAGTTGAGAAAGGATTTATCTGCGTGGACGGTATCAGTCTCACAGTTGTAGACTGTGACGAAAGTTCATTCGCGGTTACCCTCATACCTTATACTGCTGACCACACGGTATTAGGCACAAAAAAAATAGGGGACACTGTAAACATAGAAGTAGATATAATCGCAAAATATGTTGAAAAGCTGTCCAAGAGGGAAGACCTACTAGATGTATGCTAAGAACCAGAAGGGAAAAGACTAGGATATATGCCTCTTTCCAAGATAGAAGAAGCAGTAGAAGATATTAAAGCCGGGCGCATGATCATCATTGTGGACGATGAGGATCGTGAAAATGAAGGCGATCTGACCATGGCGGCGGAGATGGTGACTCCTGAGGCAGTCAATTTCATGGCTACCTATGGTCGCGGACTTATATGTGTACCAATGATGGGTGAAAGACTCGAAGAACTTAACCTGCCTCTCATGGTCCAGCAAAATACTGCCCCCCTAAGCACTGCATTTACAGTATCTGTCGACGCACTTAATGGGACTACGACAGGTATCTCTGCTCATGACAGGTCGATTACAATCAAGGCGTTGGTTGAAGATGGAACAAAGCCGGAAAACTTGGGGAGGCCTGGTCACATCTTCCCACTGCGGTATGTTGAAGGTGGAGTTCTCAAAAGGACCGGCCAGACCGAGGCTTCAGTAGATATATGCAGAATAGCTGGCCTCAAGGAGGCAGCAATTATTTGCGAGATAATGGCAGATGATGGCGAAATGGCAAGAATGCCGGCTTTGGAAGATTTTGCGAGTAACCATGATCTTAAAATCATCTCAGTTGCAGATCTGATTACCTACAGGAGACGTCATGAGAGGCTTATTGAAAGGGTTGCCGAGGCCCGCGTCCCCACAGAATACGGAGAATTTCGTGCCGTGTCTTACAACAGTATCGTTGATGATTATGAGCATGTTGCGTTTGTAAAAGGGGATATAGATCCTAAGGACCCAGTACTCGTGAGGGTTCACAGCGAATGCCTAACCGGAGATGTATTTGGAAGCACCCGATGTGACTGCGGTGATCAAGTACCTCTAGCCTTGGAAGCCATTGGAAAAGAAGGTAAGGGGATTTTGCTCTACATGCGTCAGGAAGGTAGAGGAATAGGAATTCATAACAAACTCAAAGCATACGCGCTTCAAGATGAGGGATACGATACAGTTGAGGCGAACACGATTCTTGGTTTTGCTCCAGATCCTCGTCAGTACGGGGTTGGTGCGCAGATACTTGAAGATCTTGGCGTAAAAAAGATGCGGTTGCTTACCAATAATCCAACAAAGCGAGTAGGACTTGAAAGATTTGGCCTTGAGGTTGTGGATCGTATTCCTATTGTTGCTCCGTATCGGGATGATAACGTGGGTTACATGGAAACCAAGAGAACCAGGATGGGTCATATTTTCGAACACACTGATCCCACATCAGGAGAGAGTAGTTGACTAAGCGTGTCGAACCATCTATGGATGGATCGAATCTCAGAATAGGTATTGTCGTAGCGAAATTCAATGAATTCATTACCGACAAACTACTGGAAGGTGCGGAGGGGGGGCTCGCTGAATGTGGAGTTAATACAAACGCGATAACTGTTGCATCTGTTCCGGGATCATTCGAGATACCAGTGATAGCTTCTAAGATGGCTTCTTCGGGCGTTTATGACGCTGTAATATGTTTGGGTGCAGTCATAAAAGGAGATACGGATCATTACGAATTCGTTGCCAAGGAAGCAGCAAATGGTATTGCAAAGGTTGCGTTAAAGTATGGGGTCCCAATTGTATTTGGGGTTCTTACCACCCATACGGTTCAACACGCCCTAGAC
>ERZ651768.1743-NODE-1743-length-15748-cov-3.335524_pt1 | contig 15748 bp, 14 predicted proteins | sample MGYA00514754_ERZ651768 | MGnify/ENA metagenome assembly ERZ651768
AAGACGTTGATTTCATTAGGTTTCTTGTTTATTTTGATTTTACATGCCGGCGCTTTTGGGGTCCAGTCTGGACGGGGTAATGATTTGAATATAACTCTTGAGAACGAGGTGGCTGGGATCACTCCAGACATGGAGTTTCTTGCCCCAGAAAAGGGCACGCTTCTGGGAAATGGAAACCCGGGCATGATGGTAACTTCCGGCAGTTATTCCTATCTCAAAAAAGATCCCAAAGTAGAGAGCGCTTATTTTTCCCCAAAAACAAAATTTACGGCAGAGAAGAAATACGCGAATGCTGGATTCATTGCGTCGGATTCTGTTCCGGTTGGCACCATCATCAAACTGTTTGAACAAAAGCTGGGAGCATCCGGCCCCGATGAAGTTTTTGTGGATATTGGCAAGCGTCAGGGAATAGAAAAAGGCGACCGGTTCACTGTCTACTCGCTGGACCGCTTTATCTATCATCCCGTTCTACCAGGGCGGGGAGAGTAGAAACTGGAAGAGTATACGCGAAGAAACGGCTATAGTTACAAGGACTTCAATTCCCACCCTGGAAAACCTGTGGGGCATCGGGTGCTGATTCATGGTGTGCTGGAGATCACCCAACCGGGTGACAAGGTTTCTTATGCCCGCGTGGTGAAATTGTATGAAAGCATCGAGTCCGGGCACTTGCTCACACCGTATAAAAAGTTTGAGGATCAGACTTCCGCGTTTTCTGAGACGGACAAATCCATCGAGGGTTATATTGTCGCGTCCAAGGGCGACAAGATAGGTATAATTATGATGACATTATTTACATCGATAAAGGCTGGGAAGACGAGGTGAGGCCCGGCGACCATTTCGAAGTTTATTCCATTCCCAACATTGAGGGAAATATCTGGAATAAATTGGAACCGGAAAAGACACCTCTCCTACCTTTTGTGCTAGGGAAAATAAAGGTCGTCGCCATGCAAAAGAAAACCGCGACCGCGATTGTTGTGAAAAGCAAAATTGATATGGAAATTGGCAACCCGATCCGGTTCAAACGCTCCCATCATCCCGGTTGAATTTTTAGGAACCGTTTTTTGCCGACTTTGATGAGATATTCCTGGTTCCCAGGCAGCTCCTGATTAACATCGGAAATTTTTTCTCCATTTACCGTTACAGATCCCTGCTGAATCAGACGGCGGGCTGCCGAGGTGCTGTCGGTCATTTTGTGGTCTTTCAGAATATTACAGATTCCCCGTAAATCATCTCCCCAGCCTTTCGCAACCGGGGTGTCTTCGGGCAAGTTCTTTTTCTTGAACACATTTTCAAATTCGGTCAGGGCGGTTTCTGCAAGTTCGGGAGAATGGTAACGTGCGACGATTTCTTTCGCCAAATTCATCTTGGCGTTTTTGGGGTTCAAGGTTCCCGACGCGGCCTGTTTTTTCATGGTCTCCAATTCTTCCGCATTGACCTGGCTTAACAACTCGTAGTAGCGCCACATCAAATCATCTGAGATGGACAAGATTTTTCCAAACATGTCGTTCGGGGCATCGAAAACGCCAATGCTGTTGCCCAGGCTCTTGCTCATTTTTTGCACTCCATCGGTCCCTTCCAGCAGGGGCATGGTGAGAACGATCTGAGGCTTTTGCCCGTAGGCCCGTTGGAGGTCCCGGCCAACGAGGAGGTTGAATTTCTGGTCCGTGCCGCCCAACTCCACATCGGATTTCAAGGCCACTGAGTCGTACCCCTGGATCAAGGGATACATCAACTCGTGAATGGAAACCGGCAGATTTTGGGCGAGTCGTTTTTGAAAGTCATCCCGTTCCAACATGCGAGCAACGGTATAATGTGCTGCGAGCTCGATCATGTTTACCGAGGAGAACTTATTCATCCATTCGCTGTTATATGCAACGGTGGTTTTGTCTTTATCCAGGATTTTATAAACTTGTTGAAGGTAGGTTTGCGCGTTTTCCTTAACTTCCTGGGGTGTCAGATTTTTACGGGTCTCGGAACGGCCGGTCGGGTCGCCGATCATCCCGGTAAAGTCACCAATCAAAAAAATGATCTCATGGCCCAGCTCTTGGAACTGCCTCATCTTGTGCAGGAGAACCGTGTGCCCGAGATGTAAATCGGGAGCCGTGGGGTCAAACCCCGCTTTCACTCTCAAGGGTTTTCCGGAGGCCAGCAGTTCGGCAAGGTCTTTTTCATTGATAATTTCGGAGGTGCCCCTGCGAATGGTTTTAAGTTGTTCTTGGACAGAAATCATGCTTTTTAGAGAAGGTAACCGGCAATAGTTTAATGATAGACTAAGAGCAGGAAGCTAACATAACGCAAATGAATCTGCAACAGCGGTGACGAATGCGTCAACACGAATTCATCTTACCTTAAAAATGGAAAACGAAGACTCTCAATTGACCGAGGTCCTTGACCTGAGAGCCCGGAAGTTCATTCATGCGGGTTATGGGTTTCTCGGCTTGAATCTGGTTTGGCTTGCTATCGGAATGTTTTTTATTCCCCCGTTCAACCTGGGGTTGTCGGCGATCCTTTCTCTGGTGGCTTTTGTACTCCTTTTGGGTCTGCTGACCTATTACCTGCTTAAGGGAAAGAAAATGCTGGCCCAGATTCTAGCTGTTATTTTTGGAATCCGGTCGTTATTTTCGGCTTATTCCTTGATGGACGTAAGCACCTTTCAGGCCGTGCCATATCTCCTTCCGTGCCTCCTGCTCACGTTTTATCTGCTCGGGCGGGCGGGGTGGAATTGGCCCTGACACTCGAGCCGGAAATTACTTAATCGGTTGAAACCCCCCGATACCCCTGCTATAAAGAAATCCTTTAGACTCAACCTGGAAAAAGATTTAACGTGTCTTCCCCTTTTATTAAATCCACCGATCAGTTGCCTTTAGTCACCGATGTGGGGCGAAAGTTCCTCGGCTTGGAGCATACCAAGTCTCCGGAACTGGCTCATCGGGTCCAATCCGTTTTCCGGTATTTGAACGGAAAGCTGGGGTTCCCGGACAACGAGTTGGGTCTGCAAAACCAGGAAATGTTTAACCTGCTTATCTGTACGATTTACCCTGAAATATTGATCGATTTTGCAGACTTGTTATACGTTCAGCACGAGCGTCCGGCAGTTTTTTTAAACTTTGACCACATCCACATCAACCTTCGCAAGGACCGCACCGCATTATCTCAACCGCTGGAACAGGTGGATGAAAAGCTTTCTCTCTTATTCCGTGAATTGGTCAGCCTGATTAAAAAGGACCCAATTCTTTACAATGATCCGGAGTGGACCACCCTGCTTAGTGAAAGCTACAGTTTTTACTTGTCCCAGACCAAGAACTTCCCTTGGGATAATCCTATGGAATTGGTACCGCATGATTTGGACGCTCCCCTGATGGATGTGGCGACGGGGCTTGCCGGATTCCGCTTGATCCATGACTGGCCCAACGACTTCCCCCGGTTGGTTCTGGCTGACAATATGGCTTTTATCCTTAAAGGACTGATCCATTTTGTAAAACTTTCGGGGAAGGAGAACATCGAAGTCCTGAATGTAGATTTCCCGGACGGCCCGCTTGGCAAACCTTATGGGTGTATTCTTGCCAACAAGTTCCTGCATCATTTACAAAGAACAGAGCGCCAGCAGTTTCTGCGCTGGGCCGCAGAAGCGCTGAAGCCGGGGGGCTCCCTGCTGATTCTGGATACCGACTTGGAATGCCAGATTTTAAAACGCGCCCGCAACCCGGAGTACCGAAAAAAACTGACCCACGGTTATGTTGAAACACTGGTAGAGATTGAAGAGAAATTTTGCGAGACCCTGATTCAGGATGTCCGGAAAATCGGTTTTGATGTTTCGCATTTTGATTTTCACGAATATGAAGATGAAACCGATGCCTACAGCCAGTTTCCGGGAGAAAACCTATCAATAAAATTTGTCGGCCTGGAGATCATTGCCACCACTGGGCGTGGCCAGCGTGACGCTGGACTCAATGAGCAATAGCTTTTTACCCCTTCGGGGCACAAAAGCTTAGGAAAAATATCACGTCCGCGAGTAAAGAGTTGTCTCGGCTTGACAAGTTCTGGCTATCTCCCTCCCACAGGAGTGGGCGCCTAGTGGGGGGGGAGGAGGAGTTTTTGCAGGGTTTTCCATTCGGTTCGGGTGGCGGTGTCGGCTTTTCCCCCCATTTTTCGATAAAGCTGAATGACCTTTTTGCCTGTAGGGGTAAGCTTTGCCCCGCCTCCTCCCTTGCCCCCGGTGACGCTGACAACCAGGGGTTCGTTGAAGCACTGGTTCATGGTGTCTACCATGTTCCAGGCACGCCGGTAGCTAAGATGCCTTTCCCGCGCCGCTTGCGAGATCGATCCCTCCCTGCCAATCGATTCCAGTAAATCGACTTTCCCCGGTCCCAGGGCGATCAAATCTCCGGAAAGGATCCGGAACCGGGATCGGCAGTGGACTGAACTTTTCTTTTTCTCTGTCAATTTGCACCTTTTCTATTTTTCAAGACGAACCAAGCCCAGTACGTTCGGGATCGGGCGGGAATAGGTGTTTTCGTCATGTTCTATGGACCCAGTGGAATAACTTCCAATGAATTCGTGCTCCTCATTTCCCGTATTGATATATAACTGGGCATCCGCCCCGCCTTCAACATACATGGCCTGTTTCAGGCCGACAGGAAGTTCAAGCAGCATATTGATAAAATCGTAGGTGGTGTAAGGCGACCGAACATGAATGAATAAGATCCGGTCCTGATGGTCTAATCCAATGGCGGCGATGCTCCACATTTTCTTTTGTTGTTTCCACATATTTTTTCCATGACAGGAGACCATGCGAATGCTTTGGACCATAGTTCCGTACTGCTTTCTGAGCGTACCAAAATCTTCACAATCCCGATCGATGATCCGCACTGGGAGCAGGCTTTTATCATCGGGGTCGAAAGCGAGGATGGTTTTATCTTTGGAAACCCAGGTGTTGTTGGTATGTTGCCGGGTTCTCATGTAAGAAACACTGGACATCATATCCTTTTGGTACATGCTTGCGTTGATGGCGGCAACCAGTCCATTCCTGTTTGCCCAATCTTTTACAGACCAAAGTTTTCCCTGGTCCTTGGACGAGGTGTTTAACAGCCGCAAACCAAAAGAAGCGGTGTCGGCCCTTAAAATGCGGATTAACGAGTCGCCGAAACCAGATTTTTTCGGGGCCTGAAAAATGCCTACATCCAAACCTTTCTCAAGGTTTCTCCAGGCAGAAGGCTCTGCGGAGTTTGCCATCCGGGCTCCCGGAATGATTACCAGCGTTACGGAACATAGTAAAACGATAAAAGAAATCGGCAGGTGTGGGAAGCATTTCAAGGTATTTGGCTCCTGCGAAAATTATATGCAGAAAGGTTTGACCTCAGACCATCCTTCCTGGAAAAAACAGGAAAGGTCGGCCAGTAAACAGGCGGAAAGGATTATAACCTGCATTATCCAGGTTGTCCTTGAAAATTTTTTTGTTTTTTTTGCTCTAAGATAGTATTAAACACCATTGAGTTTCACCACCAATGTCTTGCGGGAGAGGTATGACAGGTTTAGTTAAAACTCCAGTATTTGCAGATAACAACTTGGTCAACCTGTACCACCTGAACGAGTTGTACCAGAACATCGCAGCGGAAGTTTCCCAGCGAATGCGGGAAACTCACCGGATTGATGTTCCCATCACTTCCGGAATCTGGGGCGGCACATATCTTATTGCCCATCCCAACGGTTTGGCCAAAAGGCGCATCTGGAGGTTTTATTGCATCGTCAACCTTCCGCAAAAAACTCCTTTAGACCAACATGCGAATCTGGAGAGGCTGGTCTCAATATATTGCGATGTGTTCAAGGAGGGGTTTTCGCCGCATTTGGAGTTAAAACTAGAGATGTGGGGCGGGCGCCTTCCTTTCAGCAACTCTGCCAAGCCCAGCCTGACCCTGCACATGGAAGACACCACCGAAACGGTGAGGTGGCTGAGGGTGTTCTTCGTTTGGAATCATGTCCCCTGGGAGGAGTCGATCATCAGCGATACCGTTAGGATCGTCAAGGAATATAAAGAATTTTTTGACCTGAAAAAAGGCCCGGTAGTAAAAGACGCAATAGAAATTAAATACCTTCTCCAGGACATTATTATTATCTACCGTACTCTGAAAAATGCCTGCAGTGAAGATTTTCAGGGACATGCCAATTCGATCATTGGAAAAATGATGGAACGGTTTTTGGCAGGTCTTTACGAACGGGATGAAATCATCGACCTTTATGAGATGGTGTTTAAAAATGCACTGATTTACGGTTTTGAGGAAAGTTTGGCAGCGCCCTTCGCGAAAGCCGGTCTCAATATCCAGGATGTGGAAAACTGGCCGGTGGAAAAAATCAACTGGGTGCCCGATGAGTTGAAGGAAAAGCTCATTCCCCCGATTCAGCAATTGTTTGCCGGATTCAAGACGGAGTTGGAAAAAGAGAAGCTCTAAAACCAATATCCTGAGAAAGCAGTCAGGCCTTCAAAGCGGAAACAAAATCTTCAAGGCTTTCAAAGATCAGTTCTGCGCCTGCAAAATTTATATTGCGATTCAGAGGGTTTCGCAAAATGATGCAGGGCATTCCCGCCTCCTTGGCCGCATGGAGTCCTTTCAGCGCGTCTTCAAGTACAAAGCATTCAAAAGGGGCACACCCCAGTTTTTCTGCGGTGTTTATAAAAATATCAGGATGCGGTTTCTCTTTGACGGCAGATTCTTTGCCAAGAATAACCGGGAACAGATTCAATGCGTTGGCATTTTCTAGAATATAACGAATGTCCTTGGCCCAAGACCCCGAGGCAATGGCCAGTTTGTGTTTGACCGACAGGGTCTCCGCCATGCTTCGAGCCAAGGGAAACAGTTTAATCTCTCCACTCTGGCAAAAGCGGGAATACACTTCGAACTTTTGTTTTCTCAGGTCAGCCGGATCTACATCCAGTTTAAGGTTATGGCGTTCGATCTCTCCCGCTATTCCTTTTCCTTTCGAGGTCCATTCCACCCAATATTCTTCCTGGTCCAGGGTGTGCCCGTATCTTTCAAAAACTTCGTTATAAGCCCGGTAGTGGAAAGGTTCCGAGTCAGCCAGCAATCCATCAAAGTCCAGAATGGCGGCCTTGCAGTGGGTGAGAAGGGAATGCAGCCTGTTTTTTAATGGGGAAGGATTCGTCATGCCAGATTAGTCCAGAAATTTTCCGAACCGCTCAAACCGAACCCAGTTTTCAATGCTATTCCAGGACCAATAAATCATGAGCGCCTTGCCGCGGATTTTTTGAACATTCAAAAAGCCCCAATAGCGGCTGTCCTGGCTGTTTTCCCGGTTGTCGCCCATAACGAAGACATATCCTTCCGGAACCAGAACCGGGCCAAAATCATCCCTGGGGACTAGGGAACTATCTGAGGCCGGCTCAGTATGGCGGGCATGGGTATCTTCATAAAGTTTGTCATTGATATAAATTTTTTGTCGCCGTACTTCCAGGAAGTCCCCCGGCAGGCCGATCACGCGTTTAATGAAATCCCGCCTTTCATCCTTAGGAAATTTGAAAACGATGATGTCTCCTCTTTGCGGAACTTTGGAAAATAAAACGATATCGTCAAACAGTTTGATATCGAGAAAAGGGATTTCGTTAGGGATATGCGTACCATAACTGAATTTGGAAACTAGAATGTGATCCCCGATAAGGAGTGTGTTTTCCATAGAGCCGGAGGGGATTTTAAATGCCTGGATTATAAAGGTGCGAATCAACAAGGCGAGAAGCAGGGCGATAAGAATGGCCTCGGTGTATTCGCGGGCAGTGCTCTTTTTTAGGGCTCCGGCCTCTTTATCCGAAGCCTCATGGAGGGTATTATTTGTCATCGGTCCTCAACACTGCGAGAAAGGCTTCCTGGGGAATCTCCACGCTACCCACCTTTTTCATTTTTTTCTTACCCTCTTTTTGTTTTTCCAGCAGTTTGCGTTTGCGGGTGATATCCCCGCCATAACATTTTGCCAGCACGTTTTTCCTGAGCTGCTTGACTGTTTCACGTGCGATGACCTTACTGCCTATTGCCGCCTGGATCACCACTTCAAACATTTGCCGGGGTATTTGTTGCTTGAGTTTTTTGGCCAGGTCGCGGCCCTGATAATACACTTTATCCTTATGTGCGATCAAAGACAACGCATCGACAAGCTCTCCGTTCAAGAGAACGTCCAGCTTTACCAGATTGGATGTCCTGAAATCTATAAATTCATAGTCGAACGAAGCGTAACCTTTGGTGCCTGATTTGAGCCGGTCATAAAAATTCAGAACTATTTCGTTAAACGGCAGTTCGTATTGTAACAGTACTGTTTGAGGGTTCATGTATTCCATTTTTTTCTGGATTCCCCTGCGGTCGCGGACCAATGCCATCACCACCCCGATATATTCTTCCGGAACGATGATGGTTCCTATGACGTAGGGTTCTTCTAGATGGTCGATATTTTTTTGTTCCTTCAGTTTAGAAGGGTTGTCAATCATCAGTGTTTTCCCGTCGCAAGCAATGACTTTGTATATGACGGTGGGCGCAGTTGTAAGAAGGTCGACTTTGTATTCGCGCTCAATACGTTCCCTCACAATTTCCATGTGCAGTAACCCCAGAAACCCGCACCGGAATCCGAACCCTAAGGCTGTGGAGGTTTCCGCCTCATAAGAAAACGAGGCATCGTTCAACGTGAGTTTTTTTAACGCATCGCGCAAATCTTCATAGTCTTCCCCGCTGATCGGATACAATCCGCTGAAAACCATGGGTTTGGCTTCCTTGTAACCGGGTAAGGGCTTTTCGCAAGGATTTTTGGAATGTGTAATGGTGTCTCCCACTTTGGTCTGGTCCAATTGTTTGATATTGGCGACCAGGTAGCCCACCTCTCCTACCAGGAGTTGGGTGCATTTCTCCTGCTTGGGGTTGGATGTGCCCAGTTCTTCGACAATGAACCGGTTTCCAGTTGCCATCATCATAATTTCCTCACCCACCTCCAGGCTCCCCTGTTGTATCTTGACCAGAACCATAACTCCCCGGTACGCGTCATACCAGGCGTCAAAGAGCAGAGCCTGTAATTTTTCGGAAGCACCTCCGGTCGGTGAGGGAATCTGGCGAACCACGGCTTCCATCAATTCCTTTATACCTATTCCTTCCTTGGCGCTGACCAGAACCGCGTCGCTGGATTCTATCTGGAGGACATCTTCCAGTTGTTCTTTTATAAAATCAGGGTCCGCGCTAGGCAGGTCAATTTTATTGATCACCGGTATGACAGCCAGATTATGTTGCAACGCCAAGTTAAGGTTGGCTATGGTCTGGGCCTGAATACCTTGCGTCGCGTCGATGACCAGCAAAACCCCTTCACAGGCGGCAAGACTGCGTGATACTTCATAGGTGAAATCCACATGACCTGGAGTATCAATCATGTTGAAAATATAGCCTTGTCCATCTTTAGCGTGGTGTTTCAGGCGAACTGTTTGAGCCTTGATGGTGATTCCGCGCTCCCGTTCCAAATCCATATTGTCCAACATCTGTTCTTTCATTTCCCTTTCAGGGATTGTCGAGGTGGCTAAAATCAGTTTGTCGGCAAGGGTGGACTTGCCGTGATCAATATGGGCAATGATGGAAAAATTTCTTAATCGAGCCTGGTTCATAACTTGTTTAATATCTACAAGGCATTTTCAACCCAGTTGGAGTTGCTTGCCGGGTTTTTTGGTTTTCATTCGGGCAAACTGTTTTGGAGCCGGTGGCCTTCCAAACAACGGCAATAGGAACAACGATCAGTGCGTGGGTGAAGGCCGCGCCACTTTCTCGGTGCGAGCCGTGGGGGAAACCTCAATGTGGTTTGTGGCAATAGGCAGTGATTCTTTATCTTCCTGCAGATACTTCCACCATTCATCAAACCGGATTTTCATGGCATCATAATCTTTAGCGTTGTCAATATCAAGGGCCGCTCCCGGGTAGGGAACCTGCAAAGCCATAAAACGGGTTTTCATGATGGTGCTGATTATTTTTTCCAGCTCTTTTTTGGGGTTTAATTTGCGAAAATAATCAACCAGGAAATCGAGCCTCAGATTGGCGAAAAACAGGCATAATTGCAAGCCGACATAGTTTTTATAATGCCAGGCCTTGCCTTTTCCGAAAAGCGACAATCCAAAAAATACCAGGTTTTTGAAATTTCTCTGGTAGCGGTACTGGTACATTTTCTGGATATATTCCCGGTTTTCAATACGCAAGGGTTTAACCAGATGCAGGTTGTTAATACGGAAGCTGTCTTCTTTTAAGTGAAGATAAGCCATTTTTATACCTTGTTTTCTTTCCTGCGGATAAAAATATTTCAGTTTTTCACGGGAAACCATTCCCAAAACATGGTCGTAATTTTCCATGTTTGCATGGGAAATAAAATACCCCACTTCCTGCGAGGTCATCATCGGCGCATCACAGGGAACGATCAGGACTGCTCTGTCGCGGTGGGTATCAGTATTCGGCAACTCTCCATTTTCATCCTTTAGGGATTGTAGAAAAGTGTGCCAGACGTTTTCATAAAGATTGGTTTTTTGCTCGACAATGTGAATAGTTTTGGGAGATTTTAAATCGACACGTCCTGAAAGAAATACCTGATTCAGTTTTTCCTTCGGGCCTACGATATAGATATCCTGAATGGATTCCACCTGTTGCAAAGATTCGACAATGTAATGGATTATGCACTTTCCATTGATGGTCAAAAAAGCTTTGTTCTGATGATGGACATTGTAGCTGGATTTTTCCTCTCCTGCTACCAGGATCGCATCATATTTTTTTTGGCTGTTCATTGAACCCATACAAAATGAATCCTCTCTGTTTCGATTCCATTATAATACCTTGCGCTCTACAATGAAATTGGTTATACACAGAACTTACTTTCCTTATTCAAAATACCAATTTCCTGAACATGTCTCAAGAGACTTCTTCAAACCTGAAGACCACTCCATTGACTCAAATTCATAAAGAACTGGGGGGCAAGCTTGTTCCTTTCGCGGGATGGCAAATGCCCATTCAGTTTCAAGGGGTCATTCAGGAGCATCAATGCGTCCGCGATGGAGTGGGCATTTTTGATGTCAGCCATATGGGCGAGATCGAAATCCGGGGACCCTCTGCCAGGGACCTGATTCAGAAACTGATGACCAATGATATCGACTCAATGCAGGACAATCAGGCTCTTTATACCCTGATGTGCCTGGAACACGGTGGTGTGGTGGATGATTTGCTGGTTCACCGTTTTTCTGAAGATCATTATTTCCTTTGTGTGAACGCTGCGAATACGGAAAAAGATTTCGCATGGATTTTAAAAAATGCCGGTTCTTGCGATGCTACGATTCGAAATACCAGCTCGGAAACTGCACAATTTGCAGTGCAGGGGAAACACTCTGAGGCCCTGCTGCAAAAATTATGCGAAACCTCTTTGAACGAAATCAAATATTACCATTTTAAAAAAGCAAAAATCCACAATTTTGAAAGTATCATTGCACGAACCGGATACACCGGTGAAGATGGTTTTGAGATTTATATCGATGCGGGTCACGCCGAAACCGTTTTCGGGGCCATTCTTGATGCGGGCAAAGTTTTTAACCTTCAGCCCATTGGCCTGGGAGCCAGGGACACTTTGAGAATGGAAATGGGATATGCCCTTTATGGTAATGAAATCAATGAGGAATCCAAACCGCTGGAGGCTGGGTTGGGTTGGATTATTAAATTGGGCAACCAGGACTTCATAGGAAGGGCAGAGCTTGAAAAACAAAAGAATGCGGGAAATAGACGTAAACTGGTAGGAATTCGGCTGCTGGACCGGGGAGTGCTGCGCCCACATTACCGGATTTTAAAAAACGGGGCTCCCATCGGGGAATTGACCAGTGGAACTTTCTCTCCCTCCTTGAATACAGGGATCGGATTGTGTTATGTATCCTCTGAATATGCGGAACCTGGAACGGAACTGGAAGTGGAAATCAGGAAGTTGAGCGTACCCGCTGAGGTCGTCAAGCCGCCTTTTTTACCGACCCGCGTCAAAAAAAATTAATTGCTAAATAATCGGAGGCACCATGGAGGTCCCAAAGGAACTGTTGTATACGTTGGAACATGAATGGATATGCGTTGACGGTAAGAACGCTGTGATTGGTATAACTCATTTTGCCCAGGAGCAATTGGGCGATATTGTTTTTGTCGAACTGCCGGAAGTGGGGTCCCAGATGGAAAAGGAAATTTCCTTCGGGGTTGTGGAGTCCGTGAAAACCGTGTCCGACCTTTATGCCCCGGCAAGTGGTAAGATCACTAAAGTGAATAAGGAATTGGAAACCAACCCGGAAAAGGTTAATAACGAACCCTACGGCGCAGGATGGATTGTTGAGATTGAACTTTCTAATGAAAAAGATCTCGAATCTCTTCTCGACCCAGATGCCTACACCGAACAATGCCAAAAGGAGATGGAATAATTCCTTCCGTTCCTTTCAATACCTTTCCCTGACCTATGCGGTATATCCCCCATACAGAACAAGACATCAAGCTGATGCTTGCCGAAATCGGCGTGCTGAATATTGATGTTTTGTTCGACAGTATTCCCGACTCGTTAAGGTTGGGAGACACTTTGCTGGGACTGCCTGAGAGTTTGTCCGAAAGTGAGTTGACCGAATATTTGAAACGGCTGCAGAACAAAAACGCTACGGCTGAAGATTATTCCGTCTTTCTGGGAGCCGGGGCTTATCACCATTATTCTCCTGTATTGATTGACCATCTGATTTCCCGTGGAGAATTTGCCACCAGCTATACCCCTTATCAACCGGAAGTCAGTCAGGGAACTCTTCAGGCGATTTATGAGTTTCAGACTATGATTTGCCTGTTGACGGGAATGGAGATTGCTAATGCTTCCATGTATGACGGGGCTTCAGCCCTCGCCGAAGCAGTGGTGATGTCCAATCGGGTCAACCGCCGGACGGAATTTTTGGTTTCCCGGGCGGTCCACCCTGAATACCGCAAAGTGACTGAAACTTACACACGAGGAAGCAACTTCAGCCTCAAGGAAATCCCTTTCGACGATAAAGGAAAAACCGATCTCTCCACCATTGCCGGGAACTTGACGGAGAACACTTCTGCCGTTGTCCTGCAATCTCCAAACTTTTTGGGAACGGTTGAAGAATATGCTTCGTTGAAAGAAACACTATCGGAAAATGGAACCCTCCTGATAGTTGCCGTGGCAGAAGCTTTGTCCTTGGGTATCCTTCAGGCACCGGGAACGCATGGTGCGGATATCGTGGTGGGTGAAGGGCAGTCGCTAGGCCTGCCGGTCTCTTTTGGCGGACCTTATGTGGGGTTTTTCGCGACACGGGAAAAATTTCTAAGACAAATGCCGGGGCGCTTGGCCGGAGAAACGGTGGACCAGAACGGAAAACGGGCTTATGTCCTGACGTTGTCCACCCGGGAACAGCATATCCGGCGCGAGCGGGCCACATCCAATATCTGCACCAACCAGGGGCTGTGTGCCCTGGCCGCCACCATTTTCATGTCTACCCTGGGAAAACAGGGTTTTCGTGAACTGGCTTTGCTGAACTTGAGAAAATCCGACTACTTAAAAAACCGGTTGGCCCATGTACCGGATTTCAATATCCGTTTTTCCACCGACACGTTTAATGAATTTGTCCTCGAATGCCCCCGCCCGGTTGAGGAAGTTTTAAATGCTTTGAAGCAGGAGCGTATCATCGGCGGTTACCCCTTGGAGTCCTGTTACCCGGACTTAAAAAACTGCCTTTTGATTTGCGTAACGGATTTGAACAGCCGCGAGGAAATGGACCGCTTGGCCGAAACATTGGAAGCTATGTAGCTGTCAATTTCCGGACAATTGTTCGAGCAGTTCTTCCGCGGGATAGGTCAGGATTTCTGTCAGGGTAGGATGATAATGCGGTATTGCAGCCAGGTCCTTTACCGTACCGCGAAAATGCATGAGGGTGATGAGTTCGTGGATCAGCTCTCCCGCTTCAGGGCCTACAATATGCCCTCCCAGAACTTCTCCTGAAACAGGATCGCAGAGCAGTTTCACATGCCCGTGTGTTTCGCCCAGGCACATCGACTTGCCATGATCGTCAAAAGGATGGGACGCCGCCAGGTAGGCAATATTGCTGGCCTGACATTCTTTTTCGCTCAACCCCACACTGGCTACTGCCGGGTCGGTAAAAACCACTGAGGATTTGAGGCGATCATCGACCTGCCGCTCATTTTTGGGATGCATGGCGTTATACCCAGCTACTTCTCCCTGCAAAATGGCGATATGAACCACTTCATGGATTCCATTTACGTCACCGACCGCAAAAATATGTGGTTGGTTGGTTTTCATTTTTGCGTCCACACTAATACGGCCTTGGCGGGTTTCGACACCTGCGGATTCGAGGTGGAGTCCATCGGTATTCGGATTACGCCCAAGGGCCTGAAGGATAAGCTGGGCGCTGACACACTTTTCTTTCCCCTCATGCTGGAAATAAACGGCAGAGCCTTCCCCTACCTTCTCCGCCCTGAGGATCTTTGTTCCGGTAAAAAGATCCATTCCCTCCTGCCTGAAACGGTGTTCGACAGGTCGGGCCAGGTCTTCATCTCCTTTGGATAAAATATGTTGGCTTCTTTGCAGGAGAGTTACCTTGACGCCGATGCGCAAAAAAAACTGGGCCAGCTCCACCGCCACGGCTCCGGCACCCAGAACAATGATCGACTCCGGAGCCCGCCGCAATTGCAAAACGTCATCGCTGGTGATGAAACCGGTTTCCTTGAGGCCCGGAACTGGATAGTCTGCAATCACGGAACCGGTGGCTAAGATGAATGATTTCGCTTTGAGGGTCTGATCTCCGGTGCGAATTTCATGGGGAGAGATGAACTCCGCCCGTTCCTGAATGAGGGTAAACCGCGAGTCTTTCAGTTGCTGGATTCGATAATCGGTAAATTCTTGAATGAGCTTATTTTTGCGGTCGTTGATGGCAGATAGGCTGGCATGCGGATCAACAGGCTGGAGGCCAAATTCCTCGGCCCGGCGCATCAACGCCATGATATCGGACGAACGCAGGATCGTTTTGGTGGGCATACATCCCCTGAGAATACACAAGCCTCCCAAAGGACCAGGGTCGATGATAGCCACTCGGGCACCCAGCGATTGAGCGGTAGAAGCCGAGGAATAACCTGCCGAACCTCCCCCAATAATTGCGACATCAAAATCCATCGTCACGATAACTCAGAGATTCTGGCAGTCTTCAGGGGTAAGACCGAATTCTCTGCTACATTCCTTAATGAGGTCGCGAGCATTGTTTTCCATAAACTCTTCGCCCGTCTGTTTGAAAAGGTCCGCAGCCCTGGCAAGATGATAAATGGCCTCCTTGCCGGACTTGATGCCATAATACAGCATGGCTATGTTGCTATGGGCTCGGCCGAAATCCGGGTTGATGCGAAGGGCTTCTTTATAATGTTTGAAGGATTCTTCCATCTCGCCGATAAAATTGCTGACAACGGCCAGACTGTAATGAACCATAGGAGCCTCTGGCTTTAAGCGCAGAGCCTCGCGAAAGGACTTGCTAGCCTCCAGATTCATACGGAGCTTGCCATAACGTATACCAATATTAAAGTGGGCCAGGAAATGGTCCGGGTCCAGTTCAATGGCTTTTTTATAAGATTCGAAAGTCCTGCGGTCATCGCCCAATTTGCTGAATGCCAGGCCATCCTGGAAATGTTCTTCCGCAGTTTTCTCTGTTTGCTGTTGTGAC
>ERZ651768.1744-NODE-1744-length-15745-cov-3.187963_pt1 | contig 15745 bp, 14 predicted proteins | sample MGYA00514754_ERZ651768 | MGnify/ENA metagenome assembly ERZ651768
CTTGATATAATATCTGAAACACAATTCCCCCCATCTTCAATGGTTGGAAAACCAATTAATGCTGCTCTGACCGATTGTGGTTTTTTTAAAATTTTTACAGTAACTTCAGTTATCACTCCTAACAAACCCTCTGAACCACATATTAATCCCATTATATCATAACCTTCTTGATCTAAAGTTTTGCCACCCACTCTGCAAATAGTTCCATCCATCAATACCATTTCAATACCTAAAATATTATTCGTTGTAGTTCCATATTTTAGAGAATGTACTCCTCCAGAGTTTTCTGCAACATTGCCACCAATTGCCGATTGATTAAGACTCGCAGGGTCCGGAGGGTAAAACAGCCCCACACCTTCCACTGCTCGCTGGAGATCTCCAGTAATCACATTCGGTTCAACGATTGCCAATAAATTCATCTCGTCAATCTCAATAACTCGAGTGAACCTTTCCATAGACATCACGACTCCACCCTGAATCGGCACCGCACCACCCGTATAACCTGTGCCAGCGCCACGAACCGTCAATGGAACCTGCGATTCATTACACAGCCGAGCAACGCTCGCCACTTCCGTGACAGTCCTAGGCCGCACAGCTACATCTACGAAACCATTATTTTTTGACTTGTCTGCTGAGTACACACTCAGAGAGTCATCGTCACGGAAAAGGTTTGCTGTTCCAACGATCTCTTCGAGCTGAGTGAAAAACTCTAAAGACAACATCGGTAAGTGTAATGGTCGAGCAATCAGTTGACAGATTACGAATCAATTAGCGATTCGCGTATCCGTTTTAAGAAAATCGAGAATACGGGAAATCCCCTCACGTAAGCGCTCGATCGACGTGGCGTAAGAGATTCTAAGAAACCCTGGAGCATCAAATGCCTCTCCAGGCGTTACGGCTACATGCGCATCTGTTAATAATGCGTGGGCAAGATCGGCAGACGTTCGCAATCCATCGGGAGACAACACCCCGCTAATGTCTGGGAATAGATAGAATGCTCCATCTGGTTTCACCAAACTTATGCGAGCATCTTCCTGAAGCCATAATGAGGCTTGATCGCGTCGAACTCGGTAATCATTCAACATATCAGTAACACAATCTTGAGGTCCGGTTAGAGCTGATAGTGCAGCTCGCTGGGTAATTGAACATACATTCGACGTCGCATGACTTTGCACAGCTGAACAAGCTGCGATAACAGGAGGGGGGCCTAACACCCATCCACATCTCCAACCAGTCATTGCATATGCCTTCGAAGCTGAGCCCGTTAACACTGTTAAATCTCGCATCCGTTCAGTAAGCACTTTCGGTAAATTATGAGGCACATCGTCATAAATTAAACGTTCGTAACACAGATCCAGAACTATCCAAATATCATGCACTACAGCCGCTTCAGCAATAACCGCCAACTCCTCTTCAGAAATCAAGGCGCCAGTAGGATTTCCTGGTGAATTAACAATGATTCCACGTGTTCGAGGCGTAATCGCCGCTACAATCGCTTCACTCTGAATCATAAATTTATGTTCGGCGAAGGTTCGAACGATGACTGGCGTTGCATCAGCGAGTTTAATTTGTTCGACTATCGTTGGCCATCCAGGCGCATGCGTTATGACCTCATCGCCATCACCAAACAGCGCAAGCGCCACATTGTATAAAGCCTGTTTTCCTCCTGCACTAACGATGGTCTCCGGTGACTCATACTCAACGCCATAATCAAAACGATACCGGTCAACAATTGCAAGCTTGAGATCCTCAATCCCGCTATTTGGAGTATATTTCGTAAAATTTTCGTTGATTGCACTGTGGGCTGCGTCCTTGGCGTGTTCAGGTGTTGGAAAATCAGGCTCTCCAGCACCTAAATCAACAACGTCGACTCCCGAACGACGCAACCGAGCTGCCTCAAGCCCAACCTTGAGCGTAGGAGAACCGCTTACCTTTGTTGTCCGCTCTGCCAACTTCAATCAAGCCACCTTCCCTGAGAACCTAAATCAGAAAACAACATTATCAATCTAAAGCTACCATGATGAGGAAACGTAATGTGCACACCGTTAAGGCTGATGTTTTTTCCTTAAACGTTCTTCCACGACCTCGGGAACTAAACCGGACACTGACCCTCCAAGAGCGAAGACCTCCTTCACAAGTCGTGAACTAACATATGTGTACTGCTCTGCTGGCATCATAAACACCGTCTCAGTTTCTGGGCTCAGTCTTCTGTTCATTAAGGCCATCTGTAATTCGTATTCGAAGTCAGAAATCGCACGTAACCCTCGAACGATGACGCTTATGTCTCGTCGTTTGGCATAATCGACTAAAAGACCGTCGAATGTGTCCACCTCAACGTTTGGATATTCTTGAAACACTTTCCGAGTTATCTCTAAACGTTCCTCAAGTGAAAACAGAGGATTCTTATCAACATTAACCAAAAGTGCCAACACAATCTTGTCGAATATGTGCGCCCCTCGAAGAATAATATCAACGTGACCGTTTGTTAGCGGATCAAAAGAACCCGGGTATACAGCAATACGCGTTCTTTCATTTTCTATCGTCATGGCAGGCTTACCTCATTATCCTTAACCGCAACCTTCTGCGTTTGTAGACGATAAAACGTTAGCTGACTGTCACCAGAATAAACCGATCTAGTTTGCTCCAGGCCAGAAATTTCCGTTGTCAACGCACGTCGAGACTGTTCAATAACCATTAATCCGTTAGGTCGTAACCTACGAGCACTAAGACTTAACGCCTTTGAAACATTCACCACATTCTCATCATACGGCGGATCGAGAAATACGAAATCAAATTCTCTAGCCAGCTTCTGGCTCGCCATGATCTTCTCGAATCGACCACGAAGAACCACACTCCGCTTTTCCACTCCACAGCGTGTCAGATTCTCTTTAATAAGGCCGACGGCTCGCTGATCGAGTTCTACGAAAGCCACGTCTGCGGCTCCCCGACTTAGCGCTTCTATTCCGACCGCACCAGTACCGGCATAGCCATCCAGAGTCCTCGCATCGACTATGCGGTCGCCAAGAATATTAAACAATGTCTCTCTTACGCGATCTGCTGTTGGCCGAATACCCCTAAATCGTGGTTTCGACAAGCGCCGCCCCCTGAATTCTCCTGCAATTACACGCATGATCGTACTCGCTATGTTGTCATCCAATCTTCACAAGGCCAAATCTTTCAGACCATGCTTTTCGCATATTCTTCACTAAAATATGATCTCGACTTACAGTCATAAGCCAACCCGTGCTCTCAATTCGCGCTTGCTCCATAATCTCATAATCCCTGACTAAATCGCCTACACGTAAGGTCGGCACGCCAGACTGCCGTGTTCCAAAAAAATCTCCAGGACCTCTCAGTTTTAGATCTCTTTCCGCAAGTTCGAATCCATCAGTTGTTTCGGTTAGACTGCGTAATCGTTCAGACGCGACTTCTCCTAACGGAGCTTTGTAAAGCAAAAAACAATATGCTTGATCCTCGCCTCTTCCCACTCGACCACGAAGTTGATGTAATTGAGCCAATCCAAAACGCTCAGCATGTTCGATTACCATAATAGTTGCGTTAGGTACATCCACACCAACTTCAATCACAGTTGTCGATACTAGTACATTGCACTCGCCACGAACGAACGTGCTCATGGCCTCGTCTTTGACAGCTTGACTTAAACGTCCGTGAATTAACGTTACCTTATATTTCGAAAACACTTTCGTAGCAAGATGATCAGCCATTTCAGTCGCTGCCTTCAAATCCATCTTTGATGACTCTTCAACGAGTGGATACACAACGTACGCCTGTCGACCTGCGGCAAGTTCTTTGCCAACAAATCGGTAGACTTCATGATGTTTGGACGACGCCCTTACAATGGTGGTCACTGGTTTTCGCCCTGGAGGTAGGTCTTTAATAACAGATACATCTAGGTCTCCATAGGCCGTCAAAGCCAACGTGCGCGGAATAGGAGTGGCTGTCATCACTAGAACATGTGGACTTAAACCTTTCTCTCTAAGCCTAGCCCTCTGCACAACTCCAAAACGGTGCTGCTCATCTATGACAACTAAGCCTAGACGCTGAAACTTGATCGGGCTTTCTAAAAGCGCTTGTGTGCCAACGACAAGCTCAATTTCCTTCTTGCTAATCTGCGCGACAATTCTTTTTCGATCTTTCGCTTGCATTGATCCAGTTAGTAAGCCCGTTGAAAATCGTGATTTTGCAAGTAGACCATTAAGGGTCTTCGCGTGCTGAGCAGCAAGCAGTTCAGTCGGAGCCATAAACGCGACCTGGAATCCATTTTCCATTGCTATAACCGCCGAAAGCAGAGCCACGATTGTTTTACCAGAACCTACATCTCCTTGCAGCAATCGATTCATCGCTCGACGCCGCTGTAGGTCATGCGCTATCTCCTGCAATGCATGCTTCTGGCCTGAAGTCAGCCTAAATGGCAGGACTTCAAGAGCCGACCGGCGAATGCGATCATTGACCTGCATCGCCTCTTCTTTTCGATCCAAAATAGAGTCCATCCGATTGGTTGCTAAACCAAGCTGAAAACAGAAAAACTCCTCAAAAATAATCCGTTGTTGCGCCGGCGTTCTAAATCGATTCAACAGTTCTATTGATGTACCTTTCTCAGGAAAATGCACTTGTTCGAGTGCCTGACGGACAGCCGGTAGCTGAAGTCGGCGTTGTAAGTCTGGCGGTAATGAGTCCTCAAGGGTTTCGGGAAGTCGCTGTAGAGCCTCGTGGACAAAGCGTCGATACATTTTTGTTGTAATCTTGCCACTCCTTTCATACACGGGAACAATTCGTCCGGCATGTATTGTCTCTAGAGCAGCGACCGATTCATCAATTCCACTGTTTAATAGTTCATAATGGGGATTAACAAATTGAAGGCCTCCTCCACGAGATCGGGTTTCAACCTTTCCAAACAAAATCACTCGTTGACGAGGTTTCAAAATCTGGCTGAGAAATGCTTGATTAAACCAGGTCGCTCTTACGGCGCCGGTCGAATCTTCGACAAGTAGCTCAAAAATTTTAAATTGTGGTCGCCGAGTACTGCGAATGTGTGAGGTCAGTATCGTTCCAGCTATACCCGCTGTTTTTCCCTCTCGCAATTCCAACACCGTCTGAAACTGCCCCCTGTCTTCATATCTTGTTGGAAATCGATAAAGGAGATCGCCGACTGTTGTCAAGCCGGCATTGATTAAATCAACGGATCGGCGTGGCCCAACACCTTTCAGGTACTGTAAGGAAGTATCAAGGCCGTCACTAAAACTCATGGGTTCACATAAATGAATGCCGGTTGTCTATCTATAACTGCTTCACATCAAGGCGACTTGAGCTAGAAACAGCATCGCAGGCATCAATGAGTCTTTACTGCACTACAATGACCTCTCCAGAGTCAACTCTCACTTCTTCAATTCGGTAGGGGAACGCATAAAACGCATCAATATCCCAGCCATCTGGATTGTTCGCGCTTCGGGTATACCTTGCAATCATTTCGCGAACTAACACATCTGGCAGTTCTATTCCCGCTAACTCCACACGCTCTATCTCCAGTCGACCTCTACCCGTTTCGCTGTAAACCTTCGCTTCCATGACCATAGGTAACTGCCCTTGCAAATAATTCATAGGGTTTAGAAGATCATCGCTTCTAGGCACTTCAATGCGATCAAGATCTATAACGGAGGATGCGATAAACCGATTGTCCCTTGCCAGCGCGATCTCAATGTCGCGCACACTATTTGGCATATGATTACTGTCTGATAAAAATCGGGCGATCTCTTCCTCAGAAAAACGCGTCGACATCTCTGAACTGCTTTCTGTTTCTCTAAGACCATATTCCTTAATGGAGGCGACTTTTGCGGCCATGACACTATCGATGTGTTCTTCTGATGGCATTACTTGAGCTTGTTGCGAGTGTCCGATCAAGAACAACATGCAAAATATGATTACCGTTTCATGCGCACGAAAAGTTCGAAGCATAAACTTTTTCCACTGTCCGGGTTAAGAATGATTAAGGATTTAGTGTACCACGCAATTTAAGAGAACCCCGTCGATCGAACACCCTAAATTTAAGTTTGCAATTTGTTATCAACTTCCAATTTGGTGGGAATACCTCCACGAGCACCCAAGGCACGACAATTTAGTCCGGCAACAACGTTCGCATACTCGAGCAACTCTGACACCTCTGCGTCAGCACCTGTAGCAAGCCAGCTAGACACAAAGCCTCCTCGAAATGCATCGCCAGCACCGGTAGTATCAATTGCATCAACTCGAATAGCAGGCGATCGAATTTCTTTACCGCCCATCAATGCAAGACTGCCTTCCGCTCCAAGAGTTACCACCGTTAACGTAGGGTTAAATTGGGATGATAATTGACGAATCGCCTTTCCCAACACAGGTTCTCCAGTCAGCGACGAGGGAAACTCTTCAGCCGCAATGATGATGTCGACCGAATCTAGTAGTTCTTCAATTCCAGGTTTTACGCGCTCAACATCAATCACTGAGGGAATACCTGCTTGTTTAGCATGTTGCGCAGCCTTACTCGCAGCTCTGGTTTCACCACAGTCCACCAGCAACACGCGCCCGGAAGCGACCGCTGCCAACGGCACGTCGGCATCCGTCATTGCGAGTCCGCGATGACGATCCCAAATAACCGTCCTATCTCCCGTACGCTGGTCTACCAAAATACATGCGAATTGATTCGTCGCACCAGGCACTATCTTTGAGTGAGAGACGTCAACACCAGCACGAATCAAACTGCTCCTGCTCAATTCGCCATGCTCATCTTCTCCGAAATGCCCAATGTAACTTCCCCGCCAGCCCAAGGTGGCGCATGTAACTAGTGCAGTTGCAGTCTGGCCTCCTGGATGTTTTACAAGCGTTTTGGCCTGTTGTTTTCCGTTAATCTTTAAAGGCCCTGGAAAAACCGCATATAAATCAATACTGTTTAAACCAAGTCCAACCACGTCGTATTGAGCGCGTCCAGCTGGGAGCGGTTGAATTGGAAGTCGCATTTCAGTATGAATGCTACCAGAATGAAACCCTTCATCTCTAAGTCGTAATGGAACATTGACTTGATATTCGCTTTTTGTTTGCATAGAGTATTGATCGCGAGGGCAGGGCGAGTCTCCAATGCTAGGTAAGCCTCCTCGTTAATTAAGGAGAGCTTGTGCAACCCTTAACAAAACGGCAGCGCGAAATTCTCGACTATCTTGACGAGTTCATTCAGCAGCATGGTTACGCCCCGAGTCTCGAAGAAATTGGTCGTCGTTTTTCGCTCTCATCATTGGCAACTGTTCACAAACATTTAACCAATCTTCAGGAAAAAGGATTCATTCGCCGCGCTTGGAATCGAAGCAGGTCTGTCGAACTCATACCAGTTCACGTAGGAAGCCGATCGTTAGAGCTCCCTTTAATGGGATATGTCGCAGCAGGCGAACCAATAGAAGCCATCACCAGCACTGAAACAATAGCAGTGCCTGAACATTTCATTGGAAAACGAGACACCTACGTACTTCGCGTCAAGGGTGACTCGATGATAGACGAGCAAATTCGTGATGGCGACTACGTCATTGTCGAAGATCGCAAGACGGCCCAAAACGGCGAAATGGTTATCGCCCTGTTAAACGGCACGGAGGTTACACTTAAATCTTTATACAGAAACGGTACAACTATTCAACTTCAACCAGCCAATCCGGCCATGCAGCCAATAATTGTTAAAGAGGACGCCCTACAGATCCAAGGCGTAGTTGTAGGGGTAATGAGAAAGTACTGAACCATAAGTCTCTTTAACCGTAAAGGCAGCATGCCGCACAACGAGGCGGTCTTAATGTCTGAACAAAATCCTATAAATTTTACGATTGTCGCCGACGAAAACGATTCATCTCCAAGAATTTATGCAAATTTTTGCAATGTCGCGCATACACCGTTCGATGTCACACTAACATTTTGTGAGATTATGCCCCTCTCCCAGAAAGACATCGAAACCGCGAAAAACGACAAGACTGTCCGTGCACCCGTTCGAGCCGAAATTGTAGTTCCCTTGCCAGTCGTGCCAACATTAATAGCTTCTTTGCAAGAACACATTCGCGCTTATAACGATTCGTCAACGCAGGCTATAGCACCAGATAAACCCATTCACTAATTGCGCCTGGTGAATGCCAATGCGTTCTCAACGAAAGTTTGCCCAGCACTTCCTTGAACAGACCTGGGTCAACAAATTAGTCGAAGCGATCAAACCTCAACCGTCGGACTTGATTGTGGAGATTGGTGCTGGTCGAGGTGCCCTAACTCTCGCACTGGCACCAACCGTTTATCGTCTGATCGCAATCGAAATCGACCGCAACCTAGCTAGCCGCTTAGCCGAACATCTACCCACTTCAGTGACACTGATATCCGATGACTTCTTATTGGTTGATTTGCCAGCAACTATCAAGCCTTATACGCAACACTCGCGACTTCGTGTCGTTGGGAATTTACCTTACAATATTTCCAGTCAGATACTTTTTCATCTGTTGAAATTACAAACCTCTCGTGAACTGTTTAATGACGCAACCTTAATGCTCCAGCGAGAGGTTGCTGATCGTGTTGTTGCAACAGCAGGAGACCGGAATTACGGACCTGTTGCGATTATGACCAGTGTGCATGCTGACGCCCGTCGAGTAATGACCCTTCCACCAGGAGCATTTCGACCTGCGCCGAGAGTTCATTCAGCTGTCGTGCAACTCAAGTTTCGAAAACCAAGCATATCGTTATCTCAATATTGCGTATTTGAACGACTTGTTCGGACCGTCTTTCAGAGACGTCGAAAAACTCTTCTCAATGCGCTAAAACCTTACGCGGAGGCTATTGGAGTCGACGCGGCCACGGTAATAGAATCATCAAAAATAGATCCCAGTCGAAGACCAGAAACACTAGAACTCTATGAATATAAGGAACTTACTAAGGTAGTTATTTCGAGTACATCCTAAGGTGTGCTATATTTGGCAAAGAAAGTCTCAATAACTGTTAGATTTATTGGCTTTTTTTATTATCCCGCCGTCAGGCTCTCCCAGAAGCCTGAAAAATGCAATAACCGAAACGGTAGCTGATTTCACCGAGTGCTATTTCTAGAACTCGAATAGATATACATCACGGTAAGTTATTCATATTAAATAACTTAACTCGATGTATAGAAAATAATGCCCATGCCGATAAACACGATAGTAGGTGTGAATTTACGTGCACTGACCTGAAGAGGCGCTAAAACGTGGGAATTATTACAGGTAAGGAATTAGATGGCTCGATCTGAAAAGTCGGAACGGATTAGTGAGTTCGTCGGTGTAGGGCTGTTTGCCCTCGGGTTGCTTTGGCTTATCTCACTGGCAACACACTCACCAGAAGACCCCGTCATGATTTTTATTAACAACGGAACGGACAATAGTCCTGCAAATTATATTGGCGAACTTGGAGCTTTTCTTTCTTACCTATCCTTTCAATCCTTCGGTAAGGCTGCTTACTTGATCCCAGGTTTGTTGTCTGTTCTAGGCTGGCACTATTTTTGGTGTCTGCAGATTGACGCGATTTATACAAAATATATAGGAATCTTAACCCTCCTTACAGCGCTAGCCTCTTTTCTGAGTATCGCTTTTGATTTTCAGGGTGGGGAAATCGTGATTTCAGCAGATTCAGCTGGCGGCGTAGTGGGAAGCTGGCTCGCGGCAAACCTCGTCAACGCCCTCAATCGCCTTGGCTCAATTATTTTCATCCTGACTTTGTGCTTTTTATCAATCTTTCTCTCAACGCAAGCCTCCATTGGCAGGAGTGCTGCCAAAGGCTGGGACACACTAATCCGTTGTATGAATCTTTTGTCGAACTACGTTAGGCAAACATACGCAAAATTCCGTCAAGGTTTCCGGGAGACTAATCATTCAGAGAAGCGTGCTCAGGGGAACCCTTTGCCTGCAATAGCCATAGGACCAACCGCCGCGATGATTGAAGAATCCGAAACTGACGACCAGGAACCCGCCGATTCCCTTCAGGCTCCTCCACAGAACGGAAGGCCTTCGATTAAGAAGCAAAACCAGCCGGCTTCATCACAACCGCTGCCACCTTCTGACGCATCGTCAAAAGCGTCGGCAGAACGACGAAATGGCGATTACGTCCTGCCGGCGTTGAGCTTGCTCGACTCAGTGAGAATTGTGCGAAAGATTGACGACCGAGAACTAATGGAGGGCGCTCGTTTACTGACAGACAAATGCAAAGAGTTTAATGTGGAAGGCAATGTGGATGAAATTCATCCTGGACCAGTTGTCACGACTTATGAGTTTAAACCAGAGGCTGGCGTCAAATATTCAAAGGTGACTGGCTTAACCGAAGACCTATGTCTTGCCATGCAGGCGAATTCAGTGCTCATAGATCGGATACCTGGTAAATCAACAGTCGGTATTCAAATTCCGAACCGAACACGAGAACAAATCTCTCTGCGTGAATTACTGGAATCAGACTCTTATAAACGTTCCACCTCCAAACTGACCATGGCCCTTGGAAAGACAATTCACGGTGAACCATTTGTCGCAGATCTGGCAACAATGCCACACCTATTGATCGCTGGAGCAACAGGCGCAGGGAAGTCAGTATCTGTTAACGCGATGATCACGAGCATACTTTATCGGGCAACACCCAGAGATGTGCGTTTTATCATGATTGACCCAAAGCGTCTGGAATTGGGAATGTATCAGGACGTGCCCCATCTTCTTACTCCAGTGGTCGTTGATCCCAAACAAGCATCTAATGCCCTCCGCTGGGCCGTTCGAGAAATGGAGGAACGCTACAAACTGCTGGCAGCAAACGGTGTTCGAAATATTGATCAGTACAATCGAAACGCAAATAACCTGGCAAAGGAATCGAAGGAAGAATCTCCGGAACCTTTACCCTATATTGTTGTTGTCATTGATGAGCTTGCTGACTTGATGATGGTCGCAAGTAACGAAGTCGAAGAGTCGATTGCCAGGCTGGCACAAATGGCCAGAGCCGTTGGGATACATCTGATTTTGGCAACACAAAGACCATCGGTCGACGTAATCACCGGCCTGATTAAAGCCAATCTGCCAGCTAGAATTTCTTTTCAAGTTGCATCAAAAATTGACTCAAGAACGATCTTGGATGGAAATGGCGCCGAACAACTCCTCGGCATGGGTGACATGTTATTCATGCCACCAACATCCTCTCGGGTTATCCGACTACACGGACCATACATTTCAGAGCAGGAATCGTCCCGGCTAGCTAGCTTTCTTCGAAAACAAGCTCAACCTATCTACGACAAAACAATTACCGAAGAAGAAAAGAAAGCTGAGACAATCGAATTTGATCGCGACACTCTGTACGACGAGGCCTCACGAATTATCGTTACAAGTGGGCAGGCTTCGATCTCATTCCTTCAGCGCCGACTGCGTATTGGCTTTAGCCGTGCCGCCCGCCTGGTCGACATGATGGAGTCTGAGGGCCTTGTGTCTGCAGGCGGTGGCAGTAAAGCACGTGAAGTCCTGGTTAGTAAAGACTATTTTGATGAAATTGACGCGCAATTGCGCTGACTGAAACTTTAATTATGCTGACCATGTCTCCTTGTTCTATTGACCAAACGTGGTTCCTCCCATTTCGAATCCACAAAACAGGCTGCCTGTGGCCAATTTTGGTGCTACTCATTGTCAGTTTATCGGCTAACTCTTTACATGCAGCATCGGCACGAGACATGTACCTTGCTGCACTTAATCGAGAGGATTCCCTAACAGACGAAAAGCGTCCAACGCCGCCTTCGCTTGAACAGCTACGCAACCTGATTAACCGGTACCAACAAATCGTCCATAAATATCCCAGAAGTGGCTACAGCGATAACGCGCTTTGGCAGGCAGCCGGTCTAGCATTCGACGCATTTCACCGATATGGAGATACAAAAGACCGTATCAAAGGAGAACGATTCCTAGGGTTAATCAAAAGCGAATATCCTTCCAGCTCCTTGGTAACTCAAATTGATTCAAAACTCAAAACCCTAATCTCGACCATCAACCTTCAAGCAGCCAGTTCGACCCCTATCTCTCTTAGACACATCGAGCGAACACCGATGGCGGAGGCTGTAAGGGTTACCATTGAATTAGACGCGGAAGTGGCTTACTACCAAGAAGAACTTGACAGCCCTCCACGACTATTTTTTGATTTAAAAAAAACAGAGACACCTGCCGCTCTGCATAATACAACTCTGAGTTACACCGATGATATTGTTCGAAAGATTCGACTCGGTCGACATCCCACAAACACAACGCGCATAGTCTTCGATCTCAACGAAGTTGCTTCGTATAGTGTCTTCTCCCGGTATAATCCCTACCGACTTATTGTGGATTTCACACGTAGAAACAATCAAGTAGCGCCCGCGTTAAGTCCACAACCACCACCAGCCACTCCAACAACAAACTCAAACGGAGACTACTCGCTTTCTCGGCAGCTTGGCCTTGGTATCTCGCGTATCGTTATTGATCCAGGACACGGCGGGCACGATCCTGGAGCTCGTGGTTCAGGACTAACTGAATCTGGTGTGGTTCTCGATGTCGCACTTCGCGTGAAACAAATACTGGCTAACCAGCCCGCAATCGATGTGATTCTCACGCGTAACACCGATGTTTTCATTCCACTGAAGGAACGTACTGCCATTGCGAATCGTCATGGCGCAGACCTGTTCCTCTCAATTCATGCAAACGCCAACGACAATAGAAAAGTGCGCGGAGTCGAAACCTATTTCTTAAATTTTGCGTCGGATTCAGAAGCTGAGACATTAGCGGCACGGGAAAATTCAGCCTCGGAAGAAACCATGCGAGATCTTTCAGGACTCGTTGAAAGGATTACTCTAAACAATAAGCTTGATGAGTCGAGAGATCTTGCGGAAATGGTCCAACAAACAATGCATAGTGAGTTAGTGTCCATAAATACGAAGTTACGAAACCTTGGAGTAAAACAGGCCCCGTTCGTTGTACTTATTGGCGCAGAAATGCCGAGTGTCCTCGCTGAAATTTCGTTTCTCAGTAATCGGGCTGAGTCTCTTCTTCTCAAGACGGACGAATACCGTCAAGCCATAGCCCAAGGGTTAGTTCAAGCGATTCTACGATACCAAGAATCCTTGAAGAGCTACATGGTTGCGGAGCAGCCATAAATTACAGCTGGCTCGGTGGATCTGGGCACTATTACAATCAGATTCTTTACTTACAATTAGGTAAACTGTCTCGACTGCCGGCCCATGAGACCTTGACCTTCACTTTAAGCAGATCAACTTGCACTTCTAAAATGTTTCCACCATATAAAAAATCCGCCGATCACTAGGCCAGCCAGAAGGGCGCTAACAACAAAGACCCCTGTAATGCCTATCGATTGAAGTAAAACATCACCCGCAGTCGTTTCAGGCGTCAATTCATCTTCGATTTGAATAATAATCGGCGTCGTTGGCTGTAAATGCATCAAGTGGTCTGCTTTTTTCGTCTATTTAATCTTGTTCCATTGCTCACTCGCACAGGCTAACTCAACCAAGGTTCGGACTGCTACCCCAGTTGGACCCTTCTTTTGATATGCAGAATTTTCCTCACTCCAAGCCGTTCCAGCAATATCCATGTGTGCCCATGGTCGACCATCGGTAAATCGCTTTAAAAACATCGCTGCGGTTATCGCAGACGCTGGACGACCTCCGACGTTAGCTACGTCGGCAATGTCACTCCGAAGCAGTTCTGAGTAATCATCAAATACTGGCATCGGCCAGACTCTGTCTCCAGCCTGATTAGCTATATCGCAAACAATGTTGACCCAAGAATCCGGAGCACCAAATAATCCGGAGGTTGTGTTTCCCAGTGCTACTACGCAACCACCAGTCAAGGTCGCAACATCTACCAAATGAGTTGCCCCCAATTCCATCGCATACCACAAAGCATCCGCTAGAATAAGACGTCCCTCGGCGTCTGTATTAATAACCTCCACAGTCGTGCCGCTGGCTCCATAAAGCACATCTCCAGGTTTCACCGCACGACCACCCGGCATATTTTCGGTAGTTGGCACTACGCCAATTACCCGAATCGAAGGATTTAATTGACTAATGGCGCGCATAGCGCAAATCACAGCAGCACCGCCAGACATATCTTCCTTCATTCGCTCCATGGATTCAGCCGGCTTGATTGAGATTCCTCCACTATCAAAAGTGACACCCTTACCAATTAGGGCAAGTACTGGCCCCTCCGTCACTCCGACAGGTTCGTGGCGCATTACAATGACACGTGGCGCCTCAACGCTGCCCTGAGCAACGCCAAGAAGCAAGCCCATTCCAAGCTCGCGAATAGACTCTTCATCGAGGACATCAATTTCTAAAGAGGTGTCCCTTAGAATTTCCAAAGCCTGTTCTGCAAGGATAGATGGCGATAATTGATTACTTGGTTCATTAGCTAGTCGCTTGGCCAAGTTGCTACATTCACCGAGTAACCGTCCTCGCGCAACTGCATTTTTGATTAACTTTGAATCGTCGTGAGTTGAAACAACTTGCAGTGATCGCAATGAGGACGACTCTTGATCGGTTTCCGCCTTGTACAGGTCCGGGCTAAATTCTCCTAGCGTTAAGCCCTCTGCCACCGCCTGAACTCCGATTTCAGTGTTGATACTATCGGGAACAGCAAAAGCCATATCGTTTATGCGGCAGCGACGTCCAACTAACGCTGCTGCCGTAGCCACCTGACGTAGCCTGCTCACGGAATAGGGCCTTTCTTCTCCCATGCCGATCAACATAAAACGGTCCGCACTCCAAGAATCATCAATCGTCTTAACGATAAAGCTTTCATACTTCTTTCCAGTGCACTCGCCGCGAACGAACGCTCTTCCTACTTCACCTCCAGCAGCACGATCTAGGTCTGACAGATCACTCGATCCATCAGACAAACTAATCGGAACCACCAAAAGCTCAGTGGCCACTTTATCTAAAGGTGCTTTCTTAACCGTGATCTCTGATGACTCCGCTTTTCTCACCGGTTTCTATCTCCTCTAATGTTGTCTACACGACTAGAACTCCCGTCAGGAAGCAACTCCACTTGAGTCGCTTGCCCTGAGCGCAAACGGTATCCTTTAATCGCTTCAGTGTCTTTGGAAAGTAACGACACGATTACATAAACAAAGTGTGGGTAGGTCGCCTGATTTAAATCAGTTTCAGAAGGTTGAGGCAATGAGGCCGGATGTGAATGGTAAGTTCCAACCACTTCAAGCCCTTCATTGCGTGCTTGTCGAATCGCCTCAAAGTGATCGACAGGGTCCACACGATAACGCGTTGGACTCTGGCAAAGGTTGTGGGCCCGCGCAGAACGCACAACCTGCCCTTTCGTGCCGATTAATAATCCGCAGCATTCCAGAGGAGCCTCGTTCCGTGCGTGAGTCAAGAGACCTCGTCCAACAGACTCTGACATCACAACCACATCAATCGGTGACGATTTCACAGCAACTAAACCTTCTTGTTTTTGTTTGTTAAGCTGTCAACAATCTTCGGAATTGCTCCCAGTTCACTAACAAATTGAGACATCTTGTCGACAATCTCGTTAGAGTTGACACGCCCTGGCGTTAGAAACCACTCTCTACCAGAAAACAGGTCTGCTCGTGCCTGCACGATGCCCCCGTTCACTTCATTAACCGAGAGTTTTCCTGAAATATAACTAAAGCGATGGGGAATCCCTGCAGCCAGACTAACATCAATACCGGGTGAAGAAGT
>ERZ651768.1746-NODE-1746-length-15733-cov-3.805059_pt1 | contig 15733 bp, 11 predicted proteins | sample MGYA00514754_ERZ651768 | MGnify/ENA metagenome assembly ERZ651768
CCTCGCCGTCTAGGACGTGTTCGAGGACGCTGGCCCCGGATCCGACTGGGTGTGACGCCTGTGGGACCTGTGGGAGCTGTTGCGGGTCGCCGAGGAGCACGACGTTGGTGGACCCTGACGCGGCGGCTAGCGCGTCAGCAAGCCCTAGCTGGCCGGCCTCGTCGATGACCAAGAAGTCGACCGGGTTGGCGCGCATGTCGGGCCGGGGGAAGAGCCACGTGGTGCCAGCGACCAGGTTGTGGGCCGGGCTGGTGCAGTCGTCGTTGTCCTCCGTGTACACGACACCTTCGAGCTGGTCGGCGAGGTCCGGGATCTCAGAGACCTTGCGGATGGCGGACAAGATGTCCTTGTCGCCCTCCTCGGCGAACACCTTCACCACCTCCTTGAGCAGCTTGTCGATGGCGGAGTGGCTGAAGGCGGTGATGCCGACCCGGTGGCCTGCGGTCACCAGCCGGTGGATGATGCGCGCTCCGGTATACGTCTTGCCGGTGCCCGGAGGCCCTTGGATGGCTAGGAACGAATTGTCGAGTTGCCCAACGAGGTCCAACACCTCGTCGGGGGTGGCGGCTCCTATCTCTCCGGCCATCGGGCCGCCACCAGGCAGGAACCGTGGGAGTTCTCGCTCCAACAGCGCCCTGGCGACCCGCAGGCCAGCAGTCCCCGTGGTGTCGAGCACCGCGGCGCCCACTGCCACTAGCGCCGGCTGCTTCGCCCCGGGGTGGATGTAGTCGTCGAGGACCACGGCCTTGGGAATGGTCCCGTACTCGGTTGGCTTCTTGCCCCACACCAGTTCGAGGTAGCGGGCCACGACGTCTAGGGCTTCCACGTTGGTGGAGGCAAGGTGCCCTTCTCCCGTGGCGTCGGGGGTGATGTAGGACACCGATATGGGGAATTTCGGGTCGGCTTGGGGAACGAGGTCGGCCTCGTTGACCTCCTGTTCGGGGAAGTGGAATGCCTGTCGGGCGACCCGCGCGCCGGGCGGTGGCGCAACCTGGCCCTGGGAGACGAGTCCCCCAATGGTGTCCGGATCGCCGAGCGAGTCCCTGCCTGTTTCAAGCTCGGCCGCCTCAAGCCTCGAGAACCGATCGGCGATGTCGAATCGCCTCTCGCGCCACCAATAGTCCAGCAAGTGGGCGAGCAGGTATTGGAACGACCCCTCGGGGAACTCCAGCAACTCGGCTTGGCCCTCCGGGGCGTTGTCGACGCTGGGCGCGGGGGGCGGGGCTGGCTTGGGCCAATCAAGGCCCTTGGGGCGTTGGGCGACCAGCCAGTCGCGGACCTCCTTGGTGGCCCGGACGTCGTCTTGGTTGTAGGCCGCGATCTGCCCTAGTCGACCGGGGTCGCCGTCGTCCATGTAGGCCTCGTACTCGACGACGGCGCCCGCTCCCTTCTCGATGCCCCCGGTGCGCTCGTAGTCGGTCAGGCGCTCGACTTCCTTGAGGCTGTAGGACTCGACTCCCACCTGGGTGCTGTGGCGCACGGTCATTAGGAGGTCGACGAACGCGCCGGCGTCGATCAGCTCGACTAGTTGTCGGCCTGCGATGCCGCTTTCCTCCACGGTGGCTTCGAGTGCCTCAACGAGGTTGACCAGCGACGATCGCTCGGTGTGGTTGTAGTGGTAGATCCGCATGCCGGGGTGCTTGGCGTGTCGCTCGTGCAGGTACCCGATGAGATCCTTGACCGAGGTGGCTTCCTCGTCGGGGGTGTGGGCCCAGCGTTGCTCGTAGTCCCACGTTCCCACCTCGTCTTGTCGGATCAACCCGATCAGGAACAGGAGGCCTCGTTCGGGCCTCCAGAACGGGTGGCCCTCGAAGTCGAGGAACACGTCTCCGTCGTCGGGTTCGGGCAGCGCGGCGAGGCCCAACTTTCCCTGGTCGTCGGGGTCGAGGATCCGGAACGGTGGCTTGTCGTCGGGGTGCTCGCGGGCGGCCACTTGCAACCCCGATTGCCTGCCCAATGATTCGAGCCGGTCCGGTGCCAGGTCGGGCACCGAGTCGGCCGGGGCCGCGGCGAGGCTTGCCATGGTGCCCACCCCGGCTTCCTCGAGTGCGTGCCGTTCGGCAGTTCGCACACCGTTGACGTAGACGAGTGAGTCGTTCGCCCTCCATTCGGCGCTGCATTGGTCGAAGAAGTCGCAGTAGTCGCAGTAGTCGCACGGTTCTGGGGTGGTTCCGGAGCCTGGCCCTGCGTCCATGGCGTCCCAGAGTTGCCGCCGCATCCGACGCCAGTAGGCGTCGACCTCGGAGAGCCGCACAGTACTTAGGTTGCCTGAGCCGAGGAACAAGTGCCCGTATTCGGGAGCCACGCCGGTGAGCGCCTCGACGGCCTCCGCGTAGAACAGGACTTGCAGCACGTGCCCGGGCTTCGCTTCGTCGCGGGCGAGCTTCGCGTCGACGGGCTCGTAGGGGACCGCACCGTTGGGCAACGGTTCACCACGGACGAGGAAGTCGGCCACGCCGCGAATCCCGTCGTGGACGAGGGGCATCTGGTAGACCACGTCGTAGCCGTCTTCCATGGGGTTGCCCACCCGTTCGACCCACGCCGCGAAGGTCTCCCCGGCTTCCTTTGCCGGGACCTCATACACCGAGACGCCACTGTCCTTGTAGTGCTCCAGGCATTCCTGTTCGTGTTGGACTCCCTTGTCCATGAGGAGTCGCGCGAACGCGGTGGCCTTGTAGTCGGGCTTGGCGAGCGAACCGTCGGCAACCAGGTGGGACAAGTTGAGGTAGTGGGCGCAGTCGAGCCAGGCGGTGACCTTGGTTGGCGAAAGCACCCTCTCGACGGGGCTGTTTCCGGTCATGCCAACTCCCTAACCTGGCCCGATGGCCGAGGTACTGCCACGGGTTTGCTGTCGTTGCCCATCGCCTCGTCCCGCCTACTCGCTCTCGCCGTTCGACGTGAGCTCGTCCGCCAACTTGTCTAGGACCTCTCGGACCTTGCCGACCAAGTCGTCCACGCCTTCGGTCGCCTTCTCGATGGCATTCTTGGCCTTGGTGTGGTTTCCCTTGATTGTCGTCGCCAGGGCGAGCCCCTGCCGAGCTTCGTCGACAAGTGCAGACACGCGGGCTACGTCAATGTCGAAGCCAGCGTTGGAGGCGAGTTCCTGGCGGACCTTCGTCCTCGCCCACATGTACGCCAACCGCAAGGCGTCGATGCCCTCATCGGGGTTATAGACGACGATTGCCTTGGCGCCGGACTCCTGGAACGGCACGGCCGTAGGTGCCTGGTCCTGGCTGGCGAACACCGCGACGCCCACCTGTGCATCCCGGTTCTGCATTGCGCCCTCGATCTGCTCGAAGGTCTCGCGGAGACCCAAGGCCCTGTTCTTGGCCTCGAAGACGATCCTTCCATCGAGTCCGAAGGTGTCCTCGAGGCTGAGGTGCACGACCGAGTCTCCCTTCTTCGTGCCGGCCGAGCCGGCGACCTTGCCCACGTCCTCGACAAGGTCGCGGTATGGGACGGCGAGGCAACTGGCCTCCTCGTACACCTGGTCCTCGTAGTCGCGCCCCTTGGCGGTGCCCTTCTCCCGCTCCGAGGCAATCCCTGCCTCTCCGGCCACCAGGTCGCGGACGCCCTGGATGTCGCCCTCCAACTTGGTTGTCTGTTCGGCGATCACGCCCTTGAGGTCTTCCTTGAGCTTGGAGAGCTGGCTGTCATCGTCGTCTAGGGACAGGACCCCACTTAGGCTCCCTGCCGCCTCAGTAGCGGCCTCTGCCAGCACCCGAACGAACGCGGAGATCGGGCTCGACTTCTTGTCGGCGTCTACGGCCTCGTTGAAGGCCTCGTCGATCTTCTGCCGATTCTCGGTGAAGAAGGCGGCCAGGGACCCGGCCTCTGGGTCGACGATCGATTCCACGATTGCGGCGAACTCGTTGAAGCGTTCGTCGACGTGGTCGTTGAGGGCGCCAATGCGTCCCTCCATCATGTTCGCACTGAGGTCAGTCTCGACGACCTTGGCCGCCTGTGCGCCGATCCTGAGGAGCCGGTGTACTGCGTCGGCCTGGCTGTCAGCGCGAAAGACGAGGGCCACGACGTCTGGATCGCATTCGGAAAAGTTCTCGAGGAAGACGATGCCGTCCTCCACGGTTACGACGTCTTCAACTGTGGGTCGGCTCCCATGGCCGTTGGTGGGGGCCAGCCCTAGGCCCTGGGCCTTGGGGTTGGAGATCTCGCCATCGGCTTGACCATTGTCGGCCTCTGGGCCCCTGGTGGTGGATTTGTTTTTCATTCGGTTATTTCCTGTTCTGCCGGATGACCCGGCACTATTCGGGGAGACTCCCCCAACTTTCGATTTCTTGGCCTAATTCGCGATTTCTGCCGTTGGGCCGTTGTCGGCCACTAGTCGCTTTCGATTTCTTCGCTTTTCTGGCAACTCCCACCCTCGGAGTCCTTGTCCCCTACTAGGCGTAGGTGCGGTGTGCGCGCTGGCGTGCTTCGCCCCTTGCCGGCCTTGGAGTGGGTCACCCGCTTGGGCGAACTAATGGCCGCTTTGTTGCGGCGCTTTGGCTTCGCCAATTCTTGGGCCAGGACGGCCAGCTCGGACTCGATCGTCGCGATGACCTTGTTGTTCCGTGCGATCTCTTCTCCCAACTGCTCGAGTCGGCGAGCGAACAGCTCGTCTTTGGGCTGGTTGGGCTCGTTGCTCGGTGGCTTGTCGCTGTCGTTTGGGGATTCGTCGCTCATTTCTCGTGCTCCACTGGTTGGCTTGTGGCCCTTGGCTGTCCGAAGCCCGTCCGGCGTGTGGCCTTCTGCCTTCGTGGTTTGCTTCACCATCGTGTGTCTCCTCGCCCCTCGGGCGTTGGAAGTTGGGAATTTGGACAATTCCAACATAATTATTGTCGTCTTGACAACTTATCGCTTATGCCTCCCCCTCACAACCTCGGCCGCTGATTTCTTCGCCTCTGGGAAGGCCGGTGCCCCGAGGCGAGGCGCCGGGACTACAGGTAGCCAGGAAGGTCGCCCGGCTCGCCGGCCTCGCCCTCCTCATCGGGGGCCACGACGGCGACGCTCTCGACCATGAGTCGAGAGCCAAGTTGCTTTCGCAGGAGCCCGTGCAACGGACCCATGGCCGACAAGGACCCGAGCGCCGGCAACAGCCTTTGGGCGCCCACTCGTTGCTTGAACTCCTTGGCGAGCCGACAGAGCTCGTCGGCCATGGCCTCGATCGCCTCCGGGCGAAACAACTGGCCTGGCGGCCCAGCGAGGGCGTTGCTCGCCCCGTTGTCGCCCTCACCAGAGAGCCCCGTAGGTAACAGTGGATTGTGCGGCGTGGGTTCGACGTCAACAAGGTCGACGACATCGGGCGCCGATGACAGGCGCGGGGCAAGGGACGAGATGCGGTTCTTCTCCATACCCCAACCAAGGGCCACTAGGCCCCCGAGTGCCAGCCTTAGGCTCGGATCCTTGGCTTGGCGCTGTGGTTGGGCAACCTCAGTCCTCCTGGGTGGCCTGCTTGGCAAGTCCGGCGTCGAGGATCTTGAACGCCTCGTCGGAGGCCTCCTCGAAGAACCCCTCAGGCCATTCGATGGTTCCGTACTCGTCGATGGGTGCAGGCTGGTAGGTGGTCCCTGCCTCTTCGGAGTAGTCGACGCGGAGGAGCTTGACGAGGTTGGCGTCTGCGCCTTCGGCGATGCGGCGAGCGAGCCGAGTGACGAGGTACTCGCTATGGGTCTCGAGCAGGACCTGCTTGCCGCTCTTGGCACACGCCAAGAGGAAGTCGCCGAGGTTCTGCTGCAACGCCGGGTGGAGTTGGGACCCCGGCTCCTGTAGGACGAGAACCGAGCCCATGTCGCATAGGAGTCCTTGTACGAGCACCGGCAACACCTGGCTAACTCCGGTTCCTACCGCCATCAAGTGCACCCACTTGTCAACGCCGACAGGCTTGACCAGCAGCTCATAGCCGGCTGCCCCAGAATGCTTGGATTCGATGTCGTCCACCAGGTGGAGGCACTCACTACCCAACCAATACGCGACGGCGTCGGAAAGGGCCAGCTCCTCTGGGGGGCCGTCCTTCTTGGGGCAAACGACTTTCCTGTCCCTCGACTCGTAGAGGACGGCAGCCGTGTGCTCGCCCTTCTGGCCGACCTTCGGCAGCCTGTCGTCTCGATCCGTCGGGTAGACCGCTTGGGGCGGCTGGCGAAGTGGCCCAATGTGGGAGATGTGGTTCACCATGAACTCCTGAACCGCCCTCCTTAGCGAACTGAGCGCATAGTTGAAGTCCTGATTCGTGATGATCGCGGCTCCAAGATCGTCGCGGCCCATCGCCGCTTCCACGCGGTCGTAGAACTGCCTTACGCCATCCAGCTCGTAGAGGATCCCCAGCCAGGCCACAAGGTCAACGCGGAGGTCCAACTCTTCCTCGTAACCCTGGCGACCTCGCCTGCTGAGGGCCTCGCTCAACCGTTCAGCACCTTCTGGCCCTCCGCCAGCATCGAGAAGGCCAACGATCTCAGCCTTCTTCCTTTTGGCATCTCCCATGTTCTGCATCGGAAGAATCTGGAACCCCTCAAAGAAGTCTTGGGGGTGATGCTCGCTGCTAGAGGACCTCAACCTATGGCGCGGCGCCATTTTGACTAGGTCTCCAAGTCGATCGTCCCCTACGACGAGATCCACGTGATCCAGGTAGAACTCGACCCAAAGAGCGGCTTGCTTCGCAAGGTCGTCCAACGACTGAACCAACTCTTCGCTCGGACTAGCCGATTCCTCATGGGATTCAGGACCAGACCAGTGCTCCATCAGCGGCTCCCCTAGCGACAAAGCGAACTGCTCCTCCCGGAGGGGCGTCAATGGGTTTTCGGGGTCGACCTCGGATTCAGTCGAGCCTTCTTCTAGGAGCTCAACCCAATAGTCAACGAGTGCCCGTATGACAAGTTGTTTCGCGTCTCGCGCCGTGCGCACCGCATCGGGCAGGTTGTCGACAAGAACGGCTTCACAAATCGGTTCCGCCTGCTCGGCATGATGAGTGGCTTCACCAAACGTGGGCGGATGTTTTCGCTGGTATTCGATGCTCTGGCCCATCGAGGACATGTGTTGCAACAGCGCAGGGCGCTGTCTTCCGTCTGTGTCGACCGAGTCCACAGTGGCCGAAGCCAGGGGTCCAACGGATTCTGAATCGAGCGAGAGGTCGCAACAGGCCACCTCGTCTCTAGAGCGGAAGCCGATAGACCAGTGGATGGTGAGGTCGTATGGCTTGGGGCGGCGAAAAAACCCCTTCTCGTTGATCGTCCTAGCGAAGGTCCTAAAGGCCTCTTCGGCCAACAAAAGGAAGCGGTTCTGACGCGCAGAACGACTCATCGAGCCTTGGTCGCCGCGAGTCCGCCGTCGTGACCTTCGAGGCCCCCGTGGTCCTGACTCAGGTTCGTCGTCGAAGTTGACTGAAATGGTCGCGCCAACCTTGACGAGCGGGTCTTCGTTGCAATTCGCATTCAATACGTCGTCGAACGTCCCCAAGTTGAGTAGGTGCCCACTAAGTGGGACTCCCGGGTTACGCATGTCGATTCCCGCCTGCGACCGCATCAAGATCGCGTCCAGGAGGGTGCTCTTGCCCGCACTGTTCTTGCCGACGAGGACGGTCAGCATGCCCAGGTCCACGTCTTCGGAGAAGACCGACTTGAAGTTCTCCAATTGGACTGACCTCAGCGGTGGACGCTCTACCCATCGCCCAAGTTGGTCTGACTGCTTGGTCATCGACTGTTCCGATCTATGGGACTGGTTGGCCTCATACCGCTTGCTCGATCAGCACGATCTCTGGGACATCACCCTCGGACGCCCGACCGCTCTGGGACAAGAGCCCGGAGCCGCGCCGGGCCAACGCGTTGATCAAGTTTGTCCCATGCCGTGGGTACTGCCGCTTGATCAGGTGCTGCAACCTGTCGCCATCGCCCTGGATGGAGAAGGGGAACACGACTTGCGGATGGCGCTCCAAGTAATTCTTGAGCTGGTAGACCTCGGCCCCCTCCTCGGACGGGTCGGCCAAGGGGGTGGTGAGAATCGCCGGGTCGAGGACTGCCACGGCGTTCGGGGAGATGTCGGGGTTGGAGGGTGTGATTCCCTCGTCGAGCACGCGCTGGATGGTGACGACGATGTCGGCACTCGGGCTTTCGATCCCTCCGAAGTAGGGCCTGCCGGTTAGCGAGGCAGCCATGCGATCGTGGGCGATCCGGTGGAGCTCGAGGAACTCTCGGTGCTTGTGGCCCCGGCGCGGGTCGTCCTCGCCCTTGAGCGGCAAGCCCACGCTCCTGGCGACCGAATCGGGTGCCGCACCGTGGAAGACCTTCGGTAGGAGGTCGAGGACGTCGCCTGCCACCGACCCTTGGTACTCGTCCAACTGGATCGTCCAGATCGGCGCCCGAAGGTCGCAATAGGCGACGAGCACGAAGGGGAGCCCGGTTTGGGAGGGTTCGAGCACTAGATCCCGGTCTGTTGCGAACTCCCGGTAGTGACCAAGCAATATGACATCGACAGAGTCCTCGTCCTCGTCGACCTGGACTACGAGGACGTGGCGCCGGCGAGCGCGCCCCCAGGGCTCTCGGGCCAAGTAGACGTCGCCTCGCGTTGGGACGTGGTCCCCGGCTAGCGGTTGGGCCGCCAACCGCCTCGAGCGGACTCGTTCCACCACGGCTTGCAACTCGGCGGCCCTACCGGCGGAGAGCCCTGTTTGGCTGTCCATCTTGGGTTCCATTGGGTCACCCATCTTCGTTTTCCCCACCATCTGCCAGCAAGCGGTTGATCCGATCGCCGACGTAGAGGGCTTGTGGCTCTTCTAGATCGCCAAGCACCCCGGCGAGATACTCCTTGACCCCTTGCCATCTCTCCCGTGCGGTGGCGCGCGAGTAGCCCCGCAAGTCAGCGACCTTGGCGTCGGACATATTGTTGAGCTTGCAAAGTGCGATGTGGCGACCTTCCTCGTTGAGGCCCGCGACCGCTTCCTTGGCCAACTCGTCGAGCATGACTTGGTCGCCCACGGGGTCCTCCTGGCCTCCCTCTTCTGAGACCTCATCTAATACAAGGTGGCTTGCGAAATAGTCTGCCAAGACAATTTCAAGTACGTCTTCGAACTCCGTTATGTCGAATCCCTCCGTATAGACACTGGCCATGGCCAGAAGGCAGGCTTCAAGGGACCTGGGGCCGCGATCGTTGTAGACCCTCGGATTCCTTTCTTGCGCCGCGTGGGACGCCAATGGGCGAATGAGGGCAACCCGGCGCACTGCCTCGGCGAAGCGATTCTCAGCCCTCCATGGCTCCGCACTTGGTGCCCCGCCCATGGTGTGTCTGGCCAAGGTGTACCTGGTCTCATCGCCGAGGTGCTCGGGATCGGTCGTAGGAATGAAGGGGTCTTCGGCTAGGAGGGCCTTCGCCCTCCTGCGGAGGTTGTCCATCGCCGTCGTTTCCAGACGTTTGGCGAGCGTCCGCTGGACGTGAAAACCGATTAGCCCGCGGGCGTCGCTAATCGTCTCGGCCTGCTCGAGGATCCACACGACCTGTTCCTCCTCCCACAGCTTTAGAACCACCTCGGAGGCAAGGTCGTGGAAGTCTCCAGCCACCTCATCGTCCCCCCATTCCCATCGATCAGCGCCAGGTCGTCCCGTGTACCGACCAGGTGGGTACTTCCAAGCGATCCCCTTGCAGACGTCAAGGACCACCTCTTGGAGGTGGGGACCGACGACCTGCTTCTTGACTTCACCTGAGTCGCCCTCGATTAAGCGATCAAACTCCCTTCGGAGCCTTCGAAGGTCGCCAACAGTCACAGTGCCCACCTCTTGGCGTCCAGATCGCGAAGGAGCCCCGTCTCCAGCGGCTCTCGGCAAGACCACTCAGCGCTTGAGAGGAGGCGAGCCTTCTCAACTGGCCAACCCCAACCGACCTGTCCAAGACGGTCGATCAGGCAAGTCCCGACGACGTCGATTCCCCCGGGTCGGTGTTCATGGGGGTGGTGTTCGATCCCCCGGCCCCAGTCCTGCGTCGTTCGGGGGCACACATAGGCGTAGGTCCGGTGGTCGTCCAGATCGTACAGATCCTCGATTAGGAGCACGGGCCGCACCTTTGATGGGTCAAATGCCCCGCCTGCGGCCCACGGCTCCTCCGTCGGGTAGTGGACGAGGTTGGGGTCGGGCACGCCAATCCAGTCTCCATAGCCCCAGGCGCTGTCATCCATCGTTTGAGAACCGGCCCCCATCGCACATTCCGAATAGAGAAAAGCGAGCAACCCTAGCGGCAGTAGAGCAAAACCCACCCGGCAACGTCCACCGGGTAGTGGGTGCGGTGGGCGAATCAGCCGAACTCGGCCCGGAGGAGTTCGCGCGTTCGATGTCACACATATGTAGTTTGCTAGAGGCATGCAGATCGGCGCAGCGGAAGGCACGGAGGGGAACAAGGTTCGGTTCCTCGACCTCTTCGCTGGCTGCGGAGGGTTGTCCCTCGGCTTTGAACAAGCCGGCCTGGAGTTGGCCGCCGCGGTCGAACGCTCCCCCATGGCTGCCGAGACCCACTTCCGGAACTTCCACCTCCGCGACGAGGAATGGGACCAACCACTCTGGGAGGAGGTCCTCAAGAGCGGCGACGGTGGGTCGTTCGCGAAGCAGGTCGGCTATGGGACGGTCGTGGGAAGCGTCTGGGACTTGTTGGAAGACGACGAGGCCATGGACGCTCTCGCCGAACTGGCCCCTGACGTTGTCGCTGGAGGGCCACCTTGCCAAGGGTTCTCGATGGCGGGACGCCGAGATCCGAATGACAAGCGGAACCAACTCCCGTGGGCATTCCTCCAGTTCGTCGAGCGGCTTGACCCTGCGGCAGTGGTCATCGAGAACGTGGCCGGCATCAACATGGCCTTCGCCTCCCAAGGTGGCGTCGAACCAGCGTTCGCGCAGCTCCACCGGGCACTCGCCAAGACGGGGCGCGGCTATCGAGTACAGGCAGTAGAGCTCAATGCGCGGCACTTTGGCGTGCCACAAAACCGTCCCCGGATGGTGTTGATCGGCCTCCGCTCCGACCTCGCCAACGACATGGGGATCGACGCCTCCGACAAGCCTTGGCGCTCCGAGGATGCCGTCGCCGCCCTGGAACGCGGTGACGACCCCACGATGGGCTTACAGCTCGTGCCCGAGGTCGGTTCGATCATCGACAAGAGGCGCTGCGGCATGCGCCAGGCGTTCGAGCGTTCAGCCGCCGATGCCTTGAGCGACTTGGACGCAAACGGATATCGGGACTCGATCGACTACCGGAGGCGCGAGCATCGCTTCGCGCGGACCATGCGCGGTGGCCGTCGGACCATGCGCGTGCCCTTGAACCACAACATGCGCAACCACTCCGATCGGGTCGTCGAACGCTTCGAGCTCTACCACTTCTTCGCCGACGAGGGCATCCCGAACTCGGTGCTGGGACTACCAACCCGAATCGGGAACGAGTACGAGGCGCGACAGGCAGTCGCCGACGTGTTGGACGACCACGCCAACGCACTACCAGCACGGGGCTTCATCGCCGAAGGGGACCGGGACCTCGTGGACGTCGTGATGCGACTCGCGACGCTCAAGCACACCCAACGCGTCGTGGACTACGGCATGCCTGCTCCAACGGTCGTGACCCTCCCTGACGACTACGTACACCCCTACGAACCGCGAATCATGACCGTGCGCGAGCTCGCCCGCTTCCAATCCTTCCCCGACTGGTTCGAGTTCCGCTCCAAGGAGACGACTGGTAGCCACAGGCGCAGGGAGGAGGTACCGCAGTACACCCAGGTCGGCAACGCCGTCCCGCCGCTCATGGCGCGGGCAATCGGCGAACTTCTCGTGGACATAGTGGAAAGGCGAGGCGAGGAAAGTTCGACGCCTACAAGGTCGACGACGCCGGGCGCCTCGTCAAAATTCCTCGTTGCGATTGAATAGTTCCCGCAACTCGGCTTGGCCCTCGACGGTCAACTCGAAGCTCGTCAAGTTCACGACGGCGCAGCGGTGCCCATCTTGGGCGATCGCTACGACGTCGCCAGCGCGCGAATGCGGCAAGACCTCCTTGAACCGATAGATCCAAAGCCGATAGAACACGCCCTGCTTGGTCTCGGGCCGGTAGAGGGACAGGCTTGTCCGGTGGAGCCCCTGCGCCCCGAGGACCTGAACGTCGACCAGCCTCTTGGCCTCCTGGCCGGCGGGCTGTTGCTCGTAGTCGTGGAATCCGGTCGCCGCGAAGGAAGACCGAATTGTCTCGTTCGCGTCTACGAGGCCCTTGGTGAACTGTGTCTCGGTTACCTCGTAGAGCCCGACCCGGACTCCCTGATGGCTGGATAGCCAGAGGACTACGTTGCCCTCGGCCTCCGTGAGCGCCCTCACCATGGCTTGGCCTCAACCAGCGTGGAAGTTGGCGAACGCCACGGAATAGGCCATGACGACGAGGGATGGCCGGTCATCTCTCGGGTACCAGCCTCGGGTCGGGAAACTCGAGGATGCTCACGTCCTCTCCCGCGTCCTCTATCGCACCAACGTCGCCAAGCCACTCCCTCAAGAAGTTGGCACCCTCGACGTCGCTGGAGTTGGCGCGCCGAAAGCCGACCGTCGACCCGACCGAGATCGTCTCGGGGCTACCCACCCTGGGCCCATCGCCTTCCAACTCGCCCTGAAGGTGCAGGCCAGCAGCGAACCGACGCACGTCGTTGACGAAGTCGAGCACTACCACCTTGTCCTTCCCGTAGGCGCGACGAAGGCCCCGGCCAAGTTGCTGCACGAAGATCCTCCGACTGTGGGTGACCCTCTGGAAGACGACCAAGTTCACGTCCGGAACGTCGACGCCCTCGTTGAGGACGTCCACGGCGCAAAGGATCCCAATGCGCCCGTCGGAGAAGTCCCAAAGCCTCTTGTTCCTTTCGACAGGGAGGAGGCCATGGCCGGAATAGATCGCCTCGGCCTTGGTGAACTCCTCTGCCGAGATCTGCGCGGCAAGCTTCTTGGCGTGTTCGATCGTGGAGCAAAAGACAATCCCCCTCGGGCTTTGTATCTCTCGCCACGCGTCCCGAATGTGGCCAACGACCGCGTCATCCCATTCCTTGACGAATAGCGACCGATTGATCGCCTTGGGGCTGTATCGACCACCCCTGTCCTCTCGCAGGGAGTCCCAGTCGATGTTGTCGGTGTACATCCGGTAGTCGACGTTGGTGAGGAAGCCGCTCTTGAGGCCCTGCACCAAGTCCACCCGTATAACTGGTTCGCCCAGAAGCGGCCTGAGGCTTTCTCCGTCGGGCCGCCAGTCGGTAGCCGTAAGCCCAAGCATGAAGGGGCCATCGGCCGAACCGACATCGAGTCGCTCGAGGACTCGCCCGTAAGACTCCGTGCCAAGGTGGTGGCACTCGTCAACGAGCACTAGGTCGAACTTGGGCAACTCTCCCCCGGCCTTGACCACCGAGTCGAACGTGTCCCTCGAGGCGAACACATAGGAGATGCGCCCAAGCATTTCCCGGTCGAATTTCTCTTCGCTGTTCGCCACCAGGGTTGCCTCGTCCTTTCGGAGAAAGGGCCAGAAGGCAACCTCAAGTTGGCGAAGGAGGGGATTCGTGTGGGCAAGCACCAAGACCCTGAGGCCTGGGCGAAGGTTGGCAATCCGTCGGATCACCGAGGCAGCTACGAAAGTCTTGCCAAGGCCAGTGGCCATGACGACCATGGCTCGGCCTGAGCTGTCTGAGTCCCACTCTCGGAACACCGCCTGGACTGCATCCTCCTGATAGGGGCGCAAGGCGTAGTCGTCCGGGCGCCCTTCCGCGGGGGCTTCGGCTGGCAGCCTGTTCCCCAACTCCACGAGTCGGGGAACGTCCCAAAGCTGGACGGCGATGCCGCCAAAGGAGTCCTGGTGAAGCCGATCGTGAACGCTTTGGGTAAAGCCCTGCTTGCTGGCTACGACCGCCATCTCCGCGCCGTAGTTCCTCGCGGCCTTCAGGGTCTCCTCTAGGACTTCCTCTCCCACGGGCCGGTCCCACTTCTTGGCCTGTACCAGCCACCTCTTATCGTTGATCGTCGCGATCACGTCGGCCCCCCCGTCGCCTGAGCCGCCGACGACCCTGACGCTGTCAAAGCCGCGGGCAAATAGGTAGCGAGCGACAAGGCGCTCAAAGGCTTGCCACGTCGCGCTCCTCAAGGCCAGGTCATCAAGGAAGCCGGTCACCGCAGCCGGTCTCCTAGGAACTCAACGGCCAACGAGGCCCGCTCGAGCAGTTGCACCGGCGGCGAATCCCCTAGGAGGGACAAGGCCGCACAATCGCCAAGACAGCGCGAGACCTCGCCTAGTCGCATCTCCTTGACTCGTGTTGCTACCCGTTCGCCTACCTGAGCCGGGTCTGGAAGGTCGATGGCAAATACGAGCTCCAACCAGCGGTCCGGATACTTGTCGAAGAAGTCGGCAAACAGGTCCTTGGACAGCCAACTCAAGTAGCCAGATGAGTGGGTTAATTGGTCAAGCTCATCTTGTAGCCCTGCTTCGAAGATCGAGTGGGCAACCTCCTGTTGGCGGTCGACAGGAAGGTCCCTAAAGAAGTCGGACGCTTCGGGGCAACCATCCAAACGGTCGACGACGTCTTCGAAGAGGGCCTCAAGTTGGGCATCGACTCGCTGGGCGGTGACCGAGAGCTCGTCGGCCCAATGGCCGAGGAGCAACTGAGACACAAGGTTCGAAGCGACGTGCTCCTTGTTGCCCACCAAATGGCCGTTCCGCGCATAGACGAACTGGGCGACCTCAACGGCGACGAGCTCCACTGGCCGGACGCCTAACTCGGTGAAGATGGGGTGGCTGGCGTCGAGGAAGACCTTTAGCTCGTCCTCCTTGAACGTGATGAGGGGGACCCTCTCGCCGTCATAAGCAGGCCGGAGCTGCACCGACGATTGGAATACCTCCACGGATAGCGGGTCGCTTTGGGTCCCGTCTGCGAGGCGAACGCGAACGCCTTCCCTGCCCAAGTCCTGATCAGACAACGAGTTCTCCACTAGGAACTCGAGTGAGGTCGGGAGGCTGGCTCCCCGGGCTAAGAGGCATTGCCCGCAGGAGAGCTCGCTGGGGGGATTGGACTTCGAGCAGTACTCGCAACACCACGGGTCGTCTCCCTCGTCGACCTGTGCCGCGCCACAGTGGGGACAGGTCACCGCCGACCTGAGAATCTCCTGCCCGCAGTCGTCGCTGACACACTCCTTGCCCCGAAGGATCCCAGCGCAACCCGGACACTCCTCGACGTCCAGGCCGCTCTTGGTGTCACAAGTTGGGCACTCCTGTTGCGGCGGGGGGGGCGGCACGTCGGCGAACTCCACGTACTTCCACCATTCGGCGTCGTCGAGGTAGCCGAGATCGCCGGCGAGGAACTTCTGGTAGAGGTCGTCCTCGACGTCCCTGCCTATGCGAACCGCCTTTCCCTTGGCGGCGTCCCACCGGCCCATGTACATGTCACCTCGCCCGACCCTCCGGATCCTGAGCAGATGCCCGCAAGACAAGAACCAATGCCAGCAGCAGGGCAAGTGCATGGAGGCCAATCGCAGAACGTGTCACGGCAGTTATCCTCACTGGAGTAGGAGATAGGCATTTCTGCGCTGGCCATAACTTAGACACAAGAGCTGACGTTACCCAAGAGGAAAGAGATAGAATACGATCAGAAAATATTTTCTGGCCTTTAGCGGGTACCGTCAATGGCGCAAGAATCGGTGCCGACGGAAGGTTGGGGGATCACTACCCACAGATATGGAAACCAGTAATAGGCGCTATAAATGGATGGGCCGCG
>ERZ651768.1747-NODE-1747-length-15721-cov-6.306827_pt1 | contig 15721 bp, 6 predicted proteins | sample MGYA00514754_ERZ651768 | MGnify/ENA metagenome assembly ERZ651768
ATCTGCACCGAGATGCAAAAGGGCGACGTGCTGCTGGGCTTCGAGGAGAGCGGCGGCATCGGTTTCCCGGAACACATCCCGGAGCGCGACGGTCTCCTTGCCGGCTTGGTTTTGCTCGAGTTGTTGGCCACGGAAAAAACCTCGGTCAATCGCCTCCTGGCCAAGCTCGAAAAACAGTTTGGCCCACATCGGTACGAACGACTCGACACGCACTTCCCGCTGGGGAAACGAGCCAAGCTGATGAGTCACTGTGCTGCCAATCCGCCGGCCAAGCTTGCCGGTTCGCCGGTGACCAAAGTGAAAACCTTCGATGGCGTGAAGTACATCGCCGCCAACGGCGCGTGGCTGATGCTGCGCGGCTCCGGCACCGAGCCGATCCTACGGATTTACGCCGAGGCCAAGTCCGATGCCGATGCGAAAAAACTCATTCGCCTCGGTGTCAAGTTGACCAAGCAGGTTTAAGCGCAGATTTCCTTGATCACCCGGCCATGGATGTCGGTGAGGGTTTCCTGGCGACCCTGATGGAAGTAGGACAGGTCTTCGTGGTCGATACCCATAAGGTGAAGGATCGTCGCATGGATGTCGTGAACATGAGTCTTGTTGACCACCGCTTGGAAGCCGAACTCATCCGTCTCGCCGTAACTGATTCCGCCCTTCACTCCGGCGCCGGCCATCCACATGCAGAACCCGTACGGGTTGTGGTTGCGGCCCGGGGCGTCCTTGCCTTCGCTGAACGGCATCCGGCCAAACTCGCCTCCCCACACAATCAGCGTTGATTCGAGCAGCCCGCGCTGTTCGAGATCAGTCAACAACGCGGCGATCGGTTGATCGACCTCGGCGCCGTGCAGGCCGTGGTTTTTCTCGATGCTCTCATGTCCGTCCCAAGTATCCTCAAGATGCCCTCCACCGGAGTACAGTTGAATGAAGCGAACACCGCGCTCGACCAGTCGACGGGCGATCAGGCAGTTGCGACCATATTCATCGGTAGGTTGCATGCCGATGCCGTATTGGTTTCGGGTGGCTTGGCTTTCTTTCGACAAATCCACTGCCTCGGGCGTCTCGGACTGCATGCGGTAGGCGAGTTCGTACATCTCGATGCGTGCGGCGAGTTCTCGGCCGCCGGGGCGTTCGTCGAGATGCTTCTGGTTGAGTTGTGCGAGCAGATCCAGTTGTCGGCGCTGTGCGACTGCATCCAGATGGCTTGGACCTTGCAGATCGAGAATGGGATTCCCACTTGGCCGAAACAGCGTGCCTTGAAACGTCGATGGCATGAAGCCGGACGACCAGTTGGGCTGACCAGAGATCGGGCCGCCGCGTTTATCGAGCATAACGACGTAGCCCGGCAGGCTTTGGTTCTCCGTGCCCAAGCCATAAACGCACCATGAGCCAAGTGAGGGCCGACCGATGAAGGTGCTGCCAGTATTCATGCCGACAAGCGCCGAGCCGTGGGCGTGGCTGTCTGCCTGGCAGGACTTGACCACCGCCAGTTTGTCCGCGTGCCTTCGGACATTCGGAAAATAATCAGAAACCAGGAGTCCACTTTGGCCGCCGGGTCGGAACGGCCGCCAGTTAGGAGTCAGGTAGCCGACACGTCGGCCACCGGAGTTGATGTATTTTTTATCCTGCGGCAGCGACTTGCCGGCGTACTTTTGCAGTTCCGGCTTGTAGTCGAACGTGTCCACCTGGCTTGGCCCGCCGTTCATCATTAGGAATATACAGCTCTTGGCCTTGCCGAAGTAACTCGATCGACGCGGCGCCAGTGGATTTGATGCCGCTTGGCCAAGCGCATGTGCGTGCTTCGCAAAAAAACTGTCCGCACCCAGTAGGCTCGTCAGAGCCAAGCCGGAAAACCCGGCACCCATTTCCCAGACAAACTCGCGCCGGGTTTGGCCGCAGGGAAACAACCTCGATCGGTTGGGTTTTTTCTTAATCGACATAGATGAACTCGTTGGAGTTTAGCAGGACATGGCATAGGGAGGCCAAGGCGAGGTGATCAGCGTTTTTCTCTTTCTCGAAATGAGTCTGTTGAGCACGAAGGTGGGCCATCGCTTGGGCAAACTCGGCATCGGCGGGGTTACGACCAAACGCCAACCGCCACGCCAGTTTGATTTGCTCTTGGGTTATGACGGTTTGCGTCGCTAGGCGAATGGCTAGGGCTTCACTTTGGTTGTGGGTGAAATGATTGTTCAGTAATGCGAGGGCCTGAGGTGTAACGGTGGTGACATCGCGTTGTCCGCAACTGGCTGTGGTGTCGCTGAAGTCGAATGCCGTCATGAGCGGCAGCAGGCGTGAGCGCTTGGTCATCATGTAAATACTGCGCCGTGAGCGTTCATCGGTGGACGAATCCTTCCAGTCACCGGCTTTGCGCGATAATCCTTCAAGCGCTTCGCTCGACATTTTGGGGTAAAAACTAGACCCGCCCATTTTAAGATTTAGTTGTCCGCTGACCGCCAGCATCGCATCCCGAAGTGCCTCAGAATTGAGCCGGTGACGGTTGAATTTCCACAAGTTGCGATTCAGGAAATCACGCTGCGCATACTCGGCTTCCTGTGGGTGAACCGACTGCTGCTGATACGTGTCCGACATCATAATAAGTTTGTGGAGTCGCTTGAGCGTCCATGGCGCGCCACCACCGGTGGTCGGTTCCATGAATTCTGCCGCCAGCCAGTCGAGCAACTTGGGGTGAGTGGGTGGATCGCTCTTATATCCAAAGTTGTTGGGTGTGCGGACAAGCGCCTGCCCGAAATGGTGCTGCCAGAGCCGGTTCACCAGCACGCGCGCGGTCAGCGGATTTCGGGCATCGGTGATCCATTTGGCAAACTGCAACCGCCGATGGGTGGTTTTGCTGTTGGGCGGCGGCGGGGTGAGCGGTTTGTTGAGATCCGTCACAGCGGAGAGAAAACCGGGCGCGATCTCGGGGCCGGGTTTGTGGCGTTCGCCGTTAATGAGCAGACGGATCGCCAACGGCTTGGCGCTTTTGTCCGTCCAACCGTAAACGTCGAAGCCGAGATCCTTTTCTGTCGGGCCACCCTGGTTGCCCTGGCCAATGTGACCGGCCCAGAAAAAGCTGGCGATCCGGTAGTAGTCGCTCTGGAGGATGGGATCAAATTTGTGATCGTGACAACGCGCGCACTTCACGGTCAACCCGAGAAAAGCGGAGGTCGTCGTGTGCACCATGTCCTCAAGTCGCGTATAGAGATAGTCGGCTGGGTCGTTGGGTTCGTCGTTCCACGTTCCGGCACGGATCATGCCGGTCGCGATGACCGATTGCTTGGTGCGGTCGGGCACCTCGTCACCGGCTAGTTGCTCGGCGACGAAACGTGTATACGGCATGTCATCGTTCAGCGCGTTGATGACCCAGTCGCGGTAGCGCCAAATGTTTGGTTTGAGTTTGTCGCGCTCGTAGCCGTCCGTCTCAGCAAAGCGAACAAGATCGAGCCAGTAACGCGACCAGCGTTCGCCATATCGCGGAGAGGCCAGCAGTCGCTCGATGAGTTTCGCCCAGGCGTCCGGTGAAGCGTCACTGATGAATTGCTCGAGTTGTTCCGGGGTCGGCGGCAAACCGGTCAGGTCGAAGTAGGCGCGACGGGCAAGTGTTCGACGGTCGGCACGGGGGGCAGGCTCCATTGATTCGCGCTTGAGCTTCGCCAGGATGAACGCGTCGATTGGCTGCTTGGCCAGGCGCGGCACAGCGGGTCGCTCGATTGGTTGCAGCGACCACCAGTCACGACCGGCCCGCACATCCGTGGTGGTCTCGTAGAGATCAAGCACCCGTTGGCTTGGCCAGGGGGCGCCGGAATCCACCCAGGCCTTGAGCAGTGCGATCTCGGCTTCGGGCAGTTTTTGCGAGAGTCCCTTGATCTTGGGTGGCATCTCGCCCTTGGTGACGAGTTCAAGCGCGAGTCGACCGTTTTCGGTTCCCTTCGTGAAGCCAACCTCTGTGGTGAGATTGACGTCGCCCTTGAGGTCGCGTTTGTTGTGGCACTCGAGACAGCGCTTGGCAATCAGCGGCGCGATGTCTCGATTGAAGTCAGGCATCGACACGCCGTTTGCGTGTGCAACGAACGCCCACACAAAACATACGATGATCATTTGCCGCAAATATTTCATTGTTTTCGAGCCGTTTTGGTCCGCGAATACTCGGTCGATTCACAAAGGGCGTCAAGATGGACTCCACCGCCGGCACTTATGGATTGACAACTCCCTTTTTGTGCGAGATTCAAAGCGAATGAGGGCAGGTATTATTCAATCGGAATTGGACCGGCGTCATTTCCTTCGAGCGGGAGCAGCCGCTCTCGTTCTGCCTGCATTGGAATCATTTGCTGCACGGGACAAAAGGAAATAATCGAACTGTTAATCGCCGCAGGTGCGAATGTGAATGCGAAAGATTTTGAAAACAAAACACCAATTGATGGGGCTGCAAATCCCGAAACCGCCGACCTCCTCCGCAAACACGGAGGCAAGACAGCTGAAGAATTGAAAGCCGCTGACAAATAAACGGCGCTTAAATCAAGTAAGATTATCCGTGGCAATTATATGGCAATCTAAGTAACGAAAATAAAGGGGAATCCGGCACTAAATTACATGTTCAAGGCATGGGCAACAGTGAATAAATTTGATGGGTCAAGTGTCTTAATGTAGGATCAGAGCCGAGAGGAATAGGTCGATGATCAATCGAAGAAAAATGCTCCAAGGAATGGCAGCGGCGGCTGTTGCAGCCCCTCTGCTGCCGAGTCTCGCTCAGGCAGCCTCCGTTAAAGGCAAACCCAAGCGAGTTATCTTTTTCTTGCAGAACAATGGTTTTCATACAGATACCTGTATCCCATTAGGCATGAAAAGCAGCGCTTCATTGTCTGGGGCGAAGTTACCCGAGTCGATAAAACCACTGGAGCCCTATTTAGACAAAATTAATATCATCAATGGTCTGCATGGTCTTCATACCAGTCCCACTCACAGTGCGTATTACGGTGCCCTCGGTGGATACCCCGGCGGTGAGCTCAGGCTTCCCAGTGCCGAAACAATTGACTACACCCTAAGTAAGTTGCTGCCACAGACGATGCTGCCTCATCTTCGCATCGGCATGGGCGATCTCTCCAGTATGGAAAGCCAGCCAACAGTGGCGGCCTTGTCCGCTTCCGGAGCGGGGAAGCCACTTTACATGAATTGTAATCCCAATCATCTTTACCAAACGCTGTTTGGCAGCATTGCAGACGGCGACGTAAAGAAGAGATACGAGGTCAAATCCCGTATTCTTAAAGAGGTGGAATTGGTTGCTGCAAAGGGGAAGAGCGGATTGCTTGAAAGCGATTTGGCACTTTATGGATCCTACGTTAATGGCTTCAGTGATATCAATGACTTGCGCAGCAAGCTAAGCGATTATTCTGGGCCACTCAAAAAGTATCAACCGGAATATAGCGAAAAGTACCTCTCGCCGCAGTATGAGACCGATTGGCATGACGCCCTTCTGGATATCGGCATCGCTGCACTGAAATCTGGTTTGACTAATACCCTGACCATCGCCTCAGGACGCGGAGATGTCTGGGGTTCATGGGAAGGCCTGGGAATAGAAACCACGGGCCACTTCTTAGGACACATGGAACAGGAAGGGAATCCCATCTGGCATAAGATCCGCCAGTATAACTGCCGTATGCTGGTGAAGCTGATGGAATCCCTCGAATCCGTGCCTGAAGGCAAGGGAACGATGATGGACAATACGCTCATTGTCTACACCAGCAATAATGCTGACAAACAACATACGAATGGCTCTACCTGGCCCTTCATCCTTCTGGGGAATTGCAGCGGGCGGTTCAAAACCGGCCGCTTTGTCCAGTTCGATGGATCACGGCCGATCAATGCCCTGTACTCGACTATACTGGATGCCGTTGGAGCTCCTTGCGATCGTTACAATATGGATAAAACCAACGCCATAAAGTACGATTCCGACTTTGGTCCTCTAAGAGAACTTCTAGTATAAAAGTGAGGAAACCGCTATGACTTTGAGAAAAGTTGTTTGCGTTTCATTTGTTGTGGCGGCGTATTTTTCGCTTCTGACGCCGAAACTGGGCGCAGATAATCCAACGAAGTTTGAGTCCCGGGTCACACCGTTTTTGGCAAAGTACTGCTTTGACTGTCATGACGATGAGACTCAAAAGGGCGATGTTGCCTTTCATGAATTGAATGGGGTCAATGCCGACAACGCCCGCTTGTGGAAAAGCATTTGGGAACAGGTAGCTTTGAAGGAGATGCCTCCCAAGAAGAAAAAGACTCAACCCAATCTCGAGGAGCGCCAGCAATTAGCCGAATTGATTGTGACCGAAATGCAGCGCGTCCTGAAGGAAAAGGGTGGTTTTTATGAGCACCTTCACCCATCAAAAGGCAATCTTTTGGATCATGATTTGTTGTTTGGTGAATTACCAAAGAACCTGGAACCGACATCCTCTCCGGCTCGCATCTGGCGCCTGCATCCACAGGAGCACTTCACCAGACTCAACGAACTGATCTCAGTTGAACCTCCTTACGACCCCAACAAACCCGGAGCAAGAGCCCGTGGAGACCATGTCCCCACAGACAGAAAAACCGGGACCAATATTTACCTTGGCATTCACGACGTGCTTGACTGGGTAGGCACAAGTTTCTCACTTCATCACAGCCTCAAAAATATCACTCCCATATTAAGTACAAAGGTAAAACGTGGGCTGCAACACTATCCCTACCTATATTCAGTCAACAGCTCTGAAACCTTACGCATTGCCAACGATGCAGAAACCATCATTCGCTTTATGGCCTACGGCCCCGACGCCAAAGCTTTTCAGTTTGCAGATCATGTGTCAGATATAGATGAAAAACACAGAGGGATAGCCATCTACAAGGGCCGAACCATTCTAACCAAGCATGGCGTTCCCCAGGGAGTCTTTTTCTACAAGAAATCAAAGCGGCCGATCACCCCGGTCCATGATTTGATGGCTGAACCCGGCGTCAATGATGAGCGACTTAAGGCAGCCGTTGATTTTCTGTTCGAAGCTTTGACGCTACGACTACCTACTGCGGAGGAAAGCGCCGCCTATCTCGGAATTGTCAAGCAGTCGATCGAGGACCTTGGCAAAGAACAGGGAGCCATCCTGGGCCTGACGCCGATCTTCCTCGACCGCGCCGCTCTCTTCCGCACAGAACTCTGTGAGACAGGGACACCCGACAAATATGACCGCGTCATGTTAGAAGGTCAGGAGCTGTCTTTGGCCATCAATGCCGCCTTCTCTTATCTTGCCCCAGACACAAAACTCAAACAGGCTCTTAAAACCGGGCGTTTGAAGACCAGGGAAGATGTCAAAAGAGAAGTCATCCGCATACTTAACGATGACAGCATTCGAAAACCTGCAATTTTGCGTTTCTTCAGGGAGTATTTTGATTACGACCTCGCCAGCAAGGTTGATAAGGATGATAACCTCCTGAAAAAGGCCGGTGGCCTGAGCAAGAGCAAGTCGCACCGCCAACTCATGGCCGAAATGACCACCAACACAGACCGCCTGGTGGAATTGATTTTGAAGGAAGACAAAAATGTTCTTTCTGAATTACTGACCACTGACCGGGCTATTCTGCCTGAAAATCTCAGTGATCAGGGGTACTTTGGTGAAATGAGTAAAAATGGCAAAATAGTGGGCAAACCAGTTGTTCCAGACTCTTCTAAGAAAAAAGCCCTTCTCCCAGTACAAGCCAAAGATTTGCCGGGGATTATAGTGGATAACTCGGATGCAAAAGTCATGGGGGAGTGGACTAAATCCAGCCGTTCAAAGGACCGTGTGGGCTCGGATTACCTGATCACCGAAGTGGACGTAAACGAGAAGGCCAAAGCCCTTCCTCCTCTGAAAGCCACAGCCTTGCCGGGGATTGTAGTGGATAACCGGGACGCAAAAACCACGGGTTACTGGGGCAAAGCCAGCGGTGTAAAAAACCATGTGGGTTCTGAGTATCTCTTAAGCAGAACCCCAGGCAGTAAAGCGGTTTATCCCGTGAAGTTTCCCGAGGAAGGTAAGTACGAAGTACGAATTACGATCGCCCAGCACGCAAACCGGTCTTCCAAGACGCTCGTGACCGTTCGCCATAAAGGCGGAGAAGAAGCCTTCCGCATCAACCAAAGAATAAGCGCTGGTAGTTTTAATAAGGGCGGCTCGGACGGTTATTTTCAATCGTTGGGCTTTTTTGAATTTCCATCCGGCCCATGGGATGCAGTCGAATTTTCTACCAAGGGTGGCGATGGTTTAGTGGTTGCCGATGCCGTTCAATTTCTAGCTCCAGGCATTTCCGGAGTAATTGGACAAGAAACAGAACCCGCCGCCCCCAGTGAGAAGAGTACACTGGTTTATCCTGTGACTTTCCCCAAAGCAGGTAGGTATGAAGTTCGCTTTTCCTATGGAAAACACCCAGGAGCGTATATCGCAACACTGGTGACCGTTCGCCATAAGAATGGAGAGACAAAATTTCGCATTGACCAAAGGGGAAAAGGTAGTTTTCTGAAGCGCAGCTCAGATAAATATTTTCAATCCTTGGGATATTTTGATTTTCCAGCCGGACAATGGGATGCGGTCGAAGTTTCTGCCAAGAAGGGCAACATTTCCGCAAATGAATACAGCGGCAGCAAAGGTAAGTATGCGGTTGCGGATTCTGTTCAGTTTTTAATAGCAGGTATGCCTCAAGTTAGAGACGAACAAACAAAACTCGTCAAGTCACCCGACGGTGAGATTGTCCATGTAAGGCTTACAGAATACTTTAAATTATCTAAACGTAGTAGCGCCGACGCCCCCCTCCGTTCTTCAAGTGAAAGGCATCTCGTCAGACTTCCCGCTGACCAGCGCATGGGGATCCTGACTCACCCCAACTGGCTGGTCGCCCACTCGGATGCCATGGACAATCACGCCATCTTGCGTGGCAAATGGATTCTCGAGCGCCTCCTGGGCGGCGCCATTGCAGATGTACCAATTACCGTAGATGCGATGTTACCCGATGAACCAAAAAGCTCACTTCGGCACCGCATGCGGGTTACTCGCGAAAAATCTTGTTGGAAATGCCACCGGAAAATGGACCCACTGGGGTTGCCCTTTGAAATGTTTAACCACGCTGGTCTTTTCCGAACTACTGAACTTGGAAAACCCGTCAATGCCACTGGCGAAATCAGTAACAGCGGTGAAGCCACCCTGGATGGGCCGGTCAACAATGCCCTGGAGATGATCGAGAAGCTGTCTCGTAGTGAGCGTGTGAAGCAGGTGTTTGTGCGTCATGCATTCCGTTACTGGATGGGGCGAAATGAAACCATCGACGACGCTCCTGTTCTCCAGGATGCCTATCAGGCTTATGAAGAAAGCGGCGGTAGCATGAAGGCTCTGTTGATATCACTGCTTACGTCTGACGCCTTTCTTTATAGGACGAAATAATGAGCAACTCACCTACCCCCACTTGGGCCGCAACTTTCGCCTCACTGACGTGGAGGGTCGGGTGGTGAAGGAAATTCTTTCATAATCTTTCCTTTTGCCAACCCGGCCATTGATCTGATGGGGGTCAAGGTGGTGCAGAAAAAATGTGTTTTTTTTTGACTTACCCTAATTATAGCTCAACATTACTCCAACCACTCTTCAGCAGATGAGCAAACGGCTAAAAACCAATAACAAAGCATTCACTTTGATCGAGTTGCTGGTGGTCGTTGCGATCATCGCCATTCTGGCGGCGTTGCTGCTACCGGCTCTCGGCAGGGCCAAAAGAAGTGCGAACATAACGTCATGCAAGAATAACGAGCGTCAGTGGCTTCTTTCCCTAAACATGTATGCTGATGATGCGGGTGGTGAATTCCCCACAGCCGGACACACTTTGCCCTACTGGATGCTCCGATCATTCCGGGATACCATCATGTTAAAATATTCATTGCCGAGGAAGATGTTTTATTGCCCTGAAAACTACGGTTGGAACAATGACCAAATATGGGACATTGGAGGTGTAGGCGCTCCTTACAGCGTAATGGGCTATTTTTATTGGGCAGGTTCAACAAGCTATGGAGACAATTCGGCCATCACCAGGATGAGACCCAAAAAACCAGTTTTTGCTTTGAACCAGACAGACGCTCCTCATTTTCAGGTGCTGCTGACCGACTTGACCAGAAAATGGGGGGGGAGTTGGGGGCGCCGGGGATTGGTGATGGGCCCCATGGGATTACTTAATGAGAAAGGCGTCAATCACTACAACGACGCAGGGGATGCCCCGGAGGGTTCCAATCATGCCTATCTGGATGGGCACGTTGAATGGAAAAAAGCGGCAACGTTTGCGAAATATCCCAAACTGATCTTCGGAGCGGGAAACGAATTGTATTTTTAAACTCAAAACAAAATGAAAGTATTATCAAACAAAATGCGGAAACCTTTGTTGAAGGTTATGTTTTCAATGTTGCTCACTTCAGTTGGAGCGATGGCGCAAGATGGACTTTTGGTTCATTTAAAGTTCAATGAGACAGCTGGTGAAATGGCCCATGATTCCTCAGGAAACGGCCACGACGCCACACTTGTTGGTTTTGCGGGTGATGACAACCAGTGGGAGCCGGGGTTAGACCGCGGAGCCTTGGTCCTGGCTTCAGGCGAGGACCATTTGGTGATCACGGGGCTGCCAGACGTTAGCTCGACTACGTGGGCTGTCTGGCTTCGCATGGACGCGGAACAGCCTTTCGCGACAGTCTTTGGAGCTGACTTTCCTGGCGCGGGAGCGGGCAGCACCCTAGGGTTTGATGGGAGGGCAGTGATGACAACGCCCCGGATTTTGTGGAATCATAACTTAGAGCCTACGAAATTCTCTTTGTCGTCGGATGAGCCGTTATATCGCTTGGCCGCAGCAGGGGCAGATGGGACGGGCGATGAACTCGGGGAATGGAACCATTTGGCTCTCACGTATGATGCAGACTCTCAGGCAATGGTTCTCTACGTAAACGGCGAGGCCAAGGGGGATGGCACGGTTGGCACTACTCCGTTTTCAGTGGTCCACATTGGCCGAAGGAATAATGGGGGTATGCCATTTATTGGGGCTTTGGACGATCTCATGATTTTCGACCGGGCCCTGGGCGCTGATGAGATTTCCAGCCTTGCGGTAGATAAAGCAGACAGAGAACCAAATCTTGAGGAGGGATTGCAGGCCCATTGGACCTTTGACGAAAGCGAGGGCACAGAGGCCAAGGATTCCACGGATAATGAAAACCACGGTGAGTTATTTGCAGATGACAGTGGTAATTTCCCGATTTGGCTCTCGGATGGAGGAAAGGAAGGCGGGGCGATTTCATTCAATGGGGCCAATCATGTTGAGGTGCCTGATGCCCCGTCAATTGGTGCGGACCTGGTCGGGGGATTCTCCACGTCCGCCTGGTTTAAATCAAACGTGCCATTGGGAACCACCGGCGGAGGAAGTAGGATGCTTGAGAAGGGAAACAGTTTTTTCTTTCTGCAATGGGCAGGTGGCGGGATGAATTTCCTGGTCAAAAAAGGCGGGAGCAACGTCACCACCGTTATTGGCGATCCCATCGACGCGGATCGCTGGTATCATATTACAGGTGTGTTTGATGGAGAGGAAATCCGGGTCTATCTGGATGGAAGACTTAAGGGTTCAGCCCTCATAGGAACCGATATTGACGATGCCGGTTTGCCCCTGCGCATCGGCTCGGACGACGGCAGCGCGCATTTTGACGGTGCCATGGATGATGTCCGCATGTGGAACCGGCCACTGACGGCATTGGAAGTCAAGTTGCTTTCAGGGGTAGGGGTTACCGGTCCTCCCGTGTTTGTGCAGCAACCCAATTCAGAAACTCGTGTTCTTGGTAACTTCGTCACCCTCAGCACAGAAACCGACGGTCAGATTCCCATGACCTACCAATGGTTCAAGGGGGATGATCCAATCGCAGGTGCCACTGGTTCCTCACTTACGCTTCGTGATTTAAGCGAAACGGATGCGGGCAGCTATACTGTGGTTGCAACCAACTCGGAAGGAGAAGCAACGAGCGATGCGGCTGTTTTGTCGGTCAATACAATCAAGAACCCGGAACTCCTGGTTCACCTTTTGCTGGACGAAAAGGAAGGCCTTGCGGCTGCTGATGGTTCCGGGAACGAGTTCAATGGGACGCTGGAGGATTTCGGTTCCGCAGATGCCAATTGGATTGAGGGGCATATGGATGGGGGCCTTCAACTGGATGGCGAATATGTTTCTGTCAGTGATCTGCCAGATGTTACTTCAACCACGTGGGCTGCATGGGTCCGTCTTGACAAGGAAGCCAATTACTCGACAGCCATTGCAGCTACCTTTGAGGGCGCGGGAGCGGGCCACACCTTTGGTTTTCACGCGAATGACAATGTCAGAAAGCCTCGGGTTTTGTGGAATCATAAGAATGGACACGTATCGCTCATGTCGCCAGATCCGGTTGAGCTCGGGGAATGGAACCATTTAGCTGTCACCTATGATGCAGATTCCGAGGCAATCGTTCTCTACGTAAACGGCGAGGCCAAGGCGGATGGCACGGTTGGCACCACCCCGTTTTCAGTGGTCCACCTTGGCCAAAGGGCTTCAACAATGAATTACCCATTTAATGGGGGACTGGACCATGTCGCCATATACAATCGGGCACTTAGCTCTGATGAAATTGGCCAGTTGGTGAACAAGGATTCGGTGGACGAAGGCTTGCTGGTGCTTTGGGATATGAACGAAACCACCGGGATGACGCTTGCAGACAGCTCAGGAAACGGTCATGACGCAGTCTTTCATACGGAACAGTCCGGTTATGACGGAGTCTTTCATACGAAACAGTCCAGTTATGACGGAATCTTTCATGCGGTCCAGTCCGGTTTCTGGGTAGACGGCACAAAAGATGGAGGGCTCGATTTGACTCCCAAGAGCTATGTGTCTGTGAGTGGTTTACCGGAGGTAATCTCCACCACCTGGACCGTATGGGTGAACCTGCAGTCCAAGCCCTCGTATGGCACTGCCATCTCAGCTGGATTCCCAGGAGCCGGCGCTGGTCACAGCCTTGGTTTTCATACTGGTGACACCGCCTTTCATCCACGTGTCCTCTGGAATCATGCGTTGGGCCACACATCCCTTCTCTCACCCGACCCCGTCAAGCTCAACGAATGGGTTCATCTGGCGGTAACCTTTGACGGGGAAGCTGCAGAGGGAGAGCAGAATTTGGTCCTTTATGTCAATGGGGAAGAAAAGATCAGCGGTGCTGCCAAGACAACACCATTTACATCCATCAACCTTGGGCAGCGTGAATCGTCGAATAACGCTTGGATCGATGCAATTCTTGATGATGCGCGCATCTATGGCAAGGTGCTTGAATCCTGGGAAATCACGGAACTTTACGGTAGTCGGACCACCGGCCCCCCCGAAATCACCAGTCACCCCCAGTCACGAACCATTTACTCAGGTGAAGAGACCTTTTTCAGTGTAGCAGCGAATGGCCGCGAGCCGATAAGTTTTCAGTGGTTCAAGGATGGCGAGGCAATCGAGGGTGAAGAGTACGAAAAACTGGAACTGTCCTGGGCTGTCACCGCAGATGATGCGGGGGTTTACCATGCGGTGGCCACCAACAGTGAAGGCTCCGCCACCAGCAATAATGCGACTCTTGAGGTGACAGTTCTTTCCACCGAAACCTTCGGGCTTGTTGCCCAGTATGATTTCGAGGAAACCAGTGGCATGGTGGCCAACGATTCGTCGGGCAATGAAGTGCACGGCAATCTCATGGACTTCCCCGATGGTGACGAACACTGGGTCGAGGGAGCATTCGGGGTTGGAAAAGCACTCCGAATTAAAAAGCCCCAATATGTTGAGGTCAATCTGCCAAAGATGATGACCACCGTATCATTGACCGCCTGGGTAAAGCCGGAATCCGAAGATAACTTTCAGACCATTATTGGAGCGGATTTTGAGGGAGCCGGAGCCGGTCATATCTTTGGCTTTCGAGCCGGAACCACTCCTGTTCACCCTCGCGTGCTCTGGAATCACGGAGGCGCCAACACATCTCTTCTACATGATGAGCCTGCCGAGCTCGGGGAATGGGTTCATGTGGCGTTGACCTACGATTCGGAGACCAAGGAACTCAACTTCTACGTCGATGGTGATATCTCCTCCACAGCGAGCTCTGAATCCACCCCGTTTAGGCTTGTTAACATTGGACGTCGTGTTCCGACCCAGAACTATTGGCTTACCGGTGTGGTGGATAACATCCGTATCTACGATGTGGTCCTGCCCGCCGAAGATATCGTTGCACAAGCCAAGCGGCCACCCAAGATCCTCGAGATTCTCTCCCTGTCACTGGCTGGAGAGGACCAGCTTGAGCTCGTGCTGAAATCTCCCATGCCCGGGCGGGAACATGTTATCCATCGCAAGGCCAACTTGAGCGATGAAGCTTGGGTGGATCAGGCCGATGTGAGCTTTAGTGAGCCGGTTGGCAGAGAGATCACGGCCACCTTCAATCGTTCCGCGGGTCCCGCCAGTTTCTATCGGGCGGCCATTGTGCTCCCGAAGGCGATTTACTTGGAGGATTTCGAGTCCGGCGCCGAGGGTTGGGAACACGGTGGCACGGAGGATAACTGGGAATTGGGCACGCCAGTAAATGGTCCCGGAAGCGCCTTCAGTGGTGAAAATGTTTATGCAACCGGTTTAGACAGCGACTACGCACCCGGGACAGATTCCTATTTGGTTTCGCCTGAGATTGATCTGACGGGTGTCAATGTAGCGACCCTGGTTTTCCAGGAATTCCGTGATGTTGATCCAAACCCCATATTCCACAACGTAGTGGTTAACGTTCTGGATTCCGACACGCTGGAAGTCATCGAGGAACTGTCGCGCCGTGGCGGTAGCACTTCGAAATGGAAAGAGGTCAGCTTTCCGCTCGGTCAGGATTCGTTGAACAGAAAGGTTCGACTCGAGTTCCGGCTCTCGAGTGACCAGTTTAGTCCTCGTCAGGGCTGGTATCTCGACGACATCACTATACTGCCTGAATAGGTGGCTTGCAGAACTTTTGCCAACCGAGGCTGATCTAAAATCAGCCTCGGTTTTCAGTGGCATATAGTGAGTTGGAAGTGACTTAAAGGAGCTTGCTAGGTTTAATTTGAGACGTTGAAATGACTGCTTTAAAGACGATCTAAATTGGTTTCAACAGTTCATGACGAATTTATCGTAGAGGTGCCATTAAAGGATGATGATATCGCCAAAAAAACTGGCAAAAGAATGTGATGATTAAAAGTACCGTTGCCCTTTATCCTTCAGTCAATTTTGAAGTGGAAGGGAGGGAGTGCGAAAGTTGGGCTAAGAAGGGTTGGTCGGCCTTAGCTCACCTACTTTTTGGCAGTGTGGACTTTCGACACTTGAATTGACGAGCGGCAAAGATGAATTACGCTTCCTCCGTGCAACCGCTTTCGCGCAGGGAAATGCTCAGGACTTCGGCCTGTGGATTCGGTTCGTTGGCCTTGGCTGGGCTGTGCCAGCAGGCGTATGCGGCGACTGGGCCGGCGACGTTGCTTCAGCGCCAGCCGATGTTTGCGCCCCGGGCCAAGCGGGTGATCTTCATTTTCATGGCAGGTGGGCCTAGTCATGTCGATTCGTATGACTACAAGCCGGAGTTGATCAGGAACCACGACAAGGATTACGACTTCACCGGCGTTCGGTTTGGCACGTTTGGAAAGAAGAGCAAACGGAAGCTGATGAAGCC